>ERZ842401.667-NODE-667-length-50443-cov-5.343197_pt1 | contig 50443 bp, 35 predicted proteins | sample MGYA00521270_ERZ842401 | MGnify/ENA primary metagenome ERZ842401 (study PRJEB31892, sample SAMEA3878208) | bioreactor metagenome | biome: Moose rumen | place: Sweden | collected 2011-10 | study: EMG produced TPA metagenomics assembly of the PRJEB12797 data set... | reverse complement strand
CATCCTCTAGACACTTATAATATATCATAGTATATAGATATAATCAAGTGTTTTAACAAAACTTTACTTTAATTGACATTTTTTCAGGATAAGCATAACTTACTATAGGTGATAATATGTATTATGAAAAAAATAATATTAAATTATACTATGAAGAATTTGGTAACAATATTAAAGGAAATATAATTATACTACCAGGATGGGGAGATAATAGAAAAACTTTTTACAAAATGATAGAATTTTTAAAGAAAGAATATAAAGTATATATATTTGACCTTCCAGGTTTTGGAAGGTCTCCCTTCCCTAATAAAGATCTAACTATTTATAATTATGAAGAATTAATTGAAAACTTCATAAAAGACAAAAAAATAACTAATATAAACATAATATGTCATTCCTTTGGAGGAAGAATAGCTATTTTATTAAATAATAAAGTTAAAATAGAAAAACAAGTATTTATAGATATAGCAGGTATAAGAAGAAAAAGTATTAAAAGAAAAATAAAAGAAATAATATATAAACTAAGGAAGAAATTAGTAATATTTATAAAAAGAGATAAAAAAATTACTTATTTATTAAATTTAAGAAGAAAAAATTCATCAAGTGATTATATAAATTTAAATAAAAATATGTATAAAACATTTAAAAATATAATAAATGAAGACTTAAGAAAATATATAAAAAAAATAAGAACTAAAACTTTAATTATATGGGGTAAAAAAGATATTGATACTCCTATAAAAGATGCATATTATTTGAACAAAAAAATAAAAGATAGTAAATTAATTATTTATCCTAATGGATCACACTTTGTATATTTAGAAGAAGAAGAAATATATAAACTAATTTTAAAATACATAGAAAAAGAGGTATAAAACCTCTTTTTTATAATTTTTCTATTTCTTTTATATCAAGACCTGTATATAATAAAATCTTTTCAAATTCAACTTTATCTTTCTTCATTGACTTAGCTATCTCAAGTGCCTGATTATGTTTTCCATCTTCAAAACCGGCTTCTTTTCCATCTTCATATCCAGCTTGTTTTCCATCTTCAAAACCAGCTATTCTTCCATCCTCATATCCAGCTATTCTTCCATCCTCAAATCCAGCTATTCTTCCATCTTCATATCCAGACTCTCTTCCTTCATCATATCCCCCTTGATAATTAGAAATCTCTTTATCATAACTTTCACCAAAAGATTCTTCTTCCAATACATTTTGACTCTCTTCTAAGTAATCATTCATAATATCTATTTTACCTCCTATTTTCTTTGAGTTATCAATACTCATTTCATATAAAGCTAAAATAAATTTTTCTTTCTCATTTAAGCTTTCTATACCATTATCATAACATTTTTTATTAATTAATGGTAGATAAACCTGAATAATTACTATCTTATCAGTATATTTAACTTTTCCATCGTTAACAGTAAAAATTTTAATTGTATCTTCTGTATTATTTTTGTAATAAAAGTTATTAAAATTAATTTGAAGAACTTGTGTATATTTATAACTGCTCTTTAATTTTGATTTTTTAACATTTTTATTATAAAGTTTTAAAACGTATTCTAAATTTCTTTCAAAAATATAATCATGATAATTATTATTAATTTCTATATTTATATTAACACCATTTAAATCAGCAACATAATCCCCTCTCTCACCTTTTGAATAATACTTATCTTTGTTAAAATCATTTTGTGTAAGTTTTAAATTCTTTAAAAGTTCATCATAACTTACATCGACAAAATAAGAAATTAATTTTGCAGAATATTTCATTCTACTTGAATTCTGAAACATCGTCTTAAACATAACATCAGATATTATAGAAACTTTTTCACCTTCCTTTAACTCTCTTAGCTTAATAAAATGTTCTCCTGTCTTAACAATATCAAAACTATCAAGACTATCTAAGTTATCACCTATAATTTTCATACTTCTCCTCCTTCTAATGAAAATTACCCTTTTTTATCCTTCATATATAATATTCGAGAAAAAAGTTGGTTTTTACGAAAAAATGTTAAATTTTGCAAAAAAAAATACAAATTTGTCAAAAATTTGCATTTTTTATGTAAACTTAATATTGAATTCCCCATATAACATGATGTTTAGCTTTATTACCGCAACATACACATTTATCATCTATCTTAGGTAAAGTATCATCTATACATCTAGATTTACAGCCATGTATTTCTTTAACTTTTTCTTCACATTCTTTATCTCCGCACCACATAGCATGAATAAATCCTGGTTGAGTTTCTAAAATATTTTTCATATCATCTAAATTATGTGCTTCAAAAGTAAGTTTATCACGTCTTTCTTTTGCTCTTTCATACATATCTTTTTGAATAGTATCAAGTAATTCTTTAACATATTTAACTATATCAATATCGCTTTTTTGTTCAATCTTTTCTCTTGTATCACGTCTAGCAAATACTATTTTATTTTCTTTAAGATCTCTTTCTCCAAGCTCTATTCTAACTGGTATACCATTTACTTCTGCTTCAGCAAACTTAAATCCAGGAGATTTCTCACTATCATCAACATATGCAGAAATATTACTTTCTTCTAAACTATCTTTTAAATTGTATGCCATATCTTTAATTTCTTCACTTTTTCCTATTGGAACAATTACTACTTGTTTAGGAGCAATTTTTGGTGGAAGAACAAGCCCATAATCATCACCATGTACCATTATTAAAGCCCCAATCATACGAGTAGTTGTTCCCCAAGATGTTTGATATGCATACTCTTCTTTATTTTCTTTATTTGTAAATTTAACATCATATGCTTCCGTAAACTTTTGTCCAAAATAATGAGAAGTACCAGCTTGTAAAGCCACCCCATTATACATTAAAGCTTCATTTGTTAAAGTATACTCTGCTCCAGCAAATTTCTCTTTTTCAGTTTTTATTCCTCTTATAGATGGTATAGCAAGAACATCATTAAAGAAATCATAATAAACTCCCATCATTTGATTAGTTTCTTTCTCTGCTTCTTCCCTGCTAGCATGAATAGTATGTCCTTCTTGCCATAAAAATTCACGACTTCTTAAAAATGGTCTAGTTTCCTTTTCCCATCTTAAAACATTACACCACTGATTATAAAGCATTGGTAAATCTCTATAACTTTTAACATGAGATTGATAATAATCACAAAAAAGAGTCTCACTTGTAGGTCTTATACAAAGTCTTTCTTCAAGCTTCTTACTACCTCCTTCAGTAACCCAAGCTACTTCAGGAGCAAATCCTTCAACTAATTCTTTTTCTTTATTAAGCATTGATTCAGGTATTAAAAGTGGCATTTGACAATTAACATGTCCTAACTTTTTAAACTCTTTATCTAAAATACTTTGCATCTTTTCCCATATGGCATAGCCATTAGGTTCTATTGCAATACAACCTTTAACAGATGTATAACTTGCAAGCTTTGCAGCCATAACAACATCTGTATACCATTTAGCAAAGTCAACTTCTCTAGAAGTTATACTTTTATTATCTTTTTCCATAATAACTACTCCTTTAAAAAAATCTCTTTATATAATTATTTAAAAATACTACCAATAGCACTAAAAACATCACTTGCAACTTCTGCATAATCCTCAAATGTATCAGGTATAGATCCAATTACACCTCCAGCAGTTCCAACAAAACCATCTTCACCTGCAGCATCTATAAAATCACTAAAGAACCCATCTTCACTATCATATGTATACATATCATCTATTTTATTTGAAGCTGCCTCCATATAATATGACGAAGGTTTAACACCCATTAATTTTTCTCTTAAGAATTTAACATCTTTTTCATCTGAAAAACTATTAAATAGTTTTTCTAGGGAAATATTGTAAACTTCAGCATCACCAGTTTCAAAAACACAAATTAATTCACCATGAGGCCCCATATGAAGACTTTCAGCACCAGGATGATCAATAATTTTAGCTCCTACATATTTAAGGCCCTCAGGTGTTACTTTATGAATCGATATAATAGACGGATTTTGACTATAAGACTGAGAAGTAATTATATACTCTTCCCCATTATATTTAGTAGTAGCTATACCTTGAGTAACATCAGGAATTTCAAACTCATCAACAACTTCAGCATTAAGTTTACCGGATTGAAAATTATTATTAATATAAAATGGTAACTCAAAACTATCTTTATCAATTTTAAATTTGACAAGTTGACTTTTTTTATTCTTATCCCTATTAAATGTTGCAATATATAAGTATCCATCATCATCATAAAACATAGTTGAATTTTTTCCCACATCAGTTATATCAAATACATCTATATTATTTTCTATAATAAAACCTTTATCATTAATGAAAGTATCTCCTTTAGAAAAATCAAAATAACCACCAAAAGATTTCATTGTTTGAAGTAAAAGATCAAACTTACCAGGTCTAAAATCAAGAGCCATTGTTTTACCATCATCATTTGAAACAAGTAAAACTCCAAGTTCCTCTATATAAGTTGTGCCACCTGCATGAGCTGTAGAATTCAATACAATATAACCATATTTTTCTCCAGTATTAATATCATATACATATAATCTTGAAAAATCTCTCTTACCAGTTCTTTCATCATGATCATATGCAGACAACACCAACTTATCTCCTATTTGTGTAACACCCTGAACTTTATAACCACACTGTTCTATTTCTGAATAATCAACATTTGAATATTGATAATTTATTATCTCATCCATATTTTTGTATTCATCGTTTTTAATTTCATAAGATGAACCATTACCAAAAGAAAAAACTTCTATATTTGATGAAAGTGTACCAGAAATAAGATAAGAGGAATTTGTCATTCTACTAACAGGAACTACATTTTTACTAAAATCAGCGGTATTATTTAAATTATTAGAATAATCTATTCCTTTAATATTTAAACTAGTATTACCAAAAGTAGGACTACTAAAAGTACTTGAACCCATTATCTCACCTTACTTTTATCTAAAGCTGAAAAACTAAGTGTTTTATCTTTATAATCCATACTTATCTTATAAGAAACCTCATCATTTAATTCTGGAATTTCTTCTTTAATATCTATAACCGGAGAATAAACATATTTTGAATCACCTGGAATTTGTACATCAAAACTACCATCAGTAACAGGAACAGTTGAAATAATTCTTCCATCCTCTGCAATAAAAGCTAAAAACTCACTACTATTATTACAGAATTCAAAATTAGAAACTTCAACTTCTGCATCATAAGAAGTTAAACTATCAGTATCTTCTACCAAAACACTAGTATCACTTTGAATTTTACTTTCTTCTTTACTATTATTAACGCCACACCCCGTAAGAAGTATTGTACCAACTGAAGTAATCAATAAAATATTAGCAGTTAATCTTTTTAGAATAGGACTAACATATGTAACTTTTTCCTTCATAAATACCTCCATATTCTTTTAAAGTAAGTATTACATATACTTACTCATTGATTTCATCATTTGATTAATTTGTTTTTGATTAGGTTTTCTCCCCATTTGCATCATTAAATCTTTAATCATCGCCTCATTAATAGGCGGGTTTTCTTTTAAATATTTTTTCATAACATGACGAGATATTAAAAAACCTGCTATAGCACCAATAACTAAACTAACAACTATTAATATAATATCATGAACTATACTCATAAATTCATCTCCTTCTCTCTAATATTTTACTAAATTTTAAAGTATTCGTAAAGCTTTATTTTTTAAGCTTTAATTTAATTTCTCTAGGAACAACTTTACATGAATTAAAAAACATTTCCATAAAATCTGTATTAATTTCAATAAGTTTTCTATAAGATTCTGGAATACCCTTAAAAATACCAATAATAAAGTCTAAAAATCCATCTTCACATATTACGTCCCAAATATCAGACAAACTATAGTCTTCATAATTATAATACTTTTTATCCTCTTGATATTTTTTATATGCCTGATCAATACTATTATAAACTTCCTGCTCACTTCTTGCATCTAATACTTCTTTTTTAGAATCAAAACTCTTAAGTAATTTTTCTATATCAGTCTCATAAATATCACAACTACCATTTTCAAAAACACATATTATTTTTCCATTATCATCAATATGAAGACTTTCCATACCAGGATGATCTATAACATTACTTCCTAAATAAGTAAAGGCATCATCATCTTCTCTATATACAGTTAAAATACTTTTAGCATTACTATAAGATTGAGAAGTAATAATATAAGAAGCACCATCATAAACTGTTCTTAAAACCCCTTGAGTATAATCAGGAATCACTCTTTTATAAACTATGGATGAATTAATTTCTTTATTATACCAAACGTCAACAACACCATCATTTTTATAATATCCATCACTAATATTATTTATTTCAAACTTAACTACTTCACCACATGATGAAACATCTTCATTAAAAGTAGCTACATAAACATAATCACCACATGCATACATAGTAGAATTACGCCCACATTCAGTTATATCTGTAACTGATATATCATTATCTATAGTCATATTATATTTCTTATCTATATCTTCACCACTTAAATCTATAACAGTATTATTATCAAGTATTTTCTCTATTAAGATAATATTTTGAGGATTTAAATCAAAAGTAATAGTTTTACCATTATAAGCAGAAATATATAAAATACCATTACTTTTATCAAAACTAATTCCACCAACATGACTACAAGTATTAAGAATAATATATCCCTTTGACCTACCAGTTAAAGAATCATATAAATATATTCTTGAGTATCTTTGTTTATCATAACTATATTTCTGATCATAACAAGTTATTAAAACAGTATTATTAATTTTAGTAATACCCTGTACTTTAAAACCATTATTAATTATTTCTTCATAATTAATATTATTATATTTATCTTTTAAAGAACTTATTCTTTCTTCATCTTCTTCTAATTCTTCATGAGTAGAGTCATTTTCCTCTTCTAGCAGTCATTTACTCTTATCAAGTACTTTTGCCTTAACACCAAGAAAATTGTCCTTATAATCAAGTTCTATAGTGTATCTTATTTCATCACTTTCTACTTTAGGAATCTCTACATTAACTCCCATACAAGCTGATTCAACAATATAAGTATCATCAGGAATATATAAAGTTAGATCATCACCAGTCATTTTAGAAGTTTGTAAAACATTTCCATCTTTATCAATAAAAGATAAAAACTCTTCAGAATTATTACAATATTTATAGTTATAAACATCTATATCACAAATACTCATATCAGAAGAAATATCTTCACTAATAGAAATATTATCATCATAATTTTTATTAATATTAGATCCAGTAAAAGTTATTAAACTAATACCAGTAGCTAAAGCAATAGTAGATTTAATTTTATTATTAATATATGTAACTTTATTTTTCATAATCCACCTCGCAATTAAATTATAACACAATATTAAAAGAAAGAGATTACTATTAAAGTAAACTCTTAATTAATTATTATTTTGCTTTTTAAATTTTAAAGCAGATATTATTAAACCACCTATTAAGAAGAATAAACCAATTATATATAAATAATAATCACTAAAGAAAGATGTATCAGGGACATTAATTAATAATGGTCTCTCACTTTCAGGAATAACAGAATCTTCTTTTTTATTATTTATAAATAGATTTACATCATCCTTAAATTTTAATGAATAACTCAAATCTTCTTCTACTATAACTTCAACTTCCAAAACAGAAGTATCCATCTCCCAAAGTTCATTATATCTTAATTGCTTAATTTTATAATTATAATTACCTTTAGAAAGCTTTAAGTTTTCAAATTTATATTTTCCATTACTATTAGTAACTGTCTGTATTGGTATATCATTTTCTAATAAAGTGGCTTTAAATCCTTCACTACTAATATCTGATGCTTTTGAATAAAGATCTACTTTTATAGTTACATCTGAAAATTTAGTGTCTTCTTCGTCTACTTCAGAAATAATATTTTCAAATTCTTCATCAGAATAAGTAGTAGATTTAACATTTAATAATCCATTTATATCTTCTACATTAACAACTACATCTATAATAGTATCATCAAACTCAGTTTTAATTCCATTATCTACAATAACTGAAGGCCCTGTTTGAACAACTTTAAAGTTATATTCACCAACGTCATCTATTTTTATGTTATTAAATGTATATTCATCATTATCAAGTGTTGCCGTAGATACCACTTCATCATCTAATATTAAATTAGCAGTTGAAGTTATATTATTAGTATTATCAGTACTATTATTAATTTTCAATAAATTATTATTGATTTTCTTTAAATCTGAAGAAGTTTTATTAGATAGATGGACAAGATTACTAGAATCATTAGTCTTTTTTGTCTGCTTAACTTTTACAGTTAAACTTCTATAAATAGAATCATATTTTATACTAACTGTATTATTGAAACTAGTTGTTTCAGCTCCATCATAAATCACTTCATATTTTAATTTATTATTATAATTATAAACTTTTATAGTTACTCTCTTAACACTAGAATCATAATTATATAGATAAATACCATCTTTAATTTCTCCAGTTTTATCTTGTTTAATTGTATATTCAGCTGTTTGTTCTTTTATAAAATCAACACTACTAAAAGTATATTTATCATTATCAATAGTTACAGACTGTACTTTATTACCATCTTTATCATATAGAGAAGCAGTTGTTTTTGGTGTAGAAATAGAATCTTTTTGCTTAATCGTATTAACAGAAACACTAATTGGAACAGAGACAGGCTCTTTTTTAGTACTATACTCATTATTAAATGTATTATCTGAATTATCAAAAGTTATATTTGATATTAACTTTCCGTTTGAAGCGATAACATTTACTGTTATAACTTTTGTAGATGAATCCATTAATATTAAGCAATCATCATGTTCAACTATACCACTTTGATTTTGTTTTACTTTATAAACATATACTCCAGGTTCACTAATAACTACATTATAAGAATACTTATCTAAAGAAGAATTTACATTTTCTAATAAAGTATCATTATAATAAAAACTAGCAGAAGTTGTTTTTGAAGAAAGATCATTAGTTTCAAAATCATTATGAATAATTGTTTCAAGATTAACAGTTATATCTTCGTAATCAATAATTATATTATTAGAAAAACTATCTTTTGAATAACTAACAGTAGAATGAAGTCCAGTATTATCTTTAGTAACTTTTATTGTTACAGTAATACTTCCTTTATCATAACTATAAACATATACTCCAGATGTTTCATCAGTTGATGTTTGATTAATTTTATATGTATATGTTCCTACTTTTGTAATATTTATTAAGTTACTAAAAGTATAATAATTATTATTTGAACTTACTTCCCCTATTTTCACGTTATCTGAATTATATAAAGCAGCTTTTGTATTTTTAACTTGAACATCACTTGGATTATCAGTTTTTATTCCTACTTTAATTTCAGGTTCTAAAGAAGTATATATATAATTATTAAATTCTTTTTTTGCTGATGTAATAGTATATTTTAAAACTCCATTATCATCAGTAACATCTACTACATAAGTTAAAGTACTATTATCGATTTCATAAATATAATCACTAGTATCAGTATAATTATTTTGCTTAATTGTATATGTATATTTACCTGGCTTATTAATCTTCTCAATATAATTATATTTTTCTAATGTACTACTAACTGCATGAATTTTACTTTCATCTGAAATAATAGCACTAGTTATAGGAGTATTTATATCATCATTTGATTTAAATGTATTAATTTTTCCTTCTAGATTAACGCTTATTTCATTATAATTAGCTATAGCTGTATTATTAAATGAATTGGCTGAAAGAATAACAGATTCAGCAACCAATCCATCAGTACTTCCGTTAACTACTATTGTTAAAGTTATTTTTTTACTATCTAGTGTATACTCATATATACCTTCACCTGATTTAGCTGATTGTTCAATAGTATAAACATATATACCAGGTACATTAATATCAAGACTAAATGAATATTTATTATTTGAACTTACACTTGTTTGTTTAGTAGTACTACCCTCTTTTAAAATTGCTGTAGTTACCGGTGTAGGTATATCCGAAGAATCTTTTGTTGTATTTATATCAATTGATACAGGTACATTAATTTTATCATACTCCATACTAAGTATATTAGTAAATGCATCTTTACTATATTCAACTGTGGATTCAAGTTTATTATTACTTTCAGTCACTTTTATTGTTACAGTAATTTTACTCGAATCAATATTTTTAACAACCATACCATTTTTTGTTATTCCACTATTTGATTGTGAAATATAGTATGTATAAGTTCCTGCCACATTTAAGCTTACATTAAATGAATATTTATTATCAGTTTTACTAGCAGTATCAGAAGAGATTGTCTCATTTGAATTTGAAGTTAATACTGCTGTTGTATTAGTTGTTTCAAGTTCAGTTAAATCTTTTTTAGTAATTACATCAACTGATATTGGAACATTTATAGAATCAGTTGTAATAGTATTAGAAAAACTATCTTTTGAATAACTAATAGTAGAATGAAGTCCAGTACTATCTTTAGTAACTTTTATTGTTACAGTAATAATTCCTTTATCATAACTATACGAATAAATACCAGATTTTTCATCGGATGTTGTTTGTTTAATAGTATAAGTATAAGTTCCAGCTTTAGTAATACTTATTAAACTACTAAAAGTATAATAATTACTACTTGAACTTACTTCTCCTACTTTTTCATTGTCTGAATCATATAAAACTGCTTTAGTAGTTTTTATCTGCGCATCGGTTGGTTTAGAAGTTTCAATTTTAACTTTTAATTCAGGTTTTAAAACTGAATAAACATTATTAGTAAACCCAGCAGAAGTAGGTGTAACCGTATATTTCAATACACCACTTTCTGATGTAACATTTACCACATAAGTTAAAGTACTGTTATCAATTTCATAAATATAATTACTAGTATTTGATAAACTATTTTGTTTAACTTTATAAGTATATGTACCCTCTTTATCAATTTTTTCACTATAATTATAGTATTCACCTGAATTAGTAACTGTATGAGTCGAACCATCCCTTGTAACTGTACAACTTGTTGTAGGTGTAGGAATACTACTACTAGATTTATTTGTATTTATTTTTTGCTTTATATTTACACTTATACCACTATAATTAGCTATTACTGTATTATTAAATGCATTTGATGATAGTATTTTTTGAACAACTACAAGTCCATCCGCGCTTCCATTAACCACTATTGTTAAAGTAATTTTTTTACTATCTAATGTATACTCATAAATACCTTCACCTGCTTTTGCAGCTTGTTCAATGGTATAAACATATATACCAGGTTCAGATAAACTTATATTATAAGAATACTTTCCATTTGAACTATTACTTGCAGTTACTAAAGAACCATCCTTCTTTAAAGTAGCAGTTGTTATTGGAATTGGAATATCAGTATTTTCTCTAGTAGTATTAATATTAACAGATACTGAAGCGCTGATTTTATCATATTCCATACTAATTTTATTAGTAAAAGAAGTAGGACTATAACTAACAGAGTATGATAGTTTATCGCTATTTTCAGTAACTTTTATAGTTACAGTAATTTTAGTCGAATCAATATCAGTTACAACTTGACCAGATTTATGTGTGCCACTATTAGCTTGTTCAATAGAATATGTATAAGTACCTGCTTTACTAAACTTTAAACTATATGAATAAGTATTATCACTTGCACTAGCAGTATCAATCGAAGGTATTGAAGAAGTAGAACTAGTTAATAAACCAGTTGTTGTTGGTGTACTTAATTCGCTAAAATCCTTGTTAGTAGTTACTTTAACAGATATAGGTACTGTAATTTCAGGATAGTTATAAGTATTTGTAAATGTATCTTTTCCATTAGTAAAACTAACATCATTAATAAGGTTATTGCTATTAAGACTATATCTAACATTTGCAGTAGCTTTTAAAGTTGAACTATCAATAGTCCAGTTAGAATCATCAATTGAGTTTTGTTTAATTTCAAACTGATATTTACCAGCTTCATTAACATGTAGGGTACTAGGACCTAAATAACCACCAACACTTTTATCATAAGAAACGTTATCACTAAAAACAGCACCTGAAGTTAAACCTTTAATAGTAGCAGTAATAGAAGTTTTACTTAGTAAATCAGATTTATTAGTTGAAACTTTAGCTTTTAAATTAATAGATTTCGGAGGTTCATAGTTATCAGGATTAGGTCTAAATACTGTAGCAATACATTCTTTCGGTCTACCATTATTTATAACAAAGTAAGGTGTATTACCCTTATAAGTTATACCTTCTATTTCAGCATAAGTGTAATCATCAAAAAGAAAGTGATCAGAAAAAACTCCATACCTTTTTGATACGCCTAAGTTTGAACCAGAAGCTGCTTTTTTTATATTAGACATTGAAATAGATTGAATAAAGCCGCCTCTAGTTCCTAAAGTAGTACCCTTATTTTTAGGGGTTGTACTATAAGACTCACCAGAATCATAATCAACTTTATAATAATATCCATCATGTATTTCAGCTCCACCACCTAAATGAAGCAAAGGAATTTTATTTAAATTTTGATTGTCAAGACTTAATGTACCACTTGATTTATAGCAATTACTATCTCCATTAAAGGTAATTTTTCCACCAGAAATACTAACATCACACTCTAATATTGAAGTATATGAATGACCAACACTCGAATCATAAGCTGTACCATGTCCAAGATAAAATTTATTATTATCTCGATCATAAGCTATTGACCCAAAGCTAGAATTATAAGGCAAAAAAATAGTATTAACTTCCGCAAATGTTTCTGCATCAATAAAAGTAACCCTAGCTCTTTTATCAATACCAGAAGGAGTATCATTCGAATCAAATCTATACGTAATTGCAATTAAATCTTTAGATGCACCAGAAGAAGACTTTGGAACATAAGTAATATCATTTGCATGATTATAAGCATAATCACCATTACGACCTACTAACGAAATATACCCTTTATTTTTATATCCTACACTTGCAGTTTGATATTTATTATCAGTTTCATTATATTCCATTACATATAAACCATTTCGTTCATTTAAATCAAGATCATTTTTAGGGCTTGTTAACATGAAAACAAAATACTTATCAGTCCAAGTAAAAGCCTGTACAGAGCTAAAATAATTATACTTATAAGTAGCATAATCTTTATCACTCATTCCACTAGGTTTACTTAATCCATATATACTACTCGCATTATCTATAGTTCCATCTTTGCTATAAGGAACAGGCACACATAAAGACTTAATGCGTTTGAATACAAGTGAACTATCATAACTAACAGCAGCATTAACGTAACCTACTATACAAAAGATAATACCAATTATTCCAAAAAAAATAGTACCCTTAAACTTCTTTAACTTCTTCATAAGTACACCTCTACTATAATAATTATATAATTATATTATAATTTTGTAAATAAAGGTACAAAAAAAAGCTAAGTATTAAACATATCTTTTAAAAAAAAGTAATCACCTAGTTCAAAATCACATACGAATAAATGATTATAAAAAGATAAACTCTTAAAAAAATAATTATAATCTTTACTACTTTTAATTTTTATATAGGAATTTTTAATTTCCATAGTAGTAATTTCTCCATAATAAAAATTATTAAATATATGAATACTTCCTCTTTTACTATATGGCAAATCTCTATGAAGTTTAATAAATAAATCTTTATCAAGTTCACTCTTCTCAATATTGTTTACCAAACTATAAAGTATGTTTTTAGCAAAACTTAAATTATCTTTTTTTAAATGATATATTTGGTTTAATATATTATAAATAGATTTAGGATAATCTTTATATAAAGAATAATAAATATCATTTATATCAAAAACTAAAAAAGTTCTCATAACATCACCAATAATAGTGTATATTACAAGAACTAAATAATTTGTCGAATTATTTTATTAAAGACTCTACTTTTTCTTCTAATGTATCTATATCAAAGCCATATTTCTTAAGTACATCTTCTACTTTTCCACTTGCTCCATATTCTTCAAGTGAAATAATATATTTATCATTAAATATTATTCTATTCCAATCTACTCTTCTAGATTTTTCTATTACTATTTTTCTCTTTTCAACTGGAATAACTGAATCTATATATTCTTCTGATTGCCTCATAAATATACCAAGTGATGGCATAGAAACTACTCTTAAATCAAATCCTTTTACAGCAAGTCTTTCAGCAACTTCTATAGCAGAATCTACATCTTCTCCAGAAGAAATAAGTATTCCATCAAAACCTCTTTGTTCTTCTCTAACAATGTATCCACCCTTTTTAACATTGTTAATGCTTGTCTTTTCAAATGTTCTAGTTTTATTTCTTGAAAGAACAATAGCAGAAGGTTTTACATCAGTCATGATTGTTTTATAAGTACCAATTACTTCATTACTATCACAAGGCCTATAAGTATTAAGATTAATAATATTTCTTAATGTATTTAATTGTTCAACTGGTTCATGTGTAGGCCCATCTTCCCCAACACTTATCGAATCATGAGTAAATATATAAACAACAGGTAAATTCTGAAGTGTTGCCATACGTATAGCTGGTTTTAAATAATCACTAAATGATAAGAATGTTGAACCATAAGCTATATAACCAGAAAGAGCAAGTCCATTAAGAATAGACCCCATAGCATGTTCTCTAACACCAAAGAATATATTTCTTCCAGAATAATTATCTTTAGAAAAATCTCCTCCATCAACATAATTTTTACATGATGAGAATAAATCTGCACTTCCTCCAAATAATAATCTAGAATCTTTTGAATATGCATTAAGTACCTTACCACCAATAGTTCTAAGTGGATCATCTTTTTCAAGCTCTAAATCAAGTGAATTTAGAGTTATTTTCTTTTCATCTGACATTAATTCATTTAAAAATTGTTTATCAACCTCAGATAACTTTTCAACTTTACTTTCAAAATCAGAAACTAAATTACAACATCTAGCATTAATAATATATCTAAAATCTTCTAAAGCTTCAGTAGAAACAGTAAAAGGTATATCACGAAGTCCAAGTTTTTCTTTTATAGAAGAAATATCTTCTTTATCAAGTGGTTTTCCATGACAAAGATTTGTTCCTTGTAATTTAGAATATTGACCAATAATAGATTTAACTTCAATTAATGTTGGTTTATCACTATTTTTAGCTTGTTCTAGTGCTGAATTAAGCATAGATAAATCTTCTGAATTAATAACCTCTATTGTATTCCATCCCATACCTTCATATATAAGACGAATATTATTATTAGTTGAAAGTTTAATATCACCATCTAAACTAATATCATTAGAATCATATAAAACTATTAAATTATCTAATTTAAGATTACCTGCAATAGAAGCAGCTTCATAACTAACTCCTTCCATCAAATCTCCATCACTACATAAAACATACACATTATAATCAAGAACATCATCTTTAGAATCAATTAAAGCATTTGTATGCTTCCCTGCCATAGCCATTCCTACAGCAGATGCTATTCCTTCACCTAATGGTCCAGTTGATATATCAACACCTGGAGTAACACCATATTCAGGATGTCCAGGAGTTTTAGAATCAATTTGTCTAAAAGCTCTTAAATCATCAAGTGTAATATCAAATCCAGCCATATATAAAGTCGAATATAAAAGACTAGAAGCATGACCAGAACTTAAAACAAAACGATCTCTATTATAGAATTTAGGATTATTAGTATCAAATCTTAAATGATTAGCATAAATACTATAAATAATAGGTGCAGCACCAAGTGCTATTCCAGGATGCCCACTTCCAGCTTGATCAATCATATCAATCGCAAGCATTCTAATATTGTCTACAATCTTCATTTCATTTATAGGTTCTAATTCATTATCCAAAGTACTCATAAAATCACTCCTTGTGCTTCTATTATACATGTTTAAAGAAAATATTTCAACAAAAGAAAGAAGTAACAAACATATACTAAATTACAATAAAGAAAAACTCGCCTCTTATTTAAGAAACAAGTTTTAAATTAATTAGTAACTTTCTTTTTATCAGTAAATTGTTTATTACGATAATCTATTAATCTACTACTAAAGACTTCTTTACGATTAAGTAAAAAGTTTAAATCTAACATACATTCAGATATTTCTATATCAACAAGATTCTTATAAATCTCATTTATATTTTCTGATAAAAAATTTATTCTAGAAACATAGTCATCATACTCACTATTACTAATAGAAAAATTAGCATCATCTAAAGCTTTTGTAGCTAATTCAAATATTTCATTAGAAAGTTTATTAAAATCATCAATACTATCATCTTTATAAATATATTTAATTTTATCTAAATCAGATAATCCACATAAATAATTAAGTTTATATGTAATTGAAACAATCTTGTCAAACTCCTTATTATCAAAATACTCTATTAACTTATCTTTGCAAATATTGTTATACCAAAAAACCAAATAATTAAAAATCTTTTCTTTTAACTCAGAATTATTAGTTAAAACACTACTTCTAAAATTTTCAAAAACAATTTTTTCATATTCTTTATAATCCATATAACTACTCCATAAAAAACCTAATATTTTTAATCATCTGAAATATAACACGTTTTAATGTACCCGAATTATTTTCTATTATTAAAGTATCACCAGTAATTGAACCAATAACTATATCATTAACATCATTTTTATTAATTAATAAATCATATTCAGTATTATCAATGACTTCGTTCCAAATAGATATATATGTTTTATTATCAATATCAATAAAATAACTCCCTTTCATTATTTATCCTCCATATTAGAATAGTACTTAATAATAAAATTTGAAGCAATTTGAGTAACAGATTTATAATTATTTTCTGAGTCATATTTTTCTAAGTTAAGTAAATTAATAGCATCTAAGTATGCATCTTTTACATCTTTATTTAATGTATTACTATCAATAAAATCACCTATACAAAATAAACTTGTCATAGCTGCATAATATTGAGTTTCAATATTTTCATTATTTAAGTTATATTTTTTTAAAATTTTATATTCTTCTTTCATATTATCACTCCATATTCATTGCAAAGTTATTTGGATCAATATTAAATTCAGTAGAACTTTTCTTTAAGAAAATATAGAATTGTTGTACTTTTTGTACTTTTGTAAAATTATACATACTATTCTGACTTTCCCACTGTTTATAATATTCAAACGCTTTATCAACTGCTTTTGCTCTTAATGTATTAAATGATTCTTTACCACTATTACGAGGTTCAGCTCCATATGCAAGAACTCCATCTATAGTAGATGCAAATTGAGGAAGTGCACCAAACTCAATATCTTGTACCTCACCTAAACAAGAAGAGAAAATATTATAATATTTATATAAATTTTCTTTAGAAGAGTATATAACTAATGATTCATCTCTAGTAAATTGTCTAGTATTATATACATTACCATTATAACAAGCTGTTTTAAAATAATATCCTAATCCCTCAGCCTTACATTTATCCATAAAAATAGGTAAAATTTTATATAAAGTATCTAAATCAATATTTGCATATAATCTCTCAGTAACATTATTTTCTTGAAGAAAATTAGAAGTACAAACATGTAAAAAAGAATTAGATTGTTCATTTAAAAGCTGAGATGAGTCAAAAATATATTGTATCCCATTTTTCTGTAATCGAACAGTGACATCGTTTCTACCACATATTTTAGAAAAATAATTTTTACATGTTTTAACAGAAGGTAACTTTTTCATCGAATTGTTTCCTAAAGATGTAACAATACTATATACTGTACGAGAATGAGATGCTTCATTGAAGACTAAGGCATCATATAATTTTTCAATTTTCTCATAATCATTTAATGGATCAGTAAATTTACTTAATAATTCATCAGTATTTTGATAACCATAATTATTATTTTGTTTCTTTGTAAAAATTGATTTAACTTTATCAAATAAACCAACTTTATCAGTAGGTGAAATCTTTTGCTCAATTTGTGAAACAATACTTTCAGCTTTAGTAAAATCATCATTAATAAAGCAAGATACTAAATCATAGTAAGCACCTTCATATGCATAATAATCAATTATATCTTTAAAGAACTTCGTTTCATGATTAACAAAACAATTAAGTAATATTTCACCACCATAATCTGGATAAACAATATTTAACTGATTTTCTAATCTTGACCATAATTCATTATATGCACGATTAATACTAGCACCTTCTAATGTTGAATTATAGTAATCCAAATCAAATGTTTTCGAAGCTAAATAATCAGCCAAAGATTTATTTAGTTTTATACTACTTAATCCATTTTGATAAAATTCAGTCATTCCCTCTACTAATCTTTGATTTCCATTACTATCAAAAGCATAAGAACTACTTAAAGTAGATAATTTTCTAATAGCTAAACTAAAGAAAAAGTTTAAATCATTTGAATCTTTAAAATAATAATTTCCATTTACATCTGCAAATTTAAGTGTATTTCTAGGCATATTATTTGCATTTAATGCATTGTACCATTCATTATCAGATAAAATATTAATTTGATTTAAAACATAATCAATCGCATCAGAACCAAATACACCATCAAATTTATCATGAAGATTGTTAGAAACTACTTCTTTTGTATTATAGTACTCATTATTATATATTAAAGCAGCAACATCATTATTATTTAAATTAAAATTAGCAAAAGAAGATGATGTATTTGAACTATTTGTATCTAAACCAATATTATTAAAATTGGATGATGAATATTTAGATGCATCAACTTTCTTTCCAAATAATAATCTTATTTTATCTCCAAAATTAAGATTAGCAGAATTTTTAAGAACATTCTTTTCTATAAGATCTAAATAATTATTTATAGCAGTTTTATTTGATTCAGTAATATTAAGCATAGTCATCATATTATCATAAGTACCAACTCCACCATACGAATCAATAAAACTTCTTAAAAATGATACATTATTAGATGCATAAGAACTCAATAAATAATTATTATTTCCATAAACTATATCCAAAAGTTGATCAACTTTTTCCCATACTTTAACGCCAAATTTTCCATAAACAGAATTATATATTTTCCCATCAGAAATTTTAGAAGATAAATATTCAGTTAATACTTCATTAGCAAAGTCAGTATTCATTCCATTACTTAAGAACTCCCTAATACCAGTAACTTTATATTGAGAACCATTATATAATATTTTTTTACCACTAACTTCGGAAATCTTATGAAGATTTTCATGAATTGCAGTATGTAAATTAGCAGAAGCTGGAAGAAATAAATGACTATCATGATCAACAAAACCTGCAACATTTCCTGAAAGATTATGTTGAGCAAGAACATTTTGCCATTGATCTTCAGGTACTATATTCATAGAAGATAAAATTGAATCCAAATTACTCGCACCAATAACAGAATCAAATTCATTATGAAGTGTAAGTGATAATTCATTAAAATCAAATGGTTGAGTATAATCATTTAATCCTGCTTCCGAAATAAGTAAACTCAAATCATCATTATTAAATAACGTATTTTCTGAAACAGAAGTATAGTCAATTCCATTATTATTAATTTTTGTACCATTATAAAACATTGCTAAAGCAGTATTAAAAGAAACTCCTGCTTTAGATGAATAATCATAAATACTTTTTAAATCATTAGAAATTTGTGAAATTTCTTGATCAGATAAATTTAAACTATTAGGTTTAGAATCCTTTATTTGATATTCAATATCTTGTTGAGTAACATTACTATTAAAATCAATATCAATATTGTCATTTACATATGAAGTTTTTTCAGATTGAGACATATATCCGCCATGATCGTTAAAAATAGAATCAATATCAGTATTAGATTTCATTAAAACACTATTATTAGAATTAGTAGAATAATTCATTGCTAGAGAAGGAGAATTCAATAAACCTCCACTTGAAGCACCAAGTGCCCAAGTATATATATCATCGCCTAAAGAATCTTTATCAAATACTTTTGCGTTTTCATCAACTCCAGTTAATTTTAGTAATCCCCTATCAACATAATTTTGAACAAATTCTTCATTTCCTTCTTTAATAGCTGAAGCAACCCAACTTTTAAATCCAGTTACTTGAACTTCAGATAAACCAGGAATAGCACCAAGAAATCTTTCCAAAGTAACTTCAGAGATTCCACTAAGTGTACCATAAAAATAAGCCTGAGAATCAGTAACACCATAATTCAATTTTGCATTCTTTATAGATCCACCTGCTGCTGAAGCAAAAAAACTTAATTTTCCTAAAGCTGGATTAAGCATACTTAATAATATACTAGGAGCCATAGTTCCAACTGAACTACTTAAATCATATTCATACTTTAAAACACCATATTGAGAAAGTAATTGAGCAGTATACATAGTTTTATAATCAAATGCATTATAAGAATCATTATCTATCCAGCCAAACAAATTATTAAAGTACCCATTAAATCCATCAGTTCCACCCTCATAAATAGTTGAAAGTGAGTTAGTTAAATCATCAGAATCAATCCATTCAAATGCTTTAATAGCCTCCTCTAATTCATTAATATCAACATTATAATTATCTGGAATATTTTTTATAATTAATTCTTGAAATAAATCTACACCATCAATACTCATTCCATCCAAAAGAGTAGATAATTCAGAATAAGTTATATTACCATTATGACTATTTTGATATTTTTTAATTTTATCAACAATCTTTTTTGTATCATTTTTAGAAAACTTATTTTTATCTAATGAATCATAAAATTCTTTATATCCTTTAAATCCTTCATATTGAGCCATATAATCAGCTAAATCCGACTCTAAAAAGTTATAAGCTTGTCCTAAACCTTTATTAGCCATTGCTGAATAAATATCATTATAATTATTATCTGGCTGATCAAACTCAACACCTTTTTCAGTATAAGAATATATTAAAAATCTATAAATCTTATAAAATTCTGCATATTCAGAATCACTTGCCATTTCTTTAAGTATAGGTTCATCTATCTGTATTGCATTAAATTGCCAATCTTTAACAGCAGGTGGTACACTAGGATATCCAACAAATAATTCATCTATATCATTTCTAGTTAATACACCATTTCTAACCAATTCTTCTAGTTCAGATAATTGGCTACCTAAATCATCTTTATCTAAAGAAGCTATAACATCTTCTTTCCACTTATTAGGATCAAAGTTTTTATAATCCTTACAATCTATAATAGACTTCCACCATAACTCTTTTTTTGCTTTATTAATATTTACTATAGCACTTTCTATACTAATAATATCGCCCATCTCACTATATAAAGTATTACTAATTAAAAAACAAAAATCTTGTTTAGATAATTTACATAATTCTTCACGTGATTTACCAAGAAATTCAGATGGATCAATATTATTATCCATTAAATATTTCAAAACATCTTCTACTGAAAAGAAATCTTTAGCAGAAATAATATCTTGAATATACCTATCACTTAAATCTTGAATCATTTGAGAAACAGAATTATAATCAGATGAATCATAACCCGCAGATTCCATTAATCCTTTATATAAATCAATCATTTGGTTTAAAGCATCTAACTGATTATCATATTCTTCAGTTTTATCTTCTAAAAATTTCAAATATTCGTCGCTACCAAACTCACATCTAGGCATTACAATTTCATTTGAAGTAGTAGAAATATTGCTCATACTATTCATATAATGATTTAACTCTAACATACTCATTTGTGATGTATCAACAGTATCAACTGCCTCAACTTCATAATTAGATGAATAATCTTTTTTCTTAAAATTAAGTAAATCCACCATAGCAGACTCATCTATCAATTGAAGAAAGTCGTATTCACGTTCTTTTCCTTTACCATATTGTTTCATAGCATTTTTTATATAAATATAAGTGTTTTTTGAAAGATTATCATATAATATTTGTTCGTTTTCATTATCAATAGAAACATCAGCGGAATTAAAATTTAAAGTTTCAACATTTCCATTAGCACCATTATAACTAGAAGAAACATTTCCAAAATTAGAAAGAACTTCTGTATAATCTGTAGAAGAATTGTTAGTAGAAAAACTACTAGTACTATTATTACTTTTAGCTGAAATATTTCCAAAACTAGAACTATTAAAACCAGATACACTAAACTTAACCATTTAATCACCTATTTTCTATTAAAATAAATTTTACACATAAGGACTTAATCTAACACTATAAACATCCACATTTCCATTATTTCGAAGATAATTCAAATCTAGTTCACACTCAGAAATAATAATTCGAGAATCTTCTAAAAAAATTGGACTTACTTTTGAAATATAAAAATTTAACTTTGAAATATAATTATCATAATCCTTATTAGTAAATGAATAATTGGAATTTGATTTTAATTCAAGAGCTTTGGAAAAAATTTCATCAGATAATTTACATATTTCTTGAAAATTATTATCTATGTAAGTATGTTTTACTTTATTCAAATCATTTAATTCACAAACATCAGATATATTTTTTAGAATCAAATTAATCTTTTTTTCATCTTTTTCTTCAAAAGCTTTTTTTAAATCTTCTTCATAATTAACCGAAAACCACGACATTAAAGTTGAATAGATTTTTTTCTTTAACTCTTCATTACTAGTTACTATAGCATTTAAAAAATTTTCTTTAATATTATTATAAAAATCACTATAGTTCATGGGAAACCTCCATATTATATACTATAAATAGTATACATTTTTTTTATAAAAAAAGCAATAAAATGGTAAGCCACATTACTAAAAAAAAAGAAAAAGGATTAATTATTTCCTTCTTCTGCTTTTTGTTTTTCTAATTCTTCAACTGTTATATACGTTGATAGATTTGGAATCACATCACTTGCTTGTACAGCAGGTGTTGTAGTTTCCTCTGCCTTTTGTTTTTCTAATTCATCAACTGTTATATATGTTGATAAATTAGGAACTGTACTTTTTGCTTCTTCAGCTTTTTGTTTTTCTAAATCTTCAACTGTTATGTATGTTGATAAATTAGGAGCAGAAATTCCACCTTCTTCAATTGCTTTCTGTTTTTCTAATTCATCAACTGTTATATATGTTGATAAGTTTGGTTCTTCAGCACTCTTTGATGCTGCAGGAACCTCTCCTTGTTTTTGTTTTTCTAAATCTTCAACTGAAATATATGTTGATAAGTTTGGTTCTTCTGCACTTTTGGGTGCTGCAGGATTTTCTGCTTGTTTTTGCTTTTCTAATTCATCAACTGTTATATATGTTGATAAGTTTGGTTCTTCTACACTTTTTGGTGCTGCAGGATTTTCTGCTTGCTTTTGCTTTTCTAATTCATCAACTGTTATATATGTTGATAAGTTTGGTTCTTCTGCACTTTTTGGTGCTGCAGGAGCCTCTGCTTGTTTTTGTTTTTCTAATTCATCGACTGAAATATATGTTGATAAATTTGGATTATCAACTGATAAATTCGATAAATCAGCCTCTCCATTTTCAAATTGTTTTTTAATATTATCTAAATTATCAGAGAAGAATTTTCTCCATTGAGCTCCTCTTTCATCATCAAATCCTAAAGCATCAACTTTTTCGATGCTTTCATGATCGAATAAAATACTTTTATTAGGGTCTAAAAATCCTTCAGGATATAAACAAGCACAATAATCAAATACTTTAGTTGAATTATCAACTTCACCTGTAAAACCATACCCGATAATCATAATTGATTTTTTAGCATCCTTTAATGTAACTACCGACCCCAATGGTAAAAACCTTTCTGGTATCATACTATCTCCCCTTTACTATAAAATACTAAATAAAGTATACAATAAATATCAATAAATTTCAATAAAAAAACTCTTTTTTAGAGTTAAATTAAATCATTGTTTACAAGATCCATAGAGTTATAATGAAGTTCAAGTAATTCATCCCTCATTTTAAGCATTTCAGTCTTTCTAGGCGAATTACCATCTATATCAAGGACACGTGGAAGTTCATTACACAAATCAAATAATTTACAATAGCAATCATACATCATTTCAGAATAAGAACAAAATAAATCGCGCACTTCTTCTTTACTCTTCATTAAAATTCCCTCCTAGCATCTTCAAGTTTACTTGCTTCTTTACGTGCAACACTCTTATATAATATACAAACATCTTTAAGTGTACCACTAATCTTCTTATTGTTATCAGTAACTATGTAAGAATGTCGTTTTAAATTAGTACATTTAGAAGTAATTCTATTATAATTATCAGATGAATAAGTACCTCCAAACCCATATCTAAGATTATCAGATAATCTTTCAAGAAGGCCTACTTCTTTAACAACATAATCATCTATAAAACTAGCTGATTTTAAAACTTCATCTTCTTTTACAAAATTTAATCCATTCATAACATTCTCCTATACTTAAGGTCTTGGTATCTTTACAGGATTATAATTTTCATATGTATAATCTTGTAATTCATCAATTTTTTGTTTAGTACGATTTTCAATATTCTCAAAATCTGATAAATATCTATTAACTTCAGAATAGCAATCATCAAGAACTCTCATATAATAATCAAGAACATTATTTAAAACATTTTGAAAAGATCCTGCTGCAAAATTACTATAGAATCCAAGACCACTTTCATATGTTTCTCTTAATTTATTTTGAGCTTCATTAATTTTTGATTTAGCTTCACCTAATCTATATAAAAAATCACCTTTTCTATTCTGATCATAAGTTATTACATTACCACTTCTAGAATACTCATCTTTAACAAATTGATAAACATCTCTTCTAGAAGATAATTCCTGATAAAGTTTAATAGATTGATTTTTTTCATTATTCATAGAAGAAGAAAACTTTTCTGCATTATCATCATTCCAATAACCTCTAGCAATATCAACTTCCCTAAATATTGATTGGTATAAATTTTCAAATTCTGATAAATCATTGTTAATACTATTAAGTTTATCAGACATTTCACCTACATTTACCTTCATATCATTGCACCTCTTTTCCTAATATATAAAAGCTATTAAAAAATAGCTTCCATATATCAAGAAAAGAACTTTCTTGAATAAAATATTTATTAGCTTTCCATTGCTTCTTTTGCTTTTCTTGCTCTTTCCTTGTATTCTTCTGTCCAATCTTCCATTGCTTTTTTAATACCTTTAAAGTCAGAATTTGAAGCAGAAAAACTTCCTGTACCATCGATAACAAAACTAAACATATCAGTAACAGATTCTTCAAGTTTTTGAATTAATCCTAGAACAGCTTGTTCTTGTTGTCCACCAACAAATGGAGCTAATTCTTTAATCTTAGAATATGTTTCAGAAATTGCATTTGTAATTTCTGTTTTAACACCAGGTAACCCTTCAGTATATGCTACAGCATCATCACTATTAATACCAACAAATTGATTATTTAAGTTTTCTTTAATTGCATCTCTATTAGAATTAATCTTAGAACTACTATTTCCAACAGTGTTAGTAACTGGAGTATTTTGAGTATAATCAGCCCAAGTTTTAGCAACTCCTTCTAAATATTCAGTTAATTGACCATAAGTTGTGCATAATGCATCAGAGAAGTCATTATTAATTACATTAACAATAGCATCACCAGTATTTTGAGCTTCCTTTGCATACCAGAAACTACCAATCGGATCAATTACTTTTGTTTGAAGTTCGCCACCAACATTTTTAATTAAAGTTTCATATGCATCAAATAAGCCTTGATACATTTTTCTGATGCTTTCTTCATCATATCCGTAATAACCTGCGTTTGCATAATCTCCGTTCATCTTTTTCTATCCTCCTACAATATTTATTTGATAAATTATCTTTATCTAAAATAATACTACCATCAAAAAAAAAATAAATCAAGTGTAAATAAGTAAATTTACACCTAATTTATCTTTAATAGTAAAGAAGTGAAACAAGTAAAAGTTCAGTCGCATTTCTAATATCAGTTTCTATAATCAAACTACTATTAGAATAAACAAAACCATTAGCTTTATTAATCAAAACATATTTTTTATTTTTATCAAGCGCTCCACTCGATAATCCGTTAACACAATGAACAATCATTTGATTCACTTTCCAAAGTACCTCATTGACTGGTATAAACAAATCATACACTTCATCAATTTCAGGTACATTTAATCTTATTAATACTTTATTATTCATCTTCATTCTCCTCCACTATTTTCTCAAATTCAATTAATTTAACAAAAGTAGCATTAGATTCTGAAATGTAATAACCCATATTATTAGGAGTTGGTTTAGACATATCTTTAGTAGTACTACCTAATCTAAACATAGATTGATCAGTAACACCAGTTCCAATCCATAAACCATAAATATTATTCTTAATTTGACTATACCAATTATCATAATCAAGAAGTTTAAATTTACGTAATGCTTCAGCTACAAATAAGAATACATTTTCAGAAGATTTAATCTCTTTGAATAAATTATCAAAAACACTTGTATCAGTAACTGACTTCTTTAATTTTTCAAGACCAGCAAATATTACAATAGCATTTCCATCAGCATTTTGTGTTTTAAAATATTTTACATATTCGCATATTTTAGTAATACTATTTTGAAAATCGCTATCGAAATAGTTTGGAATATTACCTTTAAACTGAGGGAAAAGCCCTTCAGCATCGATAAATACTACACTAGTTTTATCAATAGCTTGGAAAACTTTTACTAAAGATAAAATAAATGATCTCATATTCTCTAATCTATTAGAAGCAAACTGGAACATATTTCCTACTGTTAAATCAAATTTGACAGGATCAAGAGTCTCTCTTGAAATACCAATAGGAACATGTTTAATATCTTTAATGTATGGTTTAATGAAATCAAATGTAACTTGTTCTGGAAGTGATGGAATCGGTTTAGCACGAGTTTGATACTTATTATTTAATTCCTCAATAGTTGCCTTTATAGTTTGACTAAGTTTTTCTTCTTCAACAATAGATGCAGTTTGGAATTCATGAATAGCACCATCTATTTCACACAAACCACGTCCAGGGATATCCCTAGGGATAAGTTTACTTCTTTGATTAGTAAATAATGAATTATACGAACTAGCATCTGTTAAATGTAATACAAAATTAGTTTCAAAATTTTGTAGTATCTTTCTATAAATAGAAGATGGCGTTGAACCAGTTAATATAAAGTAAATACCATATCTAGCACAATCTCTAGTAATAGATATTAACATATCTGAATATTGAGAATTACTTTCATTAAATGAATCCATATTATTAATAATTATTACTCTCATAGGAACTCTTTGTTGCTGCTGTTTTATATAAGAATTATATTCTCCACCATAATCCATAAATAACTGTTTTCTTTCAGCTATTTCAGAATCAATTAATTTAAATAAATTTCTAAGTGGCTCAACTTCATCAGCAAAACACATTCCACCAAAATGAGGTGCTTTCATATATTTTCTTAATACTTCTGAGCCATAATCAACTAAGTAAAGATTTACTTCGTCTGGTGAATGAGTTGTAATTATTGAGAATATAAACGCATCAAGTAAATTTTCTCTTTCAGTCCCTTCATTACCAATAATAATAGTATTACCTCTTTCATTAAGTGAATAAGAAAGAAGTCCTTGTTCTTGATTTTCAGGAGCATCATATTCACCAATAATAGGACAAACTTCATATGGCTTAATTTGATACGAATATTTAGTAATTAAATTGTTGATATAAATAAGTGCTGGAATATTTTCAAGCCATAATCTCTTAGCTTTTTTATTACACTCTTTACTAACTTCAATTATATTATTTAAAATATTACCAAGTTGTTCACCTTGAGCTTCGCCACGTTGTTGACTTCCATCACCTGCTTGAATACTCTTAATAAAACTACCAGTATTTCCAATAAAGTTAATACTCTTATCAACAGTTTTAACAATTTTATCAGTAGGATAATATTTAGCACCACACCAACCTGATTGACCAAGTAGGAATACTTCATCAAGTCCTACTTGTAAATAGAATCTACCAGCTTGTTTTAAAGAAGCAGCAAGTGGTTTTTTTATCATTTCATTACTATCACCTTCAGTTTGAACTTTTAAACATACTCTAAACTTAGTATTTGACCAGATCTGATCATTAACAACACCAGAAGGTTTCTGAGTAGCAAGAATTAAGTGGACACCTAAACTACGTCCAATACGAGCAACACTGATTAAGTTATCCATAAAATCAGGTTGTTGACTCTTAAGTTCAGCAAACTCATCACAAATAATGAATAAATGTGGACAAGGTTCATCAAGTTTTCCTTCATGATAGAATTGTTGATATTTATATATGTCAATTGTACTTTGTCCAAGTTTATCACGTGCTTCATTAAATATTCTTTGTCTTCTTTTAACTTCACTATCAATACTTACTAAAGTTCTATTCATTTCAGCTTTATCTAAGTTTGTAATAATTCCCGCCAAATGTGGAAGAGATACACCAGTAGCTTGATTTTCAAATGCAAATGCAAGTCCACCACCTTTATAATCGATAAGAATAAACGCAACATCGTCTGGACTATAATTAATAGTCATAGATAAAATATACGTAATTATAAATTCAGATTTTCCTGAACCAGTAGTTCCCGCTATTAATCCATGTGGACCATGTTTCTTTTCATGCAAATCAAGATAGATTAATTCTTCATTCTCATCAACACCAATTTCAGCCTTTAAACTTGTAGTTGAATCATTAGTATTCCATCTATTCATTATATTAAGTTGTTCAATTTTACTAACTTTTTCCATTTCAAGGAAAGTAACTGATTCAGGGAGTTGACTCATTCCCTCTTCAAACTCTATAGGTATATTAGAAAGAACTCTAGCAACAGAATTCATATCAATAGATGTATCAATTTCATTTTTAAATTCAGTAGTTTCCTGTTTTTCATATGAATTTTGTAAAACACTTGATTTTTCATTACCTAATGTAATAAAGTTAACACATTTACTAGGAACTTTACTCATTCTTTCTTCAGCAATAACTATACTAAACCCAACATTATTATCAAGTTCTGTTAAACATTTCATAAAGTTAAACTTTTTAATTGAATCATAATCATCAGTAATAATTAAATAATATGGTTTTCTAGATGCAGCTTGTGGATCTTGAAGTCTATTATTAAGTTCAAACTCAATAAATCCGGATATTTCTTTAGCATCTTCAAGTGAAGAAGAGAAAAATCTAAGTCTTTTAGAGTTATCAAAATTATGATTTAAAAGTTTAACATAATTCCATCTTTTTTCATTAATTTTATTAGTGAAAACAATTAATTTTAAATCCTCATAACTATAAAAAGTTAAAAGTTGTAAAATAATATTATTTAAGAAATCATGTGTAATTTTATTTTCACCCATAACAGCAGTTAATTTGTTTTCAAATAATGAATAACCAACTGGTACATCTTTAATATATTTAAATTTATTAACTTCTTCATCTGCTATCTTTTTAAGTTCATCTTCTTCCATAGAAAACTCTTCTTCTGGAAATTTATAATTAATTTTTAATGGTACATCACCAATTCCTAGTCTTACTACTAAGAAGTCACTTTGTTCTATTCTTTTATCCCAAAAGTTAATTGTTTTAGTATTAATTATATTTACACAATCTTTTATACTAAGTAAGTTTTCTTGTAAAATATTTTTTTGTAAATCATATTCAGCCTGTAATTCTTTTTTCTTTGTTTCAAAATATTTTTTGTACTTTTTAACTGTAGTTTTCTTTTGAATTTTAGCATGAATTCTATTATAAAATTGCATAAAAATAGGCCAAACAAGTGAAGAAAATAACATTGTAATAGTTGTAATTAATGTTAAAAGCTGCTGCTTTGTTATTTCAGTTGAAGAATTAATTTTATCTACTTGATTTAAGAAATTAATTGATGAAGAAACTCCCATAGCAAGCATTGGTCCAAGTGTCATTATAAGAGGTGTAGTCTGTTCAACAGTTGATGGTGGTCTATCAATTTTAATTTCTTTTTCTTCAATTACTCTTCTAATTCTAGGTGGCTTAGAGAAATAATCATTTGGTCCATATAAAGGAACATCTTTTATTTCTCGTTCAGTTTGACTATCATCAAAGCTTATAATTTTATCAGTTAAATTAGAAGTCTTTAAAACTGTAAGTAAATTACCAGGATTATTAACTAATAAAAAGCCTGGAAGAAAAATTATTCTAAGTCCATATATATCAAGTTGATCTCCACTTCTAATTAAATGTGAGTTTTCTTTTAAGAAAATATTATTTAAGTAAACAAAAACATTACCATCTTTTTGAATATTTAAACCTTTATCAGTGTTAGATACTCTAATAGTAGTATTGTTAAGTAAACTACAATTATATTTTAGATTACATTGTTCTGAATTACCTATAATTAAATTTATATTTTGATCATAATTATAAGCAACCATAGTACCATGTGCAGGAACTTCAGTATATATTAAATAATTAACTTCACCACGTTGTAAAATATAGAAGCAATTTTCTACTAGATAAACTCTATCACCTATTCTATCATTTAGAATAATTTTTACATCTGAAGTAGAATAAATAACCCATCTACCATCTACAGCTTCAACATTAATAAGTTTTGCACTTTCATCAGGATCACTATCAAATGAATAACTACCCGAAACATCATAAGGTAAACTAAAATCATATAGTCCAGTAGACAAAAACAATGTTATCTTCATACATGCACACTCCTATTATAAATATAATTATAACATAACTATAAATTATGTGCAGCAATTTTTAAAAAAAATTAGTAGAAAAAATCCTACTAATTTATTGTTTTGTTTATAGAACTTATTTTAAACTCATTTTCATCATAATCGATATTTATAATTGATGAAGGTTTAATTTCTCCATTAATTATTTTTTTAGAAAGAAGAACTTCAAGTGTACGACTAACTATTCTTTTAAGAGGTCTTGCTCCATAATTTACATCATAACCATTATCGACTAAATAATCTTTACATCTTTCAGTAAGTTTTATCGAAATATCTGAATCTTTTAATCTTTCTTCTATTTGAGAAACAATTTTATCTAATATTTTTCTAATAGAGTCTTTATGAAGCTCATTAAATACTACTATTTCATCAATTCTATTTACAAATTCTGGTCTAAATGTACTTTGTACTTCTTTTAAAACTAAGTCTTTCTTTCCATCAAGAACATATTCACTTCCTAAATTAGAAGTCATAATTATAATTGTGTTTTTAAAATCTACAAGTCTACCATTAGAATCAGTAAGTCTACCATCATCAAGTATTTGAAGAAGTAGATTTAATACTTCAGGATGAGCTTTTTCAATCTCATCAAATAAAACTATACTATATGGATTTCTTCTTACAGCTTCAGTTAGTTCTCCACCTTCATCATATCCTACATATCCTGGAGGAGAACCAATAAGTCTCGAAACACTAAATTTCTCCATATATTCACTCATATCAATTCTAATCATATGTTTTTCATCATCAAATAGTTCATAAGCAAGACTACGAGCAACTTCTGTTTTACCTACTCCAGTAGGCCCTAAGAACATAAATGAACCAATTGGTCTATTAGGATCTTTAATTCCACTACGACTCTTAAGTATTGCATCACTTACAAGTGAAATAGCTTCATCTTGACCCATTACTCTCTTCCTAAGATTTTCTTCAAGTCCAAGAAGTTTTTCTTTTTCACTACTAACAAGTTTTGAAATAGGAACACCAGTCCATCTAGAAATGACTACAGCTATATCATCAGGAGTAACTACATCACTTAATATTCTATTATTATTTTTTTCTCTAAGTTCACTAAGCTCTTTTTCCAAGCTAGGTATAACCCCATGTTTAAGTCTAGCAGCAGTTTCTAAATCATATTCATTTTCTGCTTTTGAAAGATTAAACTTAGCTTTTTCAAGTTCACTTTTCTTATCTTTTATAGAATCAATAACATTCTTTTCATCTTGCCATTTTTCATTAAGTTCCTTTTCTTGATTTTTTAAATTAGTGAGTGTCTCATCAAGTGATAAAACACGAGCTTTACTCATTTCATCTTTTTCTTTCTTCAAAGCTTCCTTTTCAACTTCAAGTCTCATAATTTCTCTTTGAAGATTATCAAGTTCTTCTGGAACACTATCAAGTTGTACTCTAATAGTAGCACACGCTTCATCTATTAAATCAATTGCTTTATCTGGTAAGAATCTATCGGTTATATATCTATTAGATAAATTAGTAGCAGTAATAATAGCTTTATCTTGAATAGTTACACCATGATGTATTTCAAATCTTTCTTTTAATCCACGAAGTATAGTAATTGTATCTAAAACAGACGGTTCATTAACTTTAACTTTTTGAAAACGTCTTTCAAGAGCACCATCTTTTTCAATATATTTACGATATTCATTAAGCGTTGTAGCACCGATAACATGTATTTCACCACGTGCAAGCATAGGTTTTAAGATATTAGAAGTATCCATTCCCCCTTCAGAGTTACCAGCACCAACAATAGTATGAATTTCATCAATAAACATGATGATTTCTCCTTCAGATTTCTTAACTTCATTTAAAACTTTTTTAAGTCTTTCTTCAAATTCGCCTCTATATTTAGCTCCAGCAATTAAAGAAGCCATATCAAGTTCCCAAATTGTTTTATTTTTTAAACTATTAGGAACATCATTTTTAACAATTCTTTCAGCAAGTCCTTCAACTATAGCAGTTTTACCAACTCCAGGTTCACCAATTAAAACTGGATTGTTTTTTGTTTTTCTAGAAAGAACCCTTGTAATATTACGTATTTCATCATCACGACCAATAACAGGATCCATTTTCCCATCACGAGCTTTTTGAGTAATATTACGACCATATTTTTCTAGAACATTTTCTTCTTCATTATTATTAAACATAATATCACCTCACAAGTATAATTATACTATTATTTTAGCACTTGTCAAGTGAGAGTGCTAAAATAATAATAAAAGAAAAAACGACTAAATATGAAAGTCGCTCTTATCTGTTTTACTTTCTGTAGTTAATATATCTTTTATAGCATCAATGCTATCTGCAGAACTAATTTTTCTTATTCGTTTAATATCTTTCTGAGCTCTAATAATAGAAGTATAATAACTACTTTCGTCTAAATCTATTAATGCTAATTGATCACTTAAAGTTGAAGTTGTTGTTGAAGATATTATTTCAGATATTCCTCTAGCCTCAGTCTTAGAAGAATCTCTTATCATTTTTACTAATAGCAATTTTTCATTTTGTTCTAAATTATCATTTTGTTCAATAAACCTAACAGCATTAGTTAAAGCTTTCTTCTTTTGAGGTGAATCGCATAACGCAACCTCTCTTATATATTTAACTGCATCTTCAAAATTAAGATTACCAATATATTTTAAATTCTTAAATATTTGAGCAGAACACACTTTATCAAAATCATTATCTAAACTCTTAGTAAATTCAAATTGTTTTCTTAAAATATCAAAAGGAACATCAGATAATAATGCTAAATCATACAATGCATTAAGTGCAGCAAATGTATGTTCTTCTTTTTCAAATTTACTTAATTCATTAACAAAATACATTGATTGTTCATAAGTTCTATTTGAAACAACACCAGGACCAGTTAATAGTGTTTCAACATCTAAAGAGTCACCAAAATATTTATAAGGAACTACAATTCTTGCGATACTTAATATTTCATCAAAACTACGATACTTTATTAATTCTAAATTCTCAAAATATGAATTAATTCTTGATGAAATATAAGTACTACTTAAAGCATTTAATTTAATAAGCACTTCCATTTGATCTAGTGAAAGCTTTTTACCATTATTTTCAAATAAAGAAATAATATATTCAATACTCCATAAATTATCAAAGAGATTAATAGTATCTAAATCTCTTTTTATACCAATCAACTGTTCAAATTTAGCTCCTTCAGAAGCAATAAGTTTCTTTTTAATACTATCCTTTATACGTTCATTTCTCTGAGCATCATAAAACTCATGAACTAATCTTTCACTATCTTTCTTCTTAGGAGTATTAGAAACATGTTTTATAATATTTAAAACACTCTTATGAAATTCTTCATCAAAAGGTTTAGATTCTTTCTCATATTCACTTACTAATTCTTCTATTGTTTTAACCTTAGCATATATATTTTCATCTTTTGAATTAGCTATAATTAAAAGTTCTTCACTAGACAAAACATATGTTAAAGAAGTATTCTTTAAAAAATCTATTCTAAAATCATATTTTTTTACATCTTTAATATTATTTATAAAATCAATAACTTTCTTTAAATCTTCATAATTATAATCATTTTTAGAAAGAATATTAAAGATAGCTAGTTTCTTTTCTTCGTTTTCACAATTAGTAAAAATATTTATAAAGTACATAAATTCTGAACTTGAAAAATTAGAATGCTTCATCATAAACTGAATTATAGTATTAATAGAATATTGATCTTCATCAGCCACTCTTTTTATAAGTTCTAAATCATTAGTAACACTAACTAGTCCATCTAATTGTTCTTCTGTCATAATAATCCCTCTTCTTCAAATTAATTTTATAATTATTTCTATTATTTTTCAATATTAATTCATAATTCTTTTAAACATTTTTTCAAGCTCATATTTTGTATAAGTGATTATAGTAGGTCTTCCATGCGGACAATTAAAGGGATTTTCACATTTTCTAAGTTCATTAAGCAAGTACTGTGCATCTTCTAAAGAAATATAGTCATTTGCTTTAATTGACATACGACAAGCCATAGTTGCAACAAAATGATCAACGAATTTTTCTTTTGAAAATTCCTCATGATTAGCAATTGTCTCAAATATTTTCTCAATATCACCCTTTTCTAAATCTTTTTTTATCCAAGAAGGATGAGTACGAACAATAAATGTGTTTTTATCAAATTCTTCTGTAGTAAGTCCAAGTTCATCAAGTAAATCCAAATGTTCTCTCACCACTAAATATTCATTTTTTGGAAGTTCAATTCTAACTGGTACAAGCATATCTACTCTTTCTATTTCTGAATTCAAGACCTTTTTCATACACTTTTCAAAGTTTACTCTTTCAGCTGCAGCATGTTGATCAATTAAGAACATTCCATCAGGATTCTCAGCAATTATATATGTTTTATAAACTATACCCCTTGGAATCATCTCTTTAATTTTATATTCATCTGGAACAATTTCTTCTATTTCAATTTGTTCTACTATTTTTTCAGGTTTTTCATCTTTAGATTCGAAGATTTCAGAACTTTCTTCTACATCAAAAACAAGTGCTGTTTCTTGATAAGATATATTATTAGAATCATCTTCAACTTCATTAAATGAAATATCATCACGAGTTCTTATTGAAATATCTGGTATCATGACTAGTTCTTTAATTTTAGACTTAATCATATCATTAAGAAGTTCTTTTAAAGTATCCATCTTAGAAAACTTTACATCCATCTTAGTAGGATGTACATTTACATCAACAAGTATTGGATCTGTCTCTATGTTTAAAACAACAATTGGATACTTATCTTTTGGCATATATAAATGATATATATCAGTAATTATTCTTATCAAATCATTATTTTTAATGACACGTCCATTAACAAGAGTTGTAATACTATTTCTAGATGATCTTTGATTTTCAGGATAAGATATATAACCACTAATATTATAATCATCATTAGAAGAAGATACTTCCACCATTCTTTTAGCTACACTACCACCATATATTTCATAAATAACTTTTAACAAATTACCAGAACCATCTGTATCAAGTAATACTTTATCATTATTAATTAAAGTAAATTTTATTTCAGGATAAGAAAGAGCCATCTTATTTATATATTCAACAATATTTGCAAGTTCACTATATAAATTTTTAATATATTTAAGTCTAACTGGAGTATTATAGAAAACATCTTCTACAGTAATAGTTGTACCCTTTTGTAGATCAGAAGATGAAACTTCTATCTCTTTACCCCCTTCTATTTTAACCAAAGTACCAGTCTTTCCATTAGAAGTTTTTAATGTAACTTTAGATATAGATGCAATTGACGGAAGAGCTTCACCTCTAAATCCTAAAGAATTAATATTAAATAAATCATGCAAATCCTGACATTTACTAGTAGCATGTCTAGAAAAAGCAAGACGAGCATCTTCTTTATCCATTCCAATACCATTATCAGATATTTTAACCATCTTTGTACCAGAATCAATAAGTTCTATTTTTATTTCATCACTTTCAGCATCAATACTATTTTCAACTAATTCTTTAACAATATTCATCATCTTTTCAATGACTTCTCCAGCTGCAATCTTATTAGCTAAATTTTCATCCATTACTTTAATCTTACTCATATAACTTCACCTATATAAATTTTATCAAAAAAAGGCATAATTGAAAACAAAAAAAAGATAATGAAACAATTAACTAACTACTTTTAAAATCATTATTATATACATAATATCATATTATTTTGCAATCGTTTCATATCTTTATATCTCATTATAATCTTTTATTCAGTAAATGAACTAGGATGATATGCAGTTACCCCTAGTTCTTCTGCTTTTCTCAATACATCTAATCTATCATCTACAAATACCACATCATTTATATCAATATTATAGTGTTTACAATACTCTAATATAACATCAGGTTTTAACATTGTAGAACTAATAAAATAAATGTTTTCTTTTTTTATAGTTGGATAGTTTTCTTTTAACCACATATACTTTTGATTTATTTCATTATTTGTTACAATAGTTCCTAAAATTAAAACTTTATCACTATCTAATTTTTGAATAATATTTTGCATAGTTTTTAATGGCCTTGCTTTATAAAACAAATCATCAAATAATAAATTTTCTAATGATTGGCATCCTAATTCAGAACAGCCACCAGCATATAGTTTATCATTGTATCTGTATTCAGATAATGTACCATCAACATCAAAAAATACATATTTATTATTTAATTTTTCAATCATATTTTTCTCCTAACTATTTTTGTAATATTTATTTAATTATATCATTTTTATTTAAAATTAAAAAGCAATCAATTCATTACAACTGATTACTTTTAAAATATTTATCAAATGAGTTTTATTTTTTTACTTTTTGCTTTGCTTTTTTACTCTCATAATAAGAACGTGCATATTTAAGTACTTCAAGTATTTCTTCTGATGTTGCTGCACCTATTGCATATGGCTCAATTTGACCATCAGAATACATTATTAAACGCATATCATCAAAACTCATACCATCTTTAATTACACAGTTAGAAACATATTTTTGACCTTTTACCTTTTCTTTTACACCAGCAGGTAACCAATTATCAACAGAAATATTGTAATCATGTGTTAATTTCATACCAATATAGTCTGAACCTACACCAACATATATACTCCCCGCATCATATATTTTACCATCGATAAAATCTTCAACATAGTCATCATCATCTATACGATCCCCATATTTACTTCTATTCTTACACCAATCGATTTTTTCAAATAATCCAACACAGTCATCATCGTAAGCACAAACAAAAATATAACGTACATCCATCATTTTTTGCATTAATTCAACTTTCTCTGTTGGATTTGCTTCATTAAACAATACCTCCTCAATAGAAACTAAATTTAATAATTTTTTTAAATTCTCATTGTTTTTTTTCATTTAAATCCCCCCACTTAAAATTTCACTATATTTTACAGTATTATAATATTGTCAATACAAAAACTAAATGTTTACGATGAAACAATTAACCTTTTAAGTATAAATAATTGATTGAATATTTTTTATTTATGAAAAATTTCTACATTTTTTTCATTATCTACAACAGTACATGAAAATAATTCGTCATCTTTTACATTGGCACTAACATAACAATTCTTATCTGTTGTTGAATATATTGGATTATCGCCATAATAAAATGTTGTTAGCCCATTTTCTTCAATACAATATATATTTCGATCACAATCACTTAACATTGTAATCACTTTTTCTCCATTTTGATAAGATTTAACTGTGCCATTTTCATAATATGATGTTATATTACCATTTTCAGAAATAGATTCTATTGCTCCGCTTTGATAATATGACTTTGCATTCTCTCCATTACGCTCATACTCAATATTTCCACTTTCATAGCATCGAAGTTCATAATCCCCATTATTTAAATGCTTGAATTTAGCATTCTCATAAAACTCTATTATTCCATCTGGTAAAACTTCATATATGTCACCATTAATATCAGTTATAGTAATTTTTTTGTTGCTGCCATTATGAACATATTCTATATTTTGATTAAGGTAAAATCTAGTTTCAACACCATTTTCAAAAGTATTTTTTATTTGTCCTTTTTCATAATCATAATAATAAATTGATTTTCCATTTTTAAATTCCCAAACTAATTTATTATTTTCATACTTTTCTATTTCAAAGCCCTGCTTATCCTTCTTGTACTCTTTTTCACCATCTTTATTATAGTGAATTATACCATCACTTGTTTTTTCATTAAAGCTTCTTAACTTGCCATCATCATAATAGTACTCAAAATTGTCTTTCACTTCTTCACGTAATTTTCCATCAAGATAAGAATTTATTAGTTCTCCATTCTCATTGTAATTATAAACATAAGTAGAGCCCATTTTTTTACTAATATATCTATAACCACAATTATTATCAAAAAAAATATATTTATCCGGTCCATTTTTTGCTATTGCTGCCCCATTCATAAATATATGAACACTAGGATCAGATAAATCTCCTGCAAGTACATTAAGCATTTTCCCATCTTTATCAAATAAATATCTAACTGATGAATAATCTTTTTGTCCAATAATTTCTTTTGAAAGATCATTTAAATAATTGGGATTAATTGGCTCATTATATTTATATTGTGAATATGAACCATCAGAAAATTTTTCTTTAACTAGCTTACTATTTTCATAACACTTATAAACATCTAAATCACCATTACAATATTCATAACATACACTAGATTCATTATCACCAATTCCAGAATCTACTAATTTATCATCAGAATCAAACGAACAAAATTTATGTATTTTATTTACATCATCATCCACTATAAAACAATGATTATCATCATATAATTCAACAACAGTATTATTGTCACCTTTACTTATTATAATATTCTTACGATCAGAAAAACTATTAAATTCTACTTCTTTATCATCAAAATAGTATTTTACTTGAGAACCCCAGTCACTAGCTACTTTTATTTTTTTATCATTTACATAATAAATAGTGTTGCCAAGGTAATGGTCTTTAGAATCGTAATGAAGATCTTCTCCATTATAATTTTTAGTAGTACCACTTCCATTATATTTTTCTTTATCAAGAGATTTATCTGACATCGTTTTAACATCTATTAATTCATCTATCAATTCATGTATATTATATTTTCTAAACCCCTCCTCATTTTGCAAATAATCATCATACATAATTGAAGCAGTCACATCAGTTATATCAGGTTGTAACACTTCTTCTGAAGAATTAGAAAAGCTAGACATAGATAAAGCAATTGTTCCTCCAGTTAAAAGTGCAAGAAGTTTATTATATTTTTTTAAATTATGATATTTCATATCATCACCTATCATAATTATACAATAAAACTACAAAAAAAATAGCACTTAAAATGCTATTTTATATCACTAATTATTTAATAATTCTTTATGTTGTCATTTTCCATGGACTACTACTAGTACCACTACCACCATCTTCATAAATATTAGCTTTAATAGTAATAATAGGTCTTACACCAATATCCATACTATAACCAGTAGAAGATTGTCCACCAGTCCCTGCATATTTATCCCAAACATTAAACTTTTCTAAAGTTGCTATATTAGCATAATAAATATAATAATCCCAATTAGCACCGCCTTCTTGATTACCAGTCCATGATTGTGATGTATAGTCTTGTTTATTTACTGCATATGTTTGAGAAATTGTTAATCCTTTACTCTTTATTGCAGTAAAATCACTTTCTGATACAGGTCTAGCAGATTTAACATATAATGAATTAATGAAAGAATCAGATAAATTCTGTAATCCTTCTTCATAATATGAATAAGTAGTATTTTCTGCTCCATATCCTTCTATGCCATAACTTAGAGTCCCTGATGTTGCAGATGGTATTAAATCAATAGTACCATCTGAGTTTTTAGAAAGGACTCTCCAAGATGTGGTTAAACTTGGATTTATAGTTCCAGAAATTCCATATAAACTATCAGGTGTAAAACTAGTAGATGTAGGTTTATAATAAACATATTGCCCAACACTAGTTACATCATATAATAAAAGCTTATTAGAAAGAACAAAAGTACAAGTACTATCACCATCTACACCATTATTATTAATTGTAACAGTTTGACTATTCTTAGCACTAGTTCCAGTAGTTAAATTATTAACTTTATATCCATTAGTACAAGAATATGATTTTAAATAATAATTACTATTTGGAACAAGATTAAATGAATTAGTAGAACCATATTCAACACTTAAAGAAGATGGTGTATTAGAAGAATTGTTAGAAACAATTGTAACTGTATAACTCTTTTTCTTCCATTTAGCAAATAAAGTTAATTCACCTTCTGAAATTAAGTTAAGAATTTCTTCTTGATCAGAATATGAATCACCAGTACCATCAGCTTTTGTATTCCATCCATCAAAAGTATAACCTACTCTTGAATAAGTATTTATATTTAATTTGGAAGCAGTGTCATAAGTAAATACTTGATTTAACATCTCTCCAGTAACATCAGTTCCATTCTTATCAAACTTAATAGTATAAGAATTGGCAGTATAATTAGCACTAAATTCTAAATTCTTTCTAGTACCCTTTTCAACTTTTACTAAAGTATTTTCTTCTCCATCTAAATCAGTTCCACTCCATCCTTTAAAAGTATAACCAATTTTACTAGGATTATTAAGAGTAAATGTCTCTGTTTTCTTAGTAAATGATGTCCTGTTTTCCTCTGACAAAGTACCACCATTTAAATTATAAGTAATAGTATAATTATTTTCATCAGCAGCAGTCCAAACAGCTTCAAACGTCTTATTACCCATTGTATTAGCATTAGGAAGACTAACATCTAAAGAAGTAGTATTACTCTCTCTCCATCCTACAAATATTTCAGTAATATCACCATCAGAATCTTCTCTATTGGAAGGATTATTTAACCTAAATGTATTTGTTTCAATATTATATGAAGTAGGATTATTTAAAATTGCAATTTCTTCATTTGTTAAACCAGTATAAGAAATAGTATATTCTTCTGGAATATAATTTGCAGTATAACTTCTATTACCAGTTTTATTTTCAATTACAACATTCTTAGTAGGAGTAACTAAATCAGTACCAGTCCATCCATTAAATATATAAAATGGTTTAACTGGCTCTATAAGTCTAATTGAATCAGTTATAGAATATTCAGTTGGGTTTTCTGGAAGAACTACTCCACCATCTAAAACATAATTAATTGTATAGGTATCTTTACTAAAATTAGCAAATATTTTTAAATCAGTAATAATTGGATCATTTAAATCAACATCATTACCATTCTCATCTGTCCATTTAGTAAATGTATAACCATCTTTTTCAGGAATATCTAATTCTGTTATAGGTTTATTATAATTATTTAACAAAGTATTTTCTAAACCATCTATAGAATAAGTAACAACAACTTTATCATTAATTGTATAATCAGATATAATTTTAATAGTATAATTATACTCACTAGCACTAGCTATTATTGGAGAAATCATTAATAAAGTGATAATAAAGATTGAAGATTTTGAGAATCTTTTTCTCTTCGTTTTCTTATCTAAAAAGATGCAAACAATTAAACCACAACTAGATATAAATAATAGAATAAAATTATTGGATATAGAATCAAAAGTATTAGGATTAATAGTAAAAGTAGTTTCCTTAACTTTCTCGTTTTCTAAATATTTAATAATAAACTTTACATTAGAACTTTGATCCTTTTTAGATAAATCAGTAAGTTCATTCTTATATACAGCTTTTATATTAAATAAAAAGGTATTATTGGACTTAATTACTTTATTTTCATTTTTATCATATTCATAAACAATATACTGATTATCACTATCGTCAGTAATAGATAAAATAGTAATATCTTTATCTAAATTATTTTTCAAACTAAGCTTATAATTAACATAATCATTTAATTTGTGAAATACAATATTACTCTTTATTTCTCCATCTTTATATTCTAATACATTTCCTTCTATTCCATCTGACTTTTCTGAAATTGTAACATTATCAAGTTTAAATGGAATATCTAAAGCAAATACATTAAAACTATTAAATAAAGAAATAATAAATATCAAAACAAATACTAAAGAAAACACTCTAGTATAATTTAGTTTTCTTTTCTTCTTTAATACCTTTTTCATAAAACACCTCTATCTTAAAACATTATAACATATAACAATTAATAATAAACACAAAAAAAAGAAAAAAATGTATTATTTACCATCTTTTTCCAGAATAATATTTAAAATTACCAATATATTCAGAGTTCTTCATATCTTCTTCTCGACTTTGAGAAGCTTCTTTCTGTATCTCTTTAAGATCTTGTTCTACATCTTTTGTATCATCATTTTCATTTTCACTATTATCAGTTTGATTTTGATCATCTGAATCATCAGAGCTTGAAGAATTATCTAACTCATCTTGTAATTTTTGAATTTCTTTTTCAAGTCCTTCTGCTTTTTCACTTTCTCCATTATCATCTTCTTTATTAGCACATCCATCTTCATAAAGATTTTCTTTTGCCTTTTCAAGTTCATCATATATAGTTTTATTATCTTTAGAATTAATTCTATTAACCATAGCTAAAGATTTATTAATTCTAATATCACAAACTCTTTCTTTAGGAGGATTTTTCTTTAAAGCATCATCATATTTTTCAATAGCAGCATCATAATTATTTTTTTTATAAGAAATATTACCATCATTGTAATAAACAATATATGATTCATTAACATTAAAAACATAAAGTGCTTTAATAAGTTTAGAATTATAAACCCCATTATGAAAGTTTACTTTAATAGTTTCATTCAAAACAGTAGAAAAAATCAATTTAATAAGAATAAGAGAAAAAACTATAATTATTATTTTAAGAAACTTTTTCATATTAATTTTCTCCTTATCTTAATAAAATCTAATACTATTAAAACTAAAAGTGGAATTACGAAAAAATAGTAAATATCATCATAAGAACTTTTATCGATTGCACTTGCTTTTAAATCTGTTTTATTTTTTATAGAATTAAGTTTTTTATCTATATCACTTTCGTTATTCATCTTAATATAATCAACTTTTAAATCACTAGCTATCTTCTTTAAATTACTTTCATCAATCTTAGAAACAGCTTTATTATATCCTTCACCAGCAGAATAATACATTAAATACTTTTCTTCCCCTGTTCCATATTTTTCTATGTATTTCATATTTCCACCTTGATTAGTACCATATCCAAGTATAGCGCCACCATTAATATACTTAGAAAGTTCTTTATAACTTTTTAGTGTAGATTCATCAGTTATTTCTCCATCACTTATAAAAAATATTACTTTAGTTCTATCATTATCAACATTATTTTTCAATACATCTTCAATAAGAACATATGGAGTATTAAGAGATGATCCAGTAGCATAAGTTTGTGAAACAGGAGTAATTAACTCGATTGAATCTAAAACAATATCTGCATCATAAGTAAATGGTGCAAGTACTTTTGCATTATTATCAAAACTAATTACCGAAAATCTTGCACCAGAAAGTTCATTAATAATATGCTTAGAATCTTTCTTAACGCCTGATAATCTTGTCTGATCACCATTATAGTCAAGAGCATTCATACTTATAGTACTATCTATTACAAAAAGTACATCTAAGTTATTAGATAATGTTTCTGTTTTATCATTTGGAATCATAATTCTTAAATTAATAATAAATATAAGAATTATCATAAATATACGTAATATATTTTTCTTACTGTATTTAACACAAATTATTATAAGAATAATGCATATAATAATCATTAACCAAATTGGTATTATTGGAAAAACTGTCATTATATCACCTTCTTACTAAAGAATATAAAACAAACAAAGAATCCTAAAAATATTATAAAAGGTATTTCAGGAGTATCATATCTTTTTGTCTTAGTATTACTTTCTAATAATGATGTGGAATTTTTTTCAATATCACTAACTATACTATCTACAGAAAAATTAGAATGATCATAGAATTTACCACCAGTTAAAGAAACAGCATTTTTCATTTCTTCTCTATCTTCACTTTTCATCTTTTTAGTTCCAATACCATATACCTTAATATTTTCTTTCTTACTAATCTTAGCAGCCTCATTTAATGTAAGAAGAGGTTTTCCAGCTAAATCATTATCAGTCGAAAAAATAATCAACTTCACCCTATCTTTTTCTTTACTAGAAAAACTATAAGCACAGGATGCAAGCCCATCACCAATTAAAGAACTTCCTCTTTCTGAGTTACCTTCTAATGTACCACTTCTAATATAATCTCTTAAATAAAAATAATTATCCGAAATATTAATACTACTATAATTGTAATTATTTAATTCAAGAGATTGATGCACCATATCAAGTGAATTTGAAACATAACTATAATCATCAGTTAAAGGTACTAAAATAACAGAAGAAGTATTAAAGATAGATATACCTACTCTGTCACCAGAAAGCTTATTAACAGTTTCTTTAAGATTATTAACAAGCTCCATATTAAGTTCATCAACTGATGTAGAAATATCCATACATATAATAATATCTCTATTATATTTTTTAATATTTTTACTTTCAACTTTTGAAGGCCTTGATAACAAAAGTGAAAGTAAAATAACAACAACGAAAAAAGAAATATACGTAAAATACTTAATTATATTGTATTCTCTTATTTTATTTTTATAATAGTCAGTTTCTTTAATAAAACTAGTATTAGCTATCTTTGATCCATCTTTAAAATTATCTTTTTTCTTTTTTAAAGTAAACAAAAGTGAAAAAATTATTAATGGAATAATAATTATTAAAAAAGGATATTTTATTTCCATTTTTCTATCACCACCCTAGTTCTAGAAATTGATTCTAAAATGTTTCCTGATGAATGAGTAGAAAATTCAGGATTATAATATTCTTTAACAAGCTCATATAAAGAAGGCATATTTAGCACTTCTATCTCAGACAAAGTATAATTTTGAACCTTTATTCCAGTAGTTTCAAATATATAATTTCGAACAAGCTTACTTAATTTTTGATAAGCTTTTCTAGTATTAATTGAATCATTTTTTACTTCATTAACCAAATTATCAAGTTGTGATAAATATTTATTTTTTATACTAAGAGTATCACTATGAGATAAAATATTTGGTTTTAAGTTAGTTTTTTCACTTTTTATATGAGGTTTATATATTTTAAAAATGATTATAGCAATTAATAAAAGTATTATAAAAATAATTATAGGTAAAAAAGAATATGAAAACATATCACTTAATTCAGTTTCTACTCGCATAATTATGCTCCTTTAATAATTCTATTATTTTATAGTTAATTTGTTTTATTGAACTTATTGACACAATTGGTACATTATTTTTCTTAAACCTTCTAATATTATTATTTAAAATATTTTTTCTTATATTTTGTTCTATAATATTTAATTTAGAATCTTTAATTAAAAACTCAGGAAGATAAGTATCAGAAGAAACATCATATATATTTTCACCAAACATATAATTATCATTAACATTAACTACAAGTACATCATTATTTTGATTAAGTTTCTTTAAAGTATTAGTCTTAATTTTACTAATACCATCTAAGTCAGTTATTATAAAAACAATCATTCTTTTATGAATATTTTTATATGTAAACTCTAATAATTCATTAATATCACACTCAGACATAGAGCTATATTTATCATACTCGCATAAATATTCTTCTAAATTATACATATTATATTTAAACGGTTTGAAGAAAGGTTTATTATCTTTTGTAAACATCATACCAACATAATCATTATTTTTTACTGCAACATACCCAATTGTTCCCGCCATAAAAAGAGCAAGATTCTCTTTACTTTCATGAAAATCAGTATCTGCATTCATCTTTTTTCCAGTATCCATCACAAATAAAATATTATGTTTTTTTAAAGCTACAAATTGTTTTACAAGTAAAGTACCAGTTCTAGTAGAAGATTTCCAATCAATATCTTTTACATCATCACTAATTACATAAGCACGTAAATTATCAAAATTCATACTTTTTCCTCTATAAATAGATTTATAAGTACCATCTAAAATATTAGTTGACTTTTTAGTTGATGATATTGAAATATTAGACTTAATTTTATTTATATAATTTAGTTTCATGGTGTAGGTACAGCTCCAAATATAGCATCAATAATTTGTTCAACTGTTACATTATCAGCTATAGCCGAAAAATTAAGTGAAATTCTATGTCTTAGAACACTATATTTTAATTCTTTTATATCTTCTGGAATAACATGACTTCTTCCATTAATTAAAGCAAGTGCTTTAGCACATTGCATAAATGCAATAGACCCTCTAGTACTAGAACCTAAATTAATATATTCTGAAAGTTCTTTTCCAATATACCCTTCTGGTGCTCGAGTAGCAAGTATTATCTGAGCAATATACTTTTTTATTGATTCATCTATATATACTTTTTCACTTAATTCTTGTAAGAATTTTAAATCTTCTAAACTAGATATAGGTTTATTATCATCAAATACTTTTTTCTCTAACCTATTTAAAATTTCAACTTCTTGACTTGCAGTTGGATAATCAACTATTTCTTTAAGTAAGAATCTATCAAGCTGAGCTTCAGCTAAAATATATGTTCCTTCTTGTTCAATAGGATTTTGTGTCGCAATTACTATAAATATTTCTGGAAGTTTATATATATGTCCATCAATAGTTATTTGTTTTTCTTGCATTGCTTCAAGCGTTGCACTCTGAGTTTTTGCACTAGATCTATTTATTTCATCAAGTAAAACAAAGTTAGCATAAATAGGCCCAATTTTGGTTTCAAACTTATTATTAGCATAATTAAATATTTGAGTACCAATTATATCACTTGGAAGTAAATCTGGTGTACATTGTATTCTAGAAAAATTACCATCTACTGCACTAGTTAATACTTTAGCAGCTGTTGTTTTAGCAAGGCCTGGAACAGACTCGAGTAAAACATGCCCATTAGCCATTAATGAGATTAAAAGAGCTTTCTTTAGATTATCTTGTCCTACTATTCTTTCTGAGTAATAAGCAAAAATATCTTTAACTATCTTACTGCTTTTTTCAAGTTCTTCTTTACTAATAGCTTCTTTATTATTCATTTATACCACTCCTACACTAATATATTATTATATTTTGTCAACCGTTTCAATACCTAAAACTCCTAAAGCATTCTTAATTACTTTTGAAATGCAATTAAGGAGCCTTATTCTAGATGATTTTAAAATAATATTTTCTTCATTAGAGATATTAACTTGCTCATAAAATTTTGAAAATAATCCTGCAAGATTAAAGATATACTTTGTTAAATGAGAAGGTTCACAAGACTTTAATAAGCCATTAATAACTTCTGGAAATAAGTATAATTCTTTAATTATCTTTTTCTCAATTTCATTATTAAATTTTATATCATCTACAAGTTCAATCCTATTATTATTAATTATAGAGTTAATTCTAACTAAACTATATAAAATATACATACCTGATTCGCCAGTAAAACTAGCAGCACTTTCTAAATTAAAATTAACTATTTTATTCTTGGATACATTAAGCATTGTAAACTTAATACAAGCATTAACTAAAATATCAAGTTTTTCATCAGATATTTCACTTTTTCTTTCATTAAACTCTTTTAAAAGTGTTTCTCTTACAGCTTTCATAAAATCAGTAACTAAAACAACTGTACCACCAGATGTAGACATCTTACCACCATCAAGTAAAACATATGAATAACTTATAAGTTCAGGTGCTTTATAGCCTAAAATATCTAGTACTGCACTAATCTGTTTCATATATACAGCTTGATCTTCTCCCAACACAATAAAATTATTTTTAGGATTTAATTCTATTTTATAGATTGTGTAAGCAATATCTCTCATAGGATATAAAGATGTTTTATTAGAGCGAGTTAAAACAAGAACTGGTTCTCTAGTTGGTATATCATAATCAGATAAATCAACATAAAGTCTTCCAAGTTCATCTTCATGAAGTTTTCCTGTTTTCTCTAATCTATTTAATATTTCATCAATATAATTATTGTAAACATAATCAGATTCATGAGTAAAAACATCAAAATTAATATTTAGTTTTTCAAATATTTTTACTTGACCATTAACACATTTATCAGTTACTTGTTTAAATTTATTAATCATTTCACTATTTCCATTTTCAACTTCTTTTAAATAGTCAAATGCTTTTTGATCTATAGATTCATCTTCTTTAGCTAAAGCACTAATTTTTACATAAACATCAAGTATTGAAGAAAAACTATCATCTTTAAGTCCATACTTTTCAATTCCTATAACAAGAAGAGCTATCTTTTTACCAATATCATTAATGAAATAATGTCTTTCAACTTTATATCCAGTAAACTTATATAAATTACTCATAAAGTCACCAATTAAACTATTTCTGCATCTTCCAATATGTGGTTCAGCATTAGGATTAATTGAAGTATGCTCAATTAGTAAGGACTCACCTTTTCCTTGATTTAAAGAACCATAATTATTATTATCTTCTATTTCATTGATTACTTTTTTAGCAAACTTATCATAATCCAAATAAAAATTAACATATGGTCCCATTACTTTAATATCTGAAAAATTATTATCATTATCGTTAAATTTTTCTTTAATTAAATTAGCTATTTCTATTGGATTAGAATATTCTTCATTTCTTAGATTAGCACACTGAATACTATAGTCACCCATATTATCTTTTGGTGGTGTTTCAATCTTAATTTTATCTTTGTTAACATTTATTATATCAATTATTTTTTTAGTAATATATTCTTTCATATCCTCCACTCCTTACAAAAAAAGAAATTCTATAAACTAAGGACGATTTACTCGCGGTACCACCTTAATTCATAGAATTTCTATGCACTCGAATCTTTAACGCAGAATTACGACAATACTCAAAGATTCATTCATAAAACATTGTCATTTCCTTTCACCAACCGGAAACATCACTAAGACAAGAGGTTAAATTACTACTTCTTTTTCAATGTAATCTAAATATGAGAAGATTATATCATCAAAACAAACAATTGTCAAAGTAACAGAATGTAATTTATATAATAATAGAAAACAATATTAGAACATGAGCAAAGATGAAATATATACAAAAAAAAATAATTATAATATAATAATACTTGGAGGTATTCTTTATGAAAAGCTACAAAAGTAATCGTAAATTATGGATTATTTTTATTATATATCTGATTATTAATGTATTTTTAGTAGTAATACATGAACCATGGAGAGACGAAATACATTCTTGGTTAATGGCAAAGAATTATGGATTATTTGAATTAATTAGAGAAAGTAGATTTGATGGTCATCCAATACTATGGCAATTAATACTTATGCCTGTTGCTAAATTAAATGCACCAATAATTACTCTTAATATAATATCACTAATATTTGTAAGCATAGCTACATGGCTATTCCTTTTTAAAACAAAATTACCAACTATATTAAAAATAATTTCTACATTTAGTGTTCCTTTCACATACACATTTTCATCTATCAGTAGAAATTATGCATTAGTTATATTATTAATGATAATAATAGGAGTTACATATGACAAACGCCAACAAAAACCAATTCTGTATAGTATTATAATCTCTCTTTTAATACACTCACACGTATTAGCTTGGGGATTAGTAGCAGGACTAACAATTACTTTTCATTTTGATGAAATAATTAATTTTTTCAAGAAGAAAAATACGGTAAGTATTAGAAAAATAATGATTGGACTCACTATAATAGTCATAAATACCATTTTAGTAGTATTAGAATTATATGGAGTTCCTAACCCTAATTATATAACAGGTAAATCACTAATTATGTTATTATCACTAATAATTATATTTTTTACTTTATTAATCGCTTTAATAATAACAATTAATAAAAAAAGTTGTATTCGCGAGTATATTATTTTAGCGTGTGGACTATTATTTCAGGCAATAATATATATATTCGTATATTCTA
>ERZ842401.666-NODE-666-length-50529-cov-4.885406_pt1 | contig 50529 bp, 47 predicted proteins | sample MGYA00521270_ERZ842401 | MGnify/ENA primary metagenome ERZ842401 (study PRJEB31892, sample SAMEA3878208) | bioreactor metagenome | biome: Moose rumen | place: Sweden | collected 2011-10 | study: EMG produced TPA metagenomics assembly of the PRJEB12797 data set... | reverse complement strand
CAAAACCTTTAGCCTTTTTATTTCAATTATTTTTCACTTGCGAAACTTGAGTTATAAATATTTGCTTCGTTGCGAATGAAACGCAAGCCACTTCTGTTGAAGACAGAAACCCATATTGGCGCAGGAGGCCGATTTTCAATAGCATACCAGGGAGAACGACTTGTTGTAAGATAACGCTTATTGATTTCTGATTCTTCACCAAGACGTATGTACCTCCGCACATTTTTGTTGTTTGGGGCAGCACCACCGTTGAATAGATAGACGGCCTTATTACCGTTAATCAAATTTGTAAATTCTTTCTGAGTAAAAAAAATCTGCGGAGCATCTACAGCTTTACAGATACATGGCATCAAGCACTCTTCGGGAATATTATAGTCATCTGCTTTTGAAGGCTTGAACGTAAAAAATCGTTTGAACCGGTGGCAATACCACGCGAAACCTTGGCAAACTTAGAGAATGGCACAAGATTATTGTATTTACAACCATTACCTTCCTCATAGTATGATTTCCACTTTATGTTTGCATCAAGATCCGAAGTGTTGTATTCTGTATATTCCTTTAAACAAGTGTTTAACCCTTCTATGCTGTTGACTAATGAGAAACGTACACTTACTGAACCGGTAGTTCTTTCACAAAGGAGAATGCAAGCAGTTGTTAAAGCACCGTCAAAAGCACATTCTGTAAAATCGACAACTATTATGTGATGCAGAGTATTACTCTCAAGCAAAGCGTTTTTTACCTCTACACCATAATCGGAATTGAGAAACTCTGAGGGAATAATGTATGCCAGACGCCCACCTTCTTGCAACTGTGAGATCGATTTTAGGAGGAACAGAGTATAGAGGTTAGTGAAGCCATTAAGCTTTATTCCTAAATGATTGTTTACATCTGGAATATAAGTAGCATTGTCGTAATCGTGAAATTTCAGATATGGAGGATTACAAACAATAGCATCATATTTTGCATCCCAATCACTCGCAAAATAATCTTCATTCCTAAGATTCACTCCGTTTGGACAAACAGCAACTGCACTTGCAAAAATTTGTCCATCAATTTCGTACGCATCAACAGGTAGAGTCGTTTTCTGGGCAAGGATGCGCGAAAAGATTCCCAAACCGTATGCTGGTTCGAGAACACGAGTTTTCTGCTTTCCCTGTAACACCCATTGACACATAAACTCAGCAATCTTTTCTGGTGTGAAGAACTGAGCATATCTTTTGCGGTGGCCAAGAGATGTTGACGCAATGTATTTTTGTTCGAGAGTCATCCTATTAGAATTTTATTCCAAATAGAGATTCAAATGCTATTTATGATATCTTTATATGCCATAATTATCTTGTTACTAATAATGTTTTTATATTAAATCCCAATGTGATTTACTTCTATGACTTCTCTATCACCATATATTTGACACCTCTTTAAACGAGTGTACCCAAACCACACGGACAGTTATCCTATCGGTAGATAGATTGCTCGGTAACGGTTTTCCCTTTACTTTTCTTCCTTTCTTGCAAAATACCGGCGCTGGAAGAGTATCATGTAAATTACTCCGCAGGTAATGCATGAGTCGGCGAAGTTGAATATGGGGCGGAAGAACTCAAACGGCTCTCCCCCTACCCATGGCACCCATGAAGGCCATGTGGAATGTATCATCGGAAAGTAGAACATATCCACAACCTTGCCCTGAAGGAAGGGAGCATAGCCATGGCCGAACGGTACGAGCGTTGCAACGGTTCCGTAGGAAGACTCGCTGAAAATCAGACCATAGAAGGCGCTGTCTATCATATTTCCTATGGCACCTACAAGTACCATTGTAAAGCCTATGACCACTCCCCAGGGAGCCTTGCCCTTGTTAATCAGGCGGTTGATATACCAGATGAGAACTCCGATGAGGACAACTCTTAGCAGGCTCAGCAGAAGCTTTCCGGAAACACCTCCGAGCTGCATTCCGAAAGCCATGCCGTTGTTTTCTATGAAAAGAACCTGAGCCCAACGGCTGTGCCCGAACATCTCAAAGCCCTGGCCGTAGGAGAAAGTAAGCTTTACATAGAACTTGATTGCCTGATCTATAGCCAGCAGAATTACTGCAATAAGCAGAATTGTCCACTTCTTGTTCCTGGCGCTCATACAGACTATCTGTTCTGTTTGTCTTCTACATTGGTTGTTGCATGAGGAACAAGCAGCAGACGGGCCTTGGGGATGAGTTTTCCGGTAACACGGCTGATTCCGTAAGTTTTGTTCTCAATTCTTACCAAAGCGGCCTCAAGGTTCTGGATGAATTTATACTGGCGGTTTGCAAGCTGGCTGCTCTCCTCCTTTGTAAGCGATGCGGAGCCTTCCTCAATTACCTGGAACGACGGGGAAGTATCCTCAATTCCGTTGCTGGTACGGTGAGTTATGGCGGAACGCAGCATCTCGTACTCGTCCTTTGCCTTTGCAAGTTTTTCCAGAATCACTTTCTTGAACATCTGAAGGTCTTCGTCGCTGTATCTTACAACCGGAGTCTTTGGAGCAGCGGGAGCTACGGCCTCTTTTACGGGAGCTTTAACCTCTGCCTTCTTTACAGGAGGTTGGGCTACAACCTTCTTGGCTGGAGTTTTGGCTACAACCTTCTTAGCCGGGGTTGGAGCTACAACTTTCTTGGCTGGAGCTTTGGCTACAACCTTCTTGGCTGGGGCTTTGGCTACGGCCTTTTTGGCCGGAGCCGCCTTAACAGGCTTTTTGGCAACAATCTTTGGTGCGGGCTTCTTAGGCTCTGCTTTCTTAACGGTACTCTTCTTTGCAACACTCTTTGTGGATGCCTTCTTAACTTTTGTTGCCATGATCTGAATTTTTAATGGTTAAACTATCTTTCTACTTTAATTTTCAGTGTTTTGCCGTCTTCCCACTCCACTTCTGACGCCCCGGCAAGCTTTTCGGAATCTGCTGCAACTACCTCCAGGTTGTTTGCCAGGGTCTGACCGCAGACATATTCCATGAAGTTGCCGTCTCCTTCCAAAGCCTTGGCTATGTCTTCTCTTGCCTCTACTGCAACCGATATTCTGTCTGTGACATCAAATCCGGAATCTTTTCTCAGGTTCTGGATACGGTTTACAAGTTCACGGGCCGTTCCCTCACGGCGCAGTTCCTCAGAAATCTGAATATCCAGGGCAAGTGTCAGTGCTCCTTCAGCAGCTACGAGCCAGCCCGGCATATCCTCGGAAGAAATCTCATAGTCTCCCTTCTGCAGAACTACATCGCCGCTCGGAAGATGCATGGTATATTCTCCCTTCTTTTCAATCTCTGAGATATCTCTTTGTGTAAAGTTAGCAAATGCTGATGAAATTTCCTTCATCTGCTTGCCATATTTTTTGCCCAATGTTTTGAACATGGGTTTTATCTTCTTGGTAATCAGACCTTCAGTATCGGTAATATACTCTATCTGTTTAACGTTGACTTCGCTGAGGATTATGCTCTCTACCTTCTGAAGCTGCTCCTGCAGTTTAGGGTCTATTACAGGTATCATGAGTTTTGCCAGAGGCTGACGGACCTTGATGTTCACCTTGCGGCGGAGGGCAAGCACCATGGACGTGCTCTTCTGAGCAAGTGCCATTCTCTCCTCCAAATCTTTGTCTATCAGGCTTTCATCGGCCTTAGGCATCAGGGTTGCATGCACGGTGGACTGGCTGTGCCTACCGGATACTGCGTTGAGGTCAAGGAACAGCCTTTCCATATAGAACGGAGCTATCGGAGCTGCAAGTATGGATATGGTTTCCAGGCAGCTGTACAGGGTCTGATATGCTGCAAGTTTGTCGCGGTTCATAACGCCTCCCCAGAAACGCTTTCTGTTGAGTCTTACATACCAGTTGCTCAGGTGGTCGCAGACAAACTCCTGAATCATTCTGCCGGCGGTGGTAACATCATAGTTATCGTAGCACTTTTCCACATCTCTTATCAGGGAGTTCAGGTAGGACATAATCCAGCGGTCAATTTCCGGCCGGAGTGCCACAGGAATCTCTTCTGCCTTTGCATCAAAGCCATCTACATTGCCGTAAAGGGCAAAGAACGAATAAGTGTTGTAGAGGGTTCCGAAGAACTTACGGCGGATCTCATCTACACCGCCCTCGTCAAACTTGAGGTTGTCCCACGGCTGGGCATTGGTGAGCATGTACCACCTCAGGGCATCCGGCCCATATTTTTGAAGCTGGTCGAAAGGATCTACTGCATTGCCGAGCCTCTTGCTCATTTTCTCGCCCTTCTTATCCAGAACCAATCCGTTGGAAACCACGGTCTTGAAAGCAGGAGTATGAGAAACCATCGTATGGATTGCATGGAGGGTGTAGAACCAACCCCTTGTCTGATCAACTCCCTCAGCGATAAAGTCTGCCGTCTGCCCGAACTGAGGAGTACCCAAAGCCTTCAGCCACTGCTGGGCATAAGGCATGGCTCCGGAATCGAACCAAACGTCTATGAGGTCGCTTTCGCGGTGCATGGGCTTTCCGGACGGGCTTACCAGAACAACTTCATCTATGTATGGCTTGTGTATGTCTATCCTGCCGTAGTTATCGTCTGAGAAATCTCCCGGAACAAAACCTTTTTCCTTGAGAGGATTAGCCTTCATGATGCCGGCCTCCACGCTCTTCTGGATTTCATTGAAGAGTTCGCTGAGGCTGCCTATGCACTTTTCTTCCTTCTTGTCTTCTGTCCTCCAGATTGGAAGAGGCGTACCCCAGTAACGGCTTCTGGAAAGGTTCCAGTCCTGGAGGTTTTCCAGCCATTTTCCAAACCTCCCCGTTCCGGTGCTTTCCGGCTTCCAGGTAATCTGCTTGTTGAGTTCTATCATCTCGTCTCTTACGGCGGTGGCTTTGATGAACCAGCTGTCCAGAGGATAGTAGAGTACTGGCTTGTCTGTCCTCCAGCAATGAGGGTAGGAGTGAACATGCTTTTCTATCTTGAAAGCCTTGCCCTCAGACTTCATCTGAACACAAATATCAACGTCAAGAGTCTCAGCATCAGGGCCGAGCGTAGGATCGTATGCATTTTTTACGAACCGTCCTGCATATTTTCTGTAGTCCGGAGTAACCCTTTCCTTTACAAAATCTTCATCCAGATCTTCCACCTTGAAGAACTTTCCGGTACGGTCAACCATAGGCCTCCAAACGCCCTCTTTGTCTTTGAGGGTGAACGGCGCAACTCCGTTCTGCTTGCCTACGCGGTCGTCGTCGGCTCCGAAAGTAGGAGCTATATGCACGATACCGGTTCCTTCTTCCGTAGAAACAAAATCGCCGCAAACTACTCTCATAGTGCCTTCCGGAGGAAGAATCCAAGGCAGAAGCTGAATGTAGTTTACACCCTCCAGCTCCTTGCCCTTGAAGCTGTCCAAGACCTTGTAAGGCACCAGTTTGTCACCAGGGTTGTAACTGCTTGGCAAAAGATTGGCGGCCTTGGGGTTGAAGTTGCTGGAAAGCAGGTCCTTGGCCACAATATAAACGGCGGGCTTTCCGCTGTAGGGGTTGAAAGAAGCCACCCTCACATAATCTATGTTGGGGCCAACCGCCAGAGCCACATTTGACGGAAGGGTCCACGGTGTGGTTGTCCAAGCTATGAAGAACAGTTCCCCTTCTGCAAGCTCATTTTCCGGCGCAATGGTTCCGTCCAGAGAAACTCCCTGGAAAAGGCGCATGCTCTTTGAGTCTTTCCTGACGCAGAACTGAACCGTTGCAGTAGTATCTTTTACATCGCGATAGCAACCGGGCTGGTTGAGCTCGTGTGAACTGAGCCCCGTGCCGGCGGCCGGAGAATATGGCTGGATGGTATATCCCTTGTACAGCAAACCCTTGTTGTACAGGTCTTTGAGAAGATACCAAAGAGTTTCTATATAACGGTTGTCGTAGGTGATGTAGGGGTTATCCATATCAACCCAGTATCCGATCTGCTCGGTCAGGGCCACCCACTCCGCAGTATATTTCATAACCTCCTTGCGGCAGGCCATGTTGTAATCGTCAACGGATATTTTCTTGCCTATGTCTTCTTTTGTAATGCCCAGCATCTTCTCCACGCCCAGTTCCACCGGAAGTCCGTGAGTGTCCCATCCGGCTTTGCGGGCCACAAAATATCCCATCTGGGTCTTGTACCTGCAATATGCGTCTTTGATGCTTCTTGCCATGACATGGTGGATGCCCGGCTTGCCGTTTGCTGAAGGCGGACCTTCAAAAAACACAAATTCCGGAGCACCTTCCCTGGCTTTGTTCACGTTTTCAAAGCACTTCTCCTGTTTCCACTTGTCAAGAATCTGTCTGCCGATTTCTACCGGATCGAATTTCTTGTATTCTGCAAAAGCCATATCTAACCTTTTCTTTTATTGAAGCCACAAATTTACATTTTTTTAGGTTACGCTCCGTGATTTTTCCGGAATTCAGTTATATTTGTCTGTACTAAAAAACTTTTTCTATGAATTGGATTGATATCGTAGTTATTGCCGCATTGATTGCTGCCGCCATCTGGGGAATCTGGAAGGGGTTTGTAGCCCAGCTGGTTTCAATAATAGGCGTATTTGTGGGTATCTGGGGAGCCTCCAAACTCACACGTCCGGTGTCTGACTGGATTGTAGGGCTCATAGGTGCCCAGGATTCCGCCAATGCAGTAAAAATCATAACGTTTGTGGTTCTTGTAATCCTGATAATCATAATCTGCCACTACATAGGCAAACTTCTGGAAAAGGTAATGAACCTGACCATACTCGGAGGGCTCAACAAGCTTCTGGGAGCGGTCTTCTGCATCCTCAAGGTCGGCCTCCTGTTTGTAGCTATAATATCGCTGATTAACAGTGGCTTGCAGGCAGCAAACACAGAAGTGCCGGAGGTTCTGAAGGAGAGCAAGTCCTATGCTTACATGAACACCGCCGCAGACAATCTCATGCCTTTTGTCAAAAAGATCTTCAGCGATATAGAAAATCTCTGATCCGCCTGCCCGAGGGGCAAAACATCAAAAAACCTTTCACTTTCGTACGAATGCAGATTCGTACAGCGTCAATTTTACCCAATGGCTTGGAAAAGGCACCGGGCTTGACCGACCTTTGCACTGTCAAAAGCAAAATACGATGGCAGAAAAGAAAGACAGGCGCAAGACTAAGGGGCCGCAGGGATTTGAAAAAGACCTGTACATGAGCCCCGAATGGGTATCGCTGAGAATTAGGAAAACCAATACCCTTCTTTATGTGGTGGCGATTTTTATCGGCATCGGACTTTGCATTGGCACTTTGAGTGTGTTGTTATCATAATATTTTGGGTACCCCGGCCTCTTGACAGGATATAGGATCTTAGCCGGGGTGCCTTTTTTCAGGACTGATGAGAAGGAAGTTACATATCAGACAGACAGATTCTTACGACTGCGGGGCGGCCTGCCTTGCCAGTGCTGCCGCATGGTGGGGCATAACTCTTCCGCTGAGCCGCTTCAGGCGGGAATGTGGATGCTCCAAAGACGGAATAAGCATAAGGGGGATAGCGGACGGGGCCGAAAGCCTGGGCCTTTGCGCCAAGGCAATGAAGGCAGAAGGGTTCGATTCTATGGACAAGGCCTCCAAAGCTGTCAGACTCAGAGAACTTGCATATGCAGGCGGCCCCGTAATAGCCCATACGGTATCCGATAACGGAATGTTCCACTATGTAGTAATCTTCAAGGTCTGCGGCAGAAAAATGCAGGTCATGGACCCTGCAAAGGAAAGAATCCGCTGGCTCAGCATAGAAAGTTTTGCCGTGCGGTGGACCGGCTACATTATTCTGATAGTCAAAGGGCAAGGATATGTATCCGCCGAAAAGCCGGAAAGCCGCAGAGGCCGGCTCCTGAGACTGATAAACCTGAACCGGAAGGACATTGCCCTCTGTCTTGCCGGCTCGGTATGCCTGGCGGGCATCGGAATCTGCAACTCGCTTTTGCTACAGGTGCTCATAGACAGGATTCTGCCTCAAGGCAACCTTACGGCCCTGGCCAGGGTGGCGGCCATAATCCTTGCCTTCATACCCTTGTCGCTGATCATAGGGTATATGAGAGACCTGTATCTGCTTCAAGGCAGCATTTCTCTTGATACATCGCTGATTACAGGATTCATGAAACGGATTCTGGGAATGGACGAGAGGTTCTTCAAAGACTATCCGAAGGGAGAGCTTGAGGCCAGACTCGGCGATACGGCCAAAATCAGAACCTTCATCTGCCAGGGGAGCGTATCGCTTGGGGTTTGCCTGATTACGCTGGCTACCGTATGTGCACTTATGTTCACTTTTTACAGCAGGCTGGCCACGCTTCTGGTTCTGTGCATTCCTGTTTATCTTCTGCTGCTGGGTGCCGCTGACCGCATAAACCGGAGGATGAGCCGCAGGGTTATGGCCGCAGCATCCGATTTTGAAAACGATGTGATAGACAGCATAGAAGGCCATACGGCAATCCGTCATTTTGATGTAAAAAGCGCCGACCTGAGATTCAACACCAGTTTTTCTAATCTGATATACAAGAGCTTTGGAGCCGGAAGGTTTTCTGCCGGAATTTCCGGACTTTCGGGCGGAATATCCCAGACCGTAATGGCTCTCATCCTCATAATAGGCGGAGCAGGAGTCATTTACGGAAACCTCAGCCTTGGGGAACTGGTGTCGTTTTACACCCTGAGCGTATATTTTGTTACGCCGGTTGCTTCTTTTGTGGGTTTTGATTCTATGATGAACGAGGCTCTTGTGGCCTCCGACAGGCTTTATGACATAACCTCCTCATATATATTGCTCAGCCATGAATCTTACTGCATAGACACGCCTCCGTCAGACAGAAGTGCAGTCTTGGAATTCAGGGGCGTGGATTTCAGATATACCGGAGGACGGACCATACTGAAGAATTTCAGCCACAGTTTTGCCTGCGGAACCATAACCGGCATCCAAGGCCCGAGCGGATGCGGAAAAAGCACTCTCGTATCGCTGATGATGAGAGACTACCGGCCCACCGCCGGAACGATATCATTCGGTGGCATTGACATTTCTACATTTACCTCAACTTGCTTTAGGGACATTATATCTGTAGTCCCACAATCTGATTATATTTTCAATGCCACCGTCTTTGACAATATTGCAATGACTCCCGGGCGGGGAGAAAAACACATAGACCCCAACATGCTGGAAAGAGCCCTCAGGGCAGCCCTCAGGGCCGGAATGGAAAAGATGCTTCAACGGCTGGACAAAGGCCTGCTTGCGGCAGTGGGGCCTTCCGGAACCTCCCTTTCCGGAGGAGAAAAGCAGATGATACTTGTGGCCAGAATGCTCTACGCAGATTCAAGGATCATGGTCTTTGACGAAAGCTCGTCCAACATAGACCGCAGTGGCCGTCAGCACTTTGCCCGGCTTCTGAATGAACTGAGGGAAGCCGGAAAATGCGTAATTGTGGTTTCTCATGACGAAAATCTGGCCCAGCTGTGCAACCAAGTGATACAATTGACCGGTTGATTATAAAGGCGGAATCCGGCGCGCCCACCTTGCCGGAACAAACAACATTACTGACGAAAATGGAAGAAAAGAGAATGATGATGAGAGGATTTGCCGGTATTCAGGAAAGCGAGTTCTCTGTCCGCGGAGGCATCAATCCTGAAACAATCAGGAAGATTGCCAAGATTCTGGGTATCCTGGTAGATTTCATCTCCTCTTATGGGGAAGATTTCTACAAGGGGTACAAGAAGGCACTTGACGGGAAACCGTTGTACACATTAATGATAAAAGCAGGAGGTTGATTATGAACGGATTCAAAGAACTCTCCGCAATTGAACAGTTTGGGGTCTGCGGAGGAAAAGACACAGATGTTGCCAAACTCATGGAAATGCTGGGCTACGGTATCGGCATGATAGTGAAAATGATTAAGGACATCAGAAAGGGCAGGCCAAATACAGGGCAGGCATTTTCTACCGTCTGTCTGATGTGACAAAGCTCCTTGGGGGGATGTTCAAATAGTTTTTGTTCATCCCCTTTTTACACTATATTTGCGACTATGAAAAGAAAGTTTTTCATACTGCTTCTTGTGGCTTCTGTTTCAGGGGCCTTCTGCTACGGACAGAAAGTATGGACCCTCCAGCAGTGCATAGACTATGCCCGCCGCAACAACCTGCAGGTCAAGATGGAAGAGATTTCTGTGGAACAGGCCCGCAATACGGCCTCACAGTCCAAGTGGGATATGGCCCCGAGCCTGAACGCCGGAGCCAGCCACAATATGAGCTGGGGCAGGAGCGTAAACCTCCAGACCCTGGAAATCATCAAGAACAAAAGGAGCATGTCCACCAGCGGCAACCTCAGCGCCTCGGCTACCATCTTTCAGGGCCTTTCAAAACTCAACTCCATAAAAAGCAGTTCTACACAGCTCAAAATCTCAGAGCAACAGGTAGAAAAGACCAAGAACGACATAACCGTCCAGATAACCAGAGCCTACCTTCAACTCCTGCTGGCTAAGCAGATACTCCAGTCTGCCCGGCAGAGCTGCCAAAGCACCAGCGAGCAGGTAGATCGTACTGCAAAACTGGTGGACGCCGGAAGCCAGGCCTACAGCACCCTCCTGGAAGTCAAGGCCCAACTTGCCAATGAAAAGTCTCAGGTGGTATCGGCCCAAGGCGATGTCCGTACCAACCAGCTCACCCTTACCCAGCTTCTGGACCTTCCGGAAGAAGAGGCAAGGAACTTTGATGTGGCAGACCCTCAGGACACACTTCCAGAAAACCTCCTGCCTCAAGACAGCGCAGAAGGAATTTACAGCCAGGCACTTGAACTTCCGCAGATAAAAATGGCAGAGTACAGCCTGCAAAAAAGCCAATATGACTACAAGGCCGTTCTGGGCAGGATGATGCCGTCGCTTTCTGTGCAGGCCGGTTACGGTTCTTACTACACCGACGGGCAGAGCGGGGCTTTCTTCACCCAGTTCGAACACAACAAGAATCCTTCGCTCGGCTTTTCGCTGAGCATACCCGTGTTCAACGGTCTGGCTTACCGCACAAGCACAAGAAATGCCCGCCTGGCGGTAGAAAACAACCGCCTTTTGCTGCAGGTGCAGAAACAGTCGCTCTACAAAGAAATCCAGGCCGCCTACAACGAGGCCCTCAACTCCTATGAAAGGATGCTTGCCGCAAAGGAGAACATGATAAGCATACAGGAATCTTTCACCTATACAGAAAACAAGTTCAATGTAGGAATGATGAACGCCACGGACTACAACATTGCCAAGGCAAATCTGTTCAAGGCCATATCTTCCTACTACCAGGCAAAATACCAATATCTGTTCGAGCTCAAGATCCTGGATTTTTACAGAGGAAAGCAGATAGACCTTTAGGTCTGCACAAATACCGAGTCCGATGGCAAAGAAAAAGAAAAATATCTGGTGGATTGCAGCTGCAATTCTTATAATCGTTCTGATGGCCGCTTCCAAGACCTGCAACAAGAGCAAGTTGCCGGAGGTTGAAACCGCAAAACCCACCCGCATGACCATTGTAGAAAACATTCCGGCCAATGGCAAGATCCAGCCGGTAACCGAGGTCAAAATCAGCCCGGATGTTTCGGGAGAAATAGTGGAACTGAATGTCAAGGAAGGAGATGCTATCAAAAAGGGCGATTTGGTAATTAAAATCAAACAGGATATTTATCTTTCAGCTGTGGAGCAGGCCATGGCTTCGCTCAATGCCGTAAGGGCCTCCTACAAGCAGCAGCAGGCTCAGACCCTGAGAGCAAAACAGAACTATGAACGTTATGCCAAACTCTATGAACTCAAGACGGTTTCAAGGGCAGAGTACGAAAACGCAAGTGCCGAATGGGACGTAGCCCAGCAGCAGCTCGACGGAGCAAGGTTCAACATCAGCAGCGCAGAGGCAAGGCTGAAGGAAGCCCGGGAGAACCTGCTCAAAACCACCATCTACTCCCCTATGGACGGCATAATTTCCAAACTTTCCGTGGAACTCGGCGAAAGGGTTGTGGGTACCTCCCAGATGGCCGGAACTGAGATGTTCCGCGTGGCCAATTTTGACAAGATGGAGGTGCTGGTGGATGTAAACGAAAACGACATCATCAGGCTCGGTGCCGGAGACAGTGCAAAGATATCTGTAGATGCATATACAGACAGAGATTTCTACGGTGTGGTTACAGATGTGGCAAACTCTTCAAAGAGTTCTGTTTCAACATCCTTGGACCAGGCTACAACCTTTGAGGTAAAGGTCAGGATAGCTCCTGAATCCTACTCTGACCTGACTTCGCCCTTCCGCCCCGGAATGAGCGCCTCCGTGCAGATACAGACCACAAAAGTGGAAAATGTCCTCGGCCTTCCGATTTCTGCAATTACCGGCAGGAGCGACCTGTCTCCTGAAGGCGGCAAGACCATGGTCTTTGTCTATGACCAGACCAAACAGACAGTCACTGCCGTTCCCGTAAAAACCGGCATCCAGGATATGGACAATATAGAGATAAAAGAAGGTATAACCGATTCCACCACAGTGGTTATAGGCCCCTTCTCCGCTATCAGCAAAACCCTGATGAACGGTTCAAAAGTAAGACCTGTAAAGTAACAGTCATTTCTCAGCGATGCATACACCTATTCTGCTCATAGAATCAGCCACAGACACATGCTCTGTTGCACTGGCCGACAAGACAACGGTCATAGCCCAGAAAATCTGCCGGATACCCAAATGCCACGATACCGTTCTTGCTCCTCTTGCGGAGTCTGTCCTGAAGGAGAACGGCATCCAGGCCAAAGACCTTTCCATGATAGGTGTGAGCGAAGGGCCCGGAAGCTACATGGGCCTGAGGATAGGAGTTTCTCTGGCCAAGGGAATAGCCTACAGCGCCAATGTCAAACTCTTTGGAATCAGTACGCTTGAGGCCATTGCCCAATGTGCGGTGGAAAATCTGGGAGGCGGTTTTGACACGGTTGTTCCCATGATTGACGCCGGCAGAATGGAGGTCTATACCGCAACCTTTGACATCAGGCTTGAGATGACATCTCCGGTAGAAGCCAAAATCCTGGACAAAGACAGTTTTGCCGGCATTATGGGCGGAAAAGTACTGTTTTGCGGAAACGGGGCTCCGAAGTTCGGGGAACTGCTCAGGCAGACGCGCGGCTCTCTGCCCGAGAACATAACCGTCACAGACCAGACGCCTCTTGCTTCGGGGCTCAGGTTTGCGGCATACAAGGCTCTGGAAGAAGGAAAGGAAAGCAACCTTGCCTATTTCCAGCCTTTTTATCTGAAAGAATTTATTCCAGGCAAACAGAAGAAACTGCTTTAGTCAGGCCGTTTTTGTCAAAGACGTCCTTGGCAGTAATCTCGCCCTTCTTGTTGAACACATACAGGCAAGGAAGTTTCTGCACGTTGTATGTGTTGAGGCTTGCAGAAGCAGTTCCGTTGCCGTCGCATACATTAATCCAGGGGAACCGGTTTATTATGGAATGCCAGAGGGCCTTGTCGGTGGTAACGCAAACGGAATATATCTCAAAGCCCCTGCCCTTGAACTGGTTGTATATGGCCTCCAGTTCGGCGTTGAACATCTTCTGCTCGTTATTTTCCGGATCCCAGAAGAGAAGTACAAACGGCCTGCCCGCAAGATCGGAAAGCTTGCGGATCTGGCTTTGGGTGTCTGTGATTGCAAGCTCAGGGAACAGAATCTGAGGCATATCCTTAACCTTGTATGACAGTTCCATTTCGTTGAAGGAAGCCGCTGCATCCTTTTCCAGTGCTGCCACATAGGGAGATTTGGGATATACTGCCTTGAGCGAATCGGCAAGCTGCTTGTAATAGATGCCGTCCGTAAGGTCTGCAAACATCGGAAAGTTTTCGTTGAACTGCCTGTAAAGGTTCCTTATGTTGGTAAAGGAATATGGGTTTGCCACAAGATGCTTAATGGCAGTCTGTTTCTGGTTTACATACAGACGGCCGAGTTCATAGCGCAGCCTCTGGACAGATTCCACATCGCCAATCTCGTTGCAGGCTATCATCTGGACAGACAGCGAGTCAAACGCCTTCTGGCTCCGCTCAATCTGGTCGTTTACGGTCTGAAGCAGCCGGCTCTCTTCCGAACCTTTTATGCTGATGTTTCTGCCGTTGGTATCTACTTCCAGACGGACCTTGTCTCCCGGGCTCAGAAGCAACGCTGCCAACTGCGCCCCGTTATAGTTCAGATAGTAAAAGTTAGGGCTCTCGTACGGAAGATCAAACTTGGAGGAGGCCTTTCCCCTGACATCCGTCTTGAGAGTATCTACCACCTCCATCTTATTGATGTTCAGAACGCTCAATATAACATTACGCTCGGGCGCATCCTTAAGTACAAGGTCTATAGATGCCTTTTTGCTGTTGCATGAACTCAGCATGGCAACGGCAGCAGCAAGGCAGAAAAACGTTCTTTTCATAATGCCATTCATAGGAGGTTATTCTGAAAGTTCTTTCCGGATTTTCTCAGCGATTTCTTCCATCTGCCCTGCCGAAGGGTGAAGCTTCTTTGAGGCGGCAAAGTCAAGGTCGCCTTCGGTTTTCATAGGTACAAGATGTATGTGCGCATGAGGCACTTCCAGACCTATGACCGCAACCCCTATCTTCTTGCACTTAATGGCCCTCTTCTGAGCCTTGGCAATCTTCATAGCAAACTTCCACAGCCCGGCGTAATATTCGTCTTCATAGTCAAATATGTAGTCCTTTTCGTCTTTGGGAACTACCAGAGTATGCCCCAACTGTACCGGAGAAATATCCAGAAAGGCAAAATAATCCTCGGTTTCGGCAATCTTGTAGCAAGGTATCTCACCTGCTATGATCCTGGAAAAAATGGATGCCATAATATTATGATTTATAGTTGTTAAAGGGTGATATCCAATATCTCGAACCTTATGATGCCGGCCGGTGCATTCACATCCACAACCTCACCTTTCTTCTTGCCGAACAGGGCCTTGCCTATGGGAGTGGATACCGCCAGCTTGCCCTGGGCAAGGTTGGCCTCGCTTTCTCCTACAAGGGTAAACACCATCTTGGCTCCGGTCTTGAGATTCTTGACCGTAACCTTGTTGAGCATTCCAACCTGCTCTGTGTTTATCTTGGATTCGTCTATGATCTTGGCATTGGCTATCAGGTCTTTCAGCTTGGCTATTTTGAGTTCCAACAGACCCTGGGCCTCTCTGGCTGCGTCATATTCAGCATTTTCCGACAGGTCTCCCTTATCTCTTGCCTCTGCAATAGCCCTGGAAATGGCAGGCCTTTGCACTGTCATCATGTCGTTCAGCTCCGCACGGAGTTTTTCCAATCCTTCTTGAGTTACATATTGTCCGTTTGCCATAATACTAAAAAATTAGGAAGAACCCCTTGAAGAGTTCCTCTCATTGTTCACTGGTGCAAATTTACGAAAAAAATCTTAATGAATCCACCTTGTCTTTCTCCAGCTGGAGCTTCAGGGTATCCAGACCAGAAAACTTCTGTTCGCTGCGGATTCTGCCCACAAACTCCAACTCAAGGTCAAGACCATATATATCTTCGTCAAAGTCAAGGATATGGGTTTCTATAGATATATTGCTTCCGGAATTTACGGTCGGCCTCACGCCTATGTTGCATATTCCTTTGTAAGTCTGCCTGCCCAAAGCAACCTTGACTGCATATACTCCGTTGCCCGGTATCAGTTTAAGCGGGTCGTAAAGTCCGAGGTTGGCGGTAGGAAAGCCTATAGTGCGGCCCAGATGGTTGCCCACGATAACCACTCCCCGCAGACCGTACCTGCGCCCCAGAAAACCGGCGGCGCCTTCCACATTGCCGGACTCCAGCATCCTGCGGATTTTTGTGGAACTGATGACCTGGTCTGCAAGTATGAATTCCTCCACACGGAAGACTTCCAGGCCACAGTCTTTGCATGTCTGAATCATCTGCTGCTGGGTTTCACTAGTATCGTGCCCTATTTTGTGGTCGTAGCCCACAACCAGGTGTGTTACGCCGCAACGCTCTATCAGATACCGTTTTACAAACTGCTCCGTAGATAGCCGGCTGAACTCCTTTGTAAAATCCAGCACAGTAACTTTGTCTATGCCCAGGTCCGTGAAGAGTTTCTGCTTTTCCTGCAACGATGTCAGCAGCCTCAGATCGTATGCCTGTTGCTGCAACACGCTGCGCGGATGCGGCCAGAAGGTTACTATCTGGCTTTCTGCGCCAAGCTCCTCTGCCTTGCTGCATACGGCCCTGACCACCTTCTGATGCCCAAGGTGCACGCCGTCAAAAAATCCTGTTGCCGCTACGCTCATCATTCCTGGGTATTATCGTCCATCAGGGTTGCAAATCTTTCTTTGTAGCCTCTGAGTTGCTTCTTGCAGAAGGCAATCAATTGCATTGCACGCTTGATGTCCTTTTCTATAGTGTTCAGGGGGGCGTTTTTGTCTTCCACCTTCTCTACCAGTGCCTCGAGTTCTTCCATTGCCTGCTCGTAGGTCATTTCTTCCTTTATCTCTTCCATATTTCTGCTGATAACTTCAATTATTGCTCTCTGTTCTTTTGTATTCCTCTCTCTTTAAACACTCTCTGTCATTATTCCCGTTCTCGTTTTTCAAGATTGATGTCTGTAGCGGTGAGAGTGGCCCTTCCGTCTTTCATCAGGATGGTCAGGCGGCTGCCTTCCTCAATCTGAGCTATGTCGGATACCTTCTGCCCGTCTTTGAGTACTATTCCATAGCCCTTTTCCAGGATATGGGTGGGGTCTGCACCGGCAAACAGGGCCTGCATCTTGTCCAGCCTGTAGTTTTCCTCTGTCATCCTCCGCGATATGGTATCGCTGAGCCTTGTATAGCAGAGAAAATCTATCCTGTGAGCCTCCTCCACAAGCCTTACGGAAAAGGCCCTGCTGAGCCTCAACAGGCAGTCTTTGAGGCCGGACGTGCGCTGCTGGGCAAAACTTCCGAGTGCAGATGAAAGCCTCAGCCCGAGACCGGAGATTCTGCGTGAGCAATAGTCCAGAAGGTCGGCCGAAGCCACTTCGAGCCTGTGCTGTGCTTCGGAGATTAGGGCATGCGCATCTGCATATCGCTGAACCAGATAATCGGCAGCTCCGGTAGGAGTCTTTACCCTTACGCTGGCTACATCGTCGCAGATATGGTTGTCTCTCTCATGCCCTATTCCGCAGATAACCGGAAGGTTGCAGAGAGCTACGGCCTTTGCGGCAATGTAATCGTCAAAACATACAAGGTCCAGATTGCTGCCGCCGCCCCTGATCAGAACCGCAACGTCAAACTCCCCCGAGCGGGCATTAATCTTCTCAAACGCTTCGGCTATGCCGGAAGGGGCCTCGGCTCCCTGAACTGGAGAAGCAAAGAGTTCAACCTCAAACCCGATTCCGGAATCCGCCAGATGCTTCATAAAGTCGCCGTAACCTGCGGCACCTTCGGCGCTTACTACCGCTATCCTGTAGGGCAGAAGCGGCACTGCAAGTTCCTTGTTGCGTTGCAGAAGGCCCTCCTTTTCAAGGCGCTGCACAGTCTGACGCCGGCGGGCCTCCATATCGCCCAAGGTGTAGGATGGATTGAGGTCCAATACATTCAGGCTCAGCCCATAGACCGCCGAATACCGGACCTGAACGTAAAGCATCACCTTTATTCCTTCCCTCAGGTCGTCTCCTGTGCCCATACGGAACACATTGTTGAGCACTGCGGCACGGCTGGCCCAGATGGTTCCCCTGGCCTTTGCTATGCTTACTCCCCTTTCTCCGCTTTCCACAAGTTCCAGATAGCAATGCCCGCGGCTCCAGCTGACCTTGGCAAGTTCGCACACAATCCACCCGGGAAGGCCGTCCAACTCCTCTATCAGGCCGCTCAGCTGCGCCAGATATTCCGAAAGCGTCATGTAGGCCGCCCTTTCATTCAATATCTCTCTTTCTGCATTGTTCATAACCGTTGCTGTCGGCGACAGTCAGACTGCCATGCCGCCGCGGGCACAAATTTACGAAATAATAGCGGCCGGTTGACAGGTGTTTCCAAATCCTGATCTTTTTTTGTACTTTTGCGCGCAAACTGAAAAAAGGCATGAAAATCAAGAAGGCGGCATTCGCAGGCAGCAGCACCACTCTAAAGGGAAGGCCGGGCAGAAGATTTCCGGAAATAGCCTTCATCGGGCGCTCCAATGTAGGAAAGTCTTCCTTGATAAACATGCTGTGTTCAGATGCCCAAAAGCTTACAAAGGGCAAGGAACTGGCCAGAACCAGTTCATCTCCGGGCAAGACCATATCCATAAACCATTTCCTGATAAACGACAGCTGGTACCTTGTAGATCTGCCAGGCTACGGCTATGCAAAGCTTTCAGGCAAGCAGAGAGACGAACTTGCAAGGATGAACAACGAATATATCGGAGGCTCCGCCGAACTGGCCACATTGTTCGTACTGCTGGACTCCAGGCTCCCGCTTCAGAAGGTGGATTTGGACTTTATCTCGGCCCTGGGTGAAGAAGGTATCCCATTTTCCATTATCTTTACCAAGGCAGACAAACCCCGGAAAAACGAGCTGGAAAAGAACATTGCGAGCGTAAAGAAAAGTCTTTCAGAATATTGGGAAGAACTGCCGCCGATATTCATAAGTTCATCGGAGAAAAAGACCGGAAAGGACGAGATAACCGCATACATAGAAAAAGTGCTGAAACTTATTAACTGAACTATATAGAGCTGCAATATGGAACATCCTATCAAGATTTTCTCAACCAGAAACTCCAGATACCTGGCGGAGAGAATTGCCAAATCTCTTAATCTGGAACTCGGCAAGTCTGACGTTACCGTCTTCAGCGACGGAGAATTCCAGCCCATATACCTTGAAAGTGTCAGAGGCGTGGCCGTATTCATCGTATGCTCCACTTTTCCGCCAATGGAAAACCTCATGGAACTGCTTCTGATGATAGATGCGGCAAAGAGGGCCTCCGCATACAAGGTTGTGGCCGTGATGCCTTACTTCGGATGGGCAAGGCAAGACCGCAAAGACCGCCCGAGGGTATCCATAGGCGCCAAGCTGGTAGCCAACCTGCTGGAGGCCTCCGGATGCGACCGCATAATGACGGCCGACCTCCATGCGGACCAGATTCAGGGCTTCTTTGACTTTCCGGTTGACCACATCTACGCAAGTTCCATATTCCTGCCCTACCTGAGAAGCCTCAAACTGGAAGACCTTTCCATTGCAGCCCCCGACATGGGAAGCGCAAAGAGGGTAAACGCCTACTCCAGAATCATAGGCTGCCCGATGATAATCTGCCACAAGAGCCGCGAAAGGGCTAATGTGGTAGGTTCCATGACTGCCATCGGCGATGTAGAAGGCCGCAACATAGTAATCGTAGATGACATGGTTGACACCGCCGGAACACTCTGCAAGGCATCCAAGATGCTGATGGACAAGGGAGCCAAGAGCGTAAGGGCTCTGGCAACCCACCCGGTGCTTTCGGGCCAGGCCTACGAGCACATAGCCTCTTCGCCTCTGGAGGAACTCGTTGTTACAGACACCATTCCTCTGAGAGCACCGCAGGGAGCCGACACCGGCAAGATCAAGGTCATATCGGTTGCCGAGCTCTTCGGCGATGTGATTGACAAGGTATATCGCGATAAATCATTCGGAAACACATTGATGTACTGATTATGCTTATCAACAGGGAACTGACCGTTGAACAGATTCGCAGCCGTCTGGTTGAAGGTATCCGCAACTATTTCAAAGGCTGCGGCATGACCAAGGCCGTACTCGGGCTCTCCGGCGGCATAGACTCGGCTGTGGTAGCGGCTCTGGCCGTTGAAGCTCTGGGAAAGAAAAACGTACACGGCCTGATGCTGCCGAGCGATTTTTCCACCCTCCATTCCATACAGGATGCAGTTGACCTTGCCGACAATCTGGGAATCAAATACAATGTGGTGCCTATTTCGGAAGTTTACCACAGGTTCATCAAAGCTCTGGAAGATGTTTTCAAAGACAGGAAAGAATGGAGCATCGCTGAGGAAAACATTCAGGCAAGAATCCGCGGAACCATGCTCATGGCCTATTCCAACAAGTTTAATGCACTGCTTTTGAACACCTCCAACAAGAGCGAACTCTGCACCGGTTACGGAACCCTCTACGGCGACCTTGCCGGCGCAATAATGGTGATTGCAGACCTCTACAAATGCGATGTCTATGAACTGGCTTACGACATAAATACGGAGAGGGAAATTATTCCGGTTTCCACGCTTACCAAAGCTCCGTCTGCAGAACTCAGGCCCAACCAGAAAGACTCCGATTCGCTTCCGGACTATGACGTTCTGGACCCTGTCCTCTATCAGCTGAACGAGGGCGGAAAAACGCCTGAGGATCTTGTGGAAGAAGGCTATGACAGGCTTCTTGTAGAAAGGATAGCATCGCTGATCGGAAAATCTTCTTTTAAAGTACACCAGATACCTCCAATCCTGAACCTGAGCAAGGCTCCGGTAGTTTACAAGGAAAAGTGCCTCCTGAAATAGAATGAACACACTGTACCTGATTCTCATCTCCGTTGCGGTTGTGGGGCTGTGCGTTTTCGGCCTCTGTTTCAACATAATATTCCGCAAAGACGGCAAGTTTCCTGATTCTGAAATCGGGCACAGCAAAGAACTCCGCAAAAGAGGAATCGTGTGCATGAGAGAAGAAGACGAAAGGCTCTGGGGCAAAAGCACCCACATAAGGGTAACCGGAAGAAAGGGCCATCTGAAAACGGAGCCGGATGAAGCCTGCCTGAACTGCAATCAAGTATGCAAGCTCAAAGACCTTGCAGGCAGGAGCGCATAAAACATATAAAAGACAGATTTACAATGGGAATAGTAGCAATAGTCGGAAGGCCTAACGTAGGCAAGTCCACACTTTTCAACAGAATGGTAGGCCAGAGAAGGGCCATCGTAGATGAAACCGCCGGCGTAACCCGCGACCGCCATTACGGCAAGAGCGAATGGTGCGGAACCACATTTTCCGTTGTGGACACAGGCGGCTACACCACCAACTCCGACGATGTTTTTGAAAACGAAATCCGCAAGCAGGTTGTTGCCGCAATTGAAGAGGCCGATGTAATCCTCTTCCTCTGCGATGTAGATACCGGCATAACCGATTACGACGAATCCATAGCCAAAATCCTCAGACGCAGCAGCAAGCCTGTTGTGCTGGCGGTCAACAAAGTAGATTCCGGAGCAAAAATCTACGGAACCTACGAGTTCAACGCTCTGGGTCTGGGAGAACCCATTGTAATAGCATCGGCAAGCGGCGGAGGAACCGGAGACCTTATGGACCGCCTGGTAGAAGAACTCAAGAAAGCCAACGCCGACAAAGAAACCGAAGATACAGGCAACTTGCCAAGAATCACCATAGTAGGCAGGCCTAACGTTGGCAAATCGTCTTTGACAAACGCTCTGCTTGGTCAGGAAAGAAACATAGTAACATCCGTTGCCGGAACTACAAGAGACTCCATATCAACCCGCTACAACAAGTTCGGATACAACTTCCTCTTGGTTGACACCGCAGGCATGAGAAAAAAGAACAAGGTTACCGAGGACCTTGAATTCTACTCTGTAATGAGGGCCATCCGAAGCATAGAAAACTCCGATGTCTGCATCCTGATGATAGACGCAACCGAAGGCATACAGGCTCAGGACCTGAACATATTCTATCTGATTCAGAAAAACGGAAAGGGATGCGTGATTGTGGTAAACAAGTGGGACCTCATAGAAAAAGAAACTCTGACCATGAAACACTTTACGGAAGACATCCTTGCCAAGACGGCTCCGTTTACCGATGTTCCCATTGTGTTTACTTCCGTAATAAACAAGCAGAGGATTCACGATGTCCTGCAACAGGCAATGCAGGTGTATGAAAACTACTCCCGGAAGGTGGACTGGAAAAAGCTCAACGACGAGCTCATGCCACTGATTGAGGAGCACCAGCCGCCTATGTACAAGGGCAAGGAAGTAAAAATTAAATACATCAGCCAACTGAAGGCAAAAGTGCCTTCTTTTGCCTTTTTCTGCAACCTACCGCAGTATATCAGAGACCCTTACAAGCGTTTCCTGGAAAACAGGCTCAGAGAAAAGTTCAACTTTACAGGTTGCCCTGTCAACATTTTTTTCCGTCAAAAGTAACAACTTTGTTATATTTTTCCTATCTTTGGCTAGGAAACCTATTTACTAACTAAATATTATCCAATGAAAAAGGTCTTACTATTGGCTTTCGCAGCGCTGTTGAGCACAATGGCGTTTGCACAAAGCAGGGTTACCGGCGTGGTAACCGCCAAAGAAGACGGAGGCCCTGTTCCTGGCGTAAATGTCATGATCAAGGGTTCCCGTACAGGTTCCTTTACAGATGAAAACGGACGGTACTCATTGCCTAATGTTCCGGCCAATGCCGTTCTGGTATTTTCATCAGTCGGATACACAACGTTGGAAATCCCCGTAGGAGGAAAAAGCGTTGTGAACGCTGTTCTGACTTCCGATGCCATCGGACTGGATGAAACCATCGTGGTTGCCTATGGTACCGCAAAGAAGGGTTCATACTCCGGTTCAGCAGCAGTTGTCAAACAAGATGCTATCAAAGACGCTCCTGTTGTGAGCTTTGAACAGGCTCTTGCAGGTAAAGCTGCCGGCGTACAGGCAATGTCCTATTCCGGACAGCCTGGTTCCGAGGTAGAAATCAGTGTACGTGGTTATGGTTCGTTCAACGCAAGCAACATGCCTCTGTATGTTATTGACGGTGTTCCCGCAACCAGTGGTGACTGGGGGTCCGGAAACATTTCTTCAAGTGCAATGAACTTCCTCAACCCTTCAGACATCGAGTCCATCACAATCTTGAAGGACGCAGCCGCTGCTTCACTCTACGGATCACGCGCATCAAACGGTGTTATCCTCATTACCACCAAGAAAGGTAAGGAAGGTGATGTAGTTTCTACCTTCAAGGCTTCCGTAGGAGTTTCATACTTCTCTTACAAGAAGCACATGGAAACGGTTTCCGATGCCGAGAACGAAGCTCTCCAGAGAATGTCTTTCCGCAATTATGCTGAGGCCAATCCTTCAGCATGGAGTTCCTACGGCAGTGTAGATGCCTACGTAGAAAACCGTATAGCAAGATACTATCCTGCCTACGACTACGACAAGTACATTTACAAGAACTGGGAAAAGGCTATATTCCAGCACGGCGTAAGCCAGAACTACGAGTACAGCATTTCCGGCGGCGGTCCTAAAGGCAAGGTATATGCATCAGTTGCCTACACAGACCAGAGAGGTGTTGTAAAGATCGACTATCTGCAGCGTTTCTCAGCAACCATAAACGGTGAGGCCAACATCAGGCCTTGGCTCAAACTCGGCGGCATCATGCAGTACTCATGGCAGTATCAGGACGGTCATCAGGACGGTTGGTCTTCAAAGGATAACCCTATGTTCATGTGGAAGGCTGTCTTGATTGACAGATGGCCATATGCCTACAAGGCTTCGGGCGACCTCTACGAAGAAACCTTCTCAACCAGATTCAACACCATCAACCCTGTTGCCCAGTTCAAGCATCAGGTCAACGATGTAAAGCAGAACCGTGTAGTTCTCAAGGGTTGGGCTGAAGTTTCCTTCACAGATTATCTGAAACTCAAGAGCACTCTCTCAAGTGACTGGCTGTATGTTCACGACAAGTTCGGATGGCTGTACGGACATCCTAACTTCACTGCATACGGAACAGGTTATGCTTCTGACAAGCACCGTAACATCAACAAGGTAGTAAGCTCCACCACTCTGAACTTTGACAAGACCTTTGACCTGCATCATGTAGCAGCAATGGCCGGCTGGGAGGCTGAAAGAGAGAAATTCAACTCTCTCCGCCTTGGTATGACCGATTTCAGCTACCTCGGAGCTACTGAGAGTATCATGGGTACTACTTTTGACGAAGGCTATTCTTATTCAAGAGAAGAAGGCTTGCTCTCCATGCTCGGAAGTTTGAGCTATGACTATGACAATACATATTATGTAACCGGTACTTTCCGTCGTGACGGTTCTTCAAGACTTGCTCCTAAATCAAGATGGGGCAACTTCTGGTCAGTATCCGGAACCTGGAGATTCTCAAAGGAGAAATTCCTGGATTATCCTTGGATGAACGACGGCAAGATCCGTGCTTCTTACGGTACTTCAGGTACCCTTCCTTCCGACTACTTCGGATTCATGTCCGTTTATGATTACAGTTACTATGGAACCGACGGTGCCAGCTATCCTGGAAATATCGCCAACACCGATCTTACCTGGGAGAAGAACAAGAACTGGAATATAGGTGTGGATGCTACTATCTTTGACAGATACTCCTTTACGGTTGAATACTTCAACAGAAAGACCACCGACCTGCTCCTTGATGCATCGGTTGCTTCAACAACAGGTTTCAGCTCTACCCTTATGAACAAGGGAAGTATGGTTAACCGCGGTTGGGAACTTTCTTTGAACGTTGACATCATCAAGTCCAACGACATGGATTTGAGCGTAGGAGCCAACTGGAGCCGCGTACACAACGAGGTACTCAAGCTCTCTACAGACGATGAAGCTATCAACAGTGGTTGGTTCTGGTGGGCAAAAGGCTATAACTTCTATCAGTTCTACACAAGAAACTATCTGGGAGTTAACAAGTCCAACGAAACCATCAACGGCGTTAAGCCTGGTTACCCGATGTATGCAGAAGGTTCATTCTACTCAAAGGGAGAAGTTGTTGACCAGGACGTAACCCTCAAGAACGGCAAGGTTATCAAGGCCGGAGAAACCATGCCTGAAGATGGTTACAACTATGCTCCTGCAAGAAGGCAGAGTGCAAGCTCCATGCCTATAGCCGGCAAGAGGGCTATGCCTAAGGGATTCGGCGGCTTCAACGCAAGCTTCCGCTGGAAAGACCTCTCAGTAAGCATGGCTTGGACATACAAGTATGGCCACTACATCTGCAACTCAACTCAGGATGAGATAGCAAACGACGGTTACAGAACCTTCGGACAGCCTATCTCCGTAAAGCAGCGTAATCCTTGGACTACCACTAACGCAGATTCAGATGTTCCAATGCGTATCTATGACAACAACCAGGGTGGTTACTATAACTCTTCCCGTATGCTCGTCCGCGGAGACTTTGCAAGACTGAAGAACCTCTCAGTTTCTTACAATCTGCCTAAGAACATCGTTCAGAAGCTGTCTGTCCGCAACGCCCGCGTTTATCTGTCAGGTGCCAACCTGCTCACTATTTCCAAGTGCGAAGTTGATCCTGAAATCCAGTCAGACGGTTACTACAACTATGGTATGCCGGCTCTGAGAACATGGTCACTCGGTCTTGAGGTAAGTTTCTAACATTTAAGAATATACAGATATGAAAAAGATATTAAGCATAATACTTGTTGCTGTCCTTGCCATTTCCTTTACATCCTGCAAAGGATTTCTGGACAAGGAGCCTACAGACTCTGTTGTTGCTGAGAATGCTCTTGCAACCTTGGAGGATGCCGGTGTTGCCGTTAACGGTATGTACACGCTTTTGAAATACTACACTGTATTTGGCAACTATATGATTCAGATGGGTGATCTGAGAGCAGATCTGCTTGTTCCAAGTGAGGGCAACTATGTTGTTTACTCATATGACTATGAGGCATCACAGAACTCTTATTTCACACTCTGGAGAAACTTCTACACTACTATAACCAGAGCCAATGCCATCATCAAGAACATAGACGCCCTTGACGTTTCAGCAGAAAAGCAGAGCATAAAGGACGATTATCTCGGACAGGCTTATGCAGTAAGAGCTTTCTGCTACTTCAACCTTGCAAAACTCTATGGAAGACCTTACAGGCTTGACAACGGAGCATCTCTGGGTGCAGTTCTGATTACCGAGCCTGTTTCTCCTTCTGAGGCAAGAATTCCAAGAAGCACCGTAGCTCAAACCTACACTCAGATTGAGAATGACATCACCACAGCCCTCTCACTTTTGTCAAAGGACAAAAACACCGGCCACATGAACTACTGGGCTGCCAAGTTCCTGCAGGCAAAGGTTGCTCTCTACAAGGGCGACAACAACACTGCCTACACAGCAGCAAAGGAAGTCATCACCGATTCTCCATACAGCTTGGTTCCCAATGCAGATTATCTGGCTTCATGGGCATTGACAGGCAACAGCGAGGCTATCTTTGAAGGTCTTGTAAACCTCCAGTCTGCAATTGACGGTGACAACGGATTCGGCGGATCGTTCTACTACAGCATGTGGTTCGGTTACACTAACTGCGGAGCTACCATAGTTCCTACCAAGACCTGGCTGGATCTTGTACAGGCCAATCCTAACGATATCCGCAACCAGTGGATAGCTTATGACGACCCTGCAGGTGACGGCAAGAAGACCGGCGAAACCTGGTTGAAGAAATTCATCGGCAACACCGGATTCACAGCCTTCCTGAACAATCCTAAGTACATGCGTCTTGCCGAGGCTTACCTGATTGCAGCTGAGGCTGGTAACGCAACCGGAAAGAGCGATGCCAACGCATTGCTTCTGGCTGTAGCACAGAGAGCGGATCCAACCGTTACTTCTATTACAGCTACACCGGAAAACGTTGAAAAGGAAAGGATGAAAGAGCTCATAGGTGAAGGTGACCGTTTCTTTGATATAATGAGACGTAACGGCACTTACACAAAGGCCGATCCTCATCAGGTATTCAATGAGGTTCTGTCCTGGTCAGACAACAGGGTAATGCTCCCCATCTCTGCAGATGAGAGAATTATCTATCCTGAACTCGAGCAGAACCCCGGTTACAAAGATTAAGTTGTAACTGTACGAAAAAAAAGAGACTTGCAAAACAGCAAGTCTCTTTTTTTGTCGGGATGATCCGACTCGAACGGACGACCCCTACGTCCCGAACGTAGTGCGCTAGCCAACTGCGCCACATCCCGATTCCCGTTAGCGGGCTGCAAATATAATAAAAATCCGGAAAGCAGAACCTTTCCGAAAAACATTATAGCCTGTACTTGCGGTCAAAGGCGGCCTTGAGCTGCTTCATAGCCTTTTCCAGGGTCTTTCTGGGGCAGCCTACATTGAGTCTCATAAAGCCTTGGCCACCCTCGCCGAACATGGCTCCGTCGTTAAGTGCCAGATGGGCTTTGTCAACCACAAACTCTACGAGCTCTTTGCCGCTGAGGCCCAGCCTTCTGAAATCCAGGAATATGAGGAAGGATGCCTGAGGCCTTATCATCTTGATCAACTGGGTCTTTCCAATCTTAGCCTCAGCATATTCCTCAACATTCTCTTTCTGGGATGAAGTGCGGATTTTCTTTCCGCTGAATTCAATGGTTTCTGCTGTAAAGTTATCTTTCAGGAATTGTTCTACAAAGTCTATGTTGGAGGCTATATAATCCATTGCCTGTGAAAGCCACTCCGCGCCTTTCTTTGAATAGAGTATGGCCGAAGGCATGAACGAATCGTAATGCCCGCCGTCAAAGTCGCCGTCGCTGAGATATTTGGCAAACCTGTCGTGGACGGCCTTGTCTGTGGCAACCCATTCGCTGGCCCCTATACCCGCACAGTTGAAAGTCTTGCTGGGAGCATGGAAGGTAATGGTGTTCCTGGCCTGTTTTGCATTTACGGTTGCAAAAGGAATATGCCTGTGGAAAGACAGGTCGCAGTGAATCTCATCGCTGAGTACCAAAACATTGTTCTTAAGGCAAAGCTCGGCTATTCTTTTCAGTTCGGCCTTTGTCCAGACTCTTCCGCCGGGGTTGTGGGGATTGCACAGAATCATGGCCTTGCAGCCCTTTATTCTCTTTTCCAGAAGGGCAAAGTCTATTTCATAGTCTTCTCCGCGGCGGCCTTCCTTTAGAACCAGCGGGCAGTCCACCTCCTTGCAGCCGGCAGCGGCAATCTGCTTTGCAAACGGATAATACACAGGCGGAAAGATGAGCACCTTGTCGCCCGGCTTGGTAAAGCACCTCAGGGCATGGGCCAGCCCCACAACAATGCCAGGCACAAAGCCCAGCTGATCGTCCGAAACAACCCAATTGTAACGCTCTTTGAACCAAGCCTTTATAGCATCATACCAGGCCTGCGGACGGCATCCGTATCCGAGAACGCCTCCATCTGCCCTCTTGATGAGTTTGTCTGTAAAAAATTTTGGCGTGGGAAAATCCATGTCCGCTATCCACATCGGAAGAAGGTTTTTCTTCCCCCAGATAACGGGTGTGGAATCCCACTTGATACAGTCTGTGCCAACTCTGTTGACTTCTTTGTCAAAATTATATTTTGCCATAATATTGAATTTTACATATCTGTCTTGCTATATACCGGCAGGGTAAAGGCAAAGCATGCCCCGCCAAGTTCGGACGGGCTGTAGGTAATTGTTCCGCCGCTCTGTTCTATTATACTCCGCGATATGGCCAGCCCCAGCCCGTTTCCGCTTGTCTTTGTAGTAAAGTTGGGCTGGAAGAGTTTTTCCAGGTTTTCGGAGCTCACGCCTCTTCCATTATCGCTGATGCTTACCTTCCAGAAACCGTCATCGCGAGTGAGACTGATGCTTATGAAACCTTTTCCGTCTGAGGATGAAAGTTCCTGTATGGCGTTGGATATCAGGTTCACCAGTACCCTTACAATCTGGCCTTTGCGGGCATTTACCATACATGTGTCAGAAGTGTGGCTGAAGGATATCCTGATATTCTCGTTGGTGTCAAAGAATTCTTTCTGCTCCCTTACCACTTCATAGAGGTTGAAAACCACATTGTCTTCTACATAGAATTTGGCAAAGCTGCTGAACTCGGACGCCGTCTTGGAAAGTATGTCTATCTGCTCCAGAAGCGAAGCCGAAATGCCTTCCAGTTTGTCTTCCCATCCGGGAGAATTACGCTGCTTGAGCAACATGATCCGCTGGATGCTGAGTTTCATTGGAGTCAGAGGATTCTTTATTTCGTGGGCAATCTGACGGGCCATATCGCTCCATGCCTTTTCTCTTTCGGCCGCCGCCATCTTGCGTGTGCTTTCAGACACATCGTCAACCATCTTGTTGTAGGCATCTACCAGCAGGCCGAGCTCGTCGTTGCTCTTGTAGTTGATATGCTCCGGCGCACTTGACACATCCATGAATTTCATCTTGTTGCTGATATCTGTCAGCGGCTTGGTTATCCTCAGCGATAGCAGCCTGGACAGGAACAAAGCCAACACAAACAGCAATATACTCACATTCAGGATGGTAGCTATAGCGTACGACAGGTCTCCGTCAAGGTCTCCGCCCCTGGCAAAATACGGAATGTTGGCAATGGCCACAGTCTTTCCGTTGTAATTCTGGATGGGCAGATAGAGCGAATAATAGCTGTAGGCCCCTATCTTTTCTTTCTTGAACACCTGGCTCCTGCGCCCGAAGGTCATATCGTAGAAGGCCCGCGAATCCATTCTGGAAGAAAGAATGAACTTGCGGAATATGTTCATCTTGGTAGAATGGAATATCTTTCCGGACGGGTCAAAGATGTTTATGTCTGCATGAGTGTCGTTGGCAAGGCGGTCCATAGCCGAGTTCAGCTCGGAGGCGTTCACATCCGAAATATCCTGGACATAGGTAAGATACTGCTGCAGAGTCTTTCCGGTGGTCTCTATCTTTTCCTCCATCTGCATACGGTTCTGGTTGTTGTAGTAGCTGAAGCTGTACCACAGGCTGGCAGCCGTAGCGGCCATAATGGTAACCGCCACAACCAGCGTAATAAGGAAGTTCAGCCTCCTGCCCCAGGACTTTCGGCCCTTCTTCAAGGCTGCCTTGGCATGAATCCTCGCCCGCTTCAGCCTTATGAAAAACAGGAAGAAAAAGAAGAAGAACAGCACCAGGTACGACAGCGACACTATGTAAGGAATCACAGACCTTTCAGGCCGGCTGATAACCACCGTGTTCTGGTCTGTGACCTTGTTCACGCGGTGAAGATATCCGTCTCTTCTTACGATATCGGAAGAAAAGTCGGCATCGTCAATCGGAAAGTCGTAACGCCCCTTGTGCAGCACCAGCCTTCCGCGGTAGTATTTTGCATAGGAGAAGAACGGCGGAATGTTCAGGTCGTCCGGCTGATAATCTGAGAATATATCCGGATAGCCTGCCTGATTCTGGTCGTAGCGCGTAGATATCTCTATGAAAAGGTTTACCGGACCGTCCGGCGTAAGATATGTGAACACACCCAGATAGCCCACCTGCCCGTTGAAATTGCTCAGATAGTAGAACGCACTGTTGTCTGCAATGGGAACAGCGTCATACTGAGACATCTTGGCGCTATAATAGTCCATACAGTTGACCATCTTCTGCGAAATCTGTATAGACTCATTGGGCCTGCATACCGCCATGTTGATTATGTACTTCTGCCTTATGGACTGGAAATACATTTCGGAAAATCTCATCTGTAGCATTTCCAGGTTTTCCTGGGGCATTGTAAGCAGGGCTCCCGATATCGGATCCTGCAGCAGGCGGTCTTCTATTTCTCTGAGTTCCAGCTCAAGGCCCAGGTCTCTTTCCACAGACAGACGGTTTGCCAGAAGCTTGCTCCACTGTGCCTCCTTCCTAAGGCTCAGCGATGAAACCGTACTCAGCACATAAACGGAAACCGCAATTGCAAACAGCAGGAGATTTCTGATAGAAAGCAGAGTCCTCTGCCGCTTCATCTTCATCAGCGATACAATCAGCTGCAGGCTGAACATGAGCATCAGAAAGAGTATGGCATAGGACAGGTAGCAAAGAACCGTATAATGGTTTATGGATGTTACCAGGTGGGGCACCAGGTTTACCGACGAATTGAGAATCAGGCTCCTGAGCGTATAGTTTATATACAGGAAAAGCAGTATCGGAACCATGCACAGAAGGGCTGTGCCAATGTATCTTGGCCAACCTCCGCTGCCCCTGAGCCTTTCTATGTAACGTTTCCGGAGCAAATATATGCCCAGAACTATGAGGCTTACATACAGATTGTTCAGAAGCAGGTCGCCTATAGATGAAAATATTCCGCCCTTTGCATATACTACCGGAGAAAAGAAATCCGATGTGAACGAACTCAGGTGCCCCAGCTTCAGGGTAACCAGCCTGAGGGCCGTAAAACCCAGTATATAAACGGCCAAGGCCGCAGGAGTACGCCTCTTGAACAGCAAAAAGAACAGGGCAACGGCCATGAATGTTACGGCAAGCCATATCAGCGGATTTACGGCCGGAACAATCTTTTCTTCCATGGAAGCCACCAGCATGAACAGGGCCTCATTGTCCTCCGACATGATTTCCGCTCCCGAACTCTCCAAGGCCAGAGGTTCTATGTCGTACCCGGCCGGAACTCCCAGCCTGGGGTTAATTTCGTCAACTCCAACCGCCTGGGCTACAAGGCCGTCGGTCTTAATCAGCAGGCCGGCAATAACTCTCATGTTGTCCTTCATGTAGGATTTTATGAGAAACCAGCTGCTGCCTATGTTTACAAACTGCTGCTTTCCTGAAAGATATGAGAACGGATAGATGTAACGCCCCTGGCCGTCCAGGTAATGCTCAGAACGGTAAATCTGATATATCAACCCTGAACGCAAATCGTCGTTGGCAAAAGGGAACTGGTGAGCCCAACTCTGAAGGGTATCTGCCTGATAGCGGTATATGACCATGTCTTTGGGCAAATCGCTGAGCATTATCCACTCATCAGACGGTATATCCAAAGCCCTGAATGCAAATTCATCCAAAACGGCCTCTCTCTGCTGCAGCTTCTTCTGAAGGCTCTGGGCTACAGAGGAAATGTCCGAAAAACGGTTCTGACCTGTAAGCGAAAGCAACAGACAACCTACGCTCAGCAAAAGTGCCAGCCATACAATGTCCTTCTTTATGAATGCCCAAAATCTCTTCATTCAAAAACTTTCTTTGCTCCACCAGTCAGAGGCATCACTGATGATGATAAGGCTCTCCCTTGATTATGGTAAAGGCACGGTAGAGCTGCTCCATGAATATCAGCCTGACAATCTGATGAGAAAAGGTCATCTTCGAGAGCGAAAGCATACTGTCTGCGGCCTGATAAACTGCCTGGGAAAAACCGTATGCGCCCCCTATTACAAAAAAGATGTCCTTGTCCGAGGCAATCTGCCTTTCCAATGCCGAAGCCCATTCCACAGAAGTAAAGCCGGAGCCTCTTTCGTCCAGAAGAACTATGTGCCTCTTGCCGGAACGCTTCCCCGGCTGAACTCCCAACTCCTTCAGTATCAGTTCCCCTTCCTTTTCCTTAATCTGCTGGTGGGTAAGAGACGATACACCCCTGAGCGCCGGAATATACACGCAGGAAAACTTGCAGTAATGCCTTAGCCTGGCCTCATATATTCCCATACCTTCTTCCACAAAAGGAAAATCTGTCTTACCTATGCAAACAAGAGTCAGTTTCATCACCTTGCCTAAACTTTGCAAATTTACTAATATGGCTGGGATTATCAAAAAAGGCTGGCTTGATTTTTGCGGCAAATGCACTCCGTTTTCAGATTTTCAAATGAGAAGATTTTCGCTCAACATACTGGCCCTTGCCATTTCGGCCGCAGCAATTACCCTGCTCTGTTCAGCATCACCTGAAAAAGGTCCGGCGCCACAGTCTTCAAAGGGAGATGCATTCATTCCAATAGCCAAATACATACAGAAAGGAGACCATGAACGCCTGAGCGCATGGTTTGCAGAAAACCTTGAGGTTGAAATATTCGGCATCAAGAACGAGTGTTCCAGAATCCAGGCTACCATGATAATGAAGAACTTCTTTTCCCAGCATCCGCCAAAGTCTTTCAAGATCATCCACAAGAGCGGAAACCCTCCTATGAAGTATGCCATAGGAAACCTGAGTACCGGATCTGAGAACCTGAGAGTTGTGCTGCTGGTAAGAACAAACCCCGGAACGCCGCAGATACTGCGCATAAGAATAGAAAAAGCGAGCTGAGGCCCGCTTTTTTTATCTGAACATCGGAGAAGCAAAAGCCATTACATCTGCCTTTGTAATCGGATTTCCTCCAAGAATCATCAGACGCTCAACAACGTTTCTGAGTTCGCGGATATTTCCGGTCCAGGAATGTTTCTTGAGTTCTTCCAAAGCGTCTTTGTTTATTGCCCGCCGGCCCATGCCGCTTTCCTGGGCAATCTGATCCAGAAAGTATTGCGTCAGAAGCGGAATGTCTTCCTTCCTCTCGGAAAGGGCCGGAACCCTGATTACTATGACGCTCAGGCGGTGGTAAAGGTCTTCTCTGAAGTTCCCCTTTTCTATTTCTTCCGGAATGTTCTTGTTGGTTGCGGCGATTACCCTGACATTCACGTTGATGTCCTTATCGCTGCCCACTCTGGTAAGCTTGTGTTCCTGAAGTACTCTCAGAACCTTGGCCTGGGCCGAAAGACTCATGTCTCCCACCTCGTCTAAAAACAGAGTGCCACCGTCAGCCTGCTCGAACTTGCCCTTGTGCTGCTTGATTGCGGAAGTAAAGGAGCCCTTTTCGTGGCCGAACAGTTCGCTCTCTATGAGTTCGCTCGGAATTGCCGCGCAGTTGACCTCTATGAACGGCATGGAGGCACGGTTGCTCTTTTCGTGAAGCCACCTGGCAACCAGTTCCTTGCCCGTTCCGTTAGACCCTGTTACAAGCACTCTTGCGTCGGTTGGGGCCACCCGGTCTATCATCTCCTTGATCTGAAGTATGGCCTTTGAGTTTCCTACGATTTCCTGGACAAACGATGTTGAAGCAATCTTCTTCCTGAGGGTTTTGTTCTCTTTTACCACATCCTTGTGGTCGGTTGCATTCTTTACGGTTATCAGCACGCGGTTAAGGTCCAGAGGTTTTTGGACAAAATCGTAGGCCCCTGCCTTTATGCACTTTACGGCAGTGTCTATATCGCCGTGGCCGGATATCATCACTATGGGGCTTTCTACGCCCTCGGCTACCATCTTGCTCAAGACTTCTATTCCGTCCATGCCGGGCATCTTGATATCGCAGAAGATTACGTCAAACTTGCCTGAGATTCCTTTCTCAAGACCGGTGCTTCCGTCTTCGGCGAGCTCCACCTCATATCCTTCATCGTCAAATATGTCTTTAAGAGCCAGACGTATGCTCTTTTCATCGTCTATGATAAGTATCTTCATATCCTGCTATGCTTCCTTTGAGTATTCCACTTTCAGGTTGAAGTTGGGAACCAGAATGTTGTTCAGCCACTCAATTTCTTCTTCAAATGTCATACAGCTGTTGTCCAGCTCAATGGCATCTTTGGCCTTGGTCAGAGGGTCTTTCTGGCGGTGAGAATCTATGTAGTCTCTCTGATTGAGGTTTTCCAGCACGCTCTGGAGCGTAGCCTTTTCTCCTTTTGCCAAAAGCTCCTTCAGACGGCGTTCGGCCCTTACCTTGGCGGAAGCGGTCATGAATATCTTCAACTCCGCATTCGGAAATACGGCGGTGCCTATGTCACGACCGTCCATCACAAGGCCTTTGTCCTGACCCATGCGGCGCAGCATTACGTTTACAAAATCTCTTACAAACGGAATCTCCGCAATGGGGCTTACATGAGCCGATACGGTAGATGTGCGTATGTACTTTTCTACATTGCTGCCGTTGAGGCAGGTTACGCTATCGCCTTTTTTGTTCGTCCGGAAGGTTATCTCAATCCTGGGAAGCACCTTGGCCAGGTTTTCCTTGTCTATGTTTCCTGCATCATCTATGAAGCCGTTGGTATAGGCAAAATAGGTAACTGCCCTGTACAGGGCTCCGCTGTCTGCATAAATGTATCCGAGGCCCTTTGCAACCAGCTTTGCAAAGGAACTTTTGCCTGTGGACGAGTAGCCGTCTATGGCGATGATGATTTTTCCGCTTGCCATAAAATCTTTGTTGAGAATGCAAATTTAACAAAAAGAGCAATTATTTGGTAAATTTGCCGTGTATGAAGGTCAAGATTGAAATAGACAGCGATTCCGGATTTTGCAACGGGGTGGTAAGGGCCGTCAGGACGGCGGAAAAAAATCTTGCCAACCACAATGAACTTTACAGTCTGGGAGCCATCGTGCACAACAACTCCGAACTTGACAGGCTCAAGAAGAACGGTCTGAAAGTCATAGACAAAGAGCAGATGCAGCTGCTTTCAGACACTACCGTCCTGATCAGGGCTCACGGAGAACCTCCCTCTACCTACAGTCTGGCCAAGGAGCGCAACATCACACTCCTGGACTGCACCTGTCCGGTAGTGCTGCAGCTCCAGAAGAAAATAGCCGATACCGCAGGCCAGATAGTCATCTTCGGAAAGATTGGCCATGCAGAGGTGAACGGCCTGGTAGGAAGGGCGGAAGGCCGGGCGGTTGTAGTTGAAAATCTGGACCAGACAGACAAAGTAGATTATACCAGGCCGGTAAACATCTTCTCCCAAACTACCAAAGACCCCGACGAATTTGAGCAGGTATGCAACAAGATAAGGGCAAGGATGCCGCGGGCGGATATGCTCACCATCCACAATACAATCTGCCGCCAGGTGGCCCAGCGCCACTTGAGGCTGAGCGGCTTTGCCCGCAGCCACAATGTAATCATCTTTGTCAGCGGAAAAGAATCCTCCAACGGAAAGGTTCTGTACGAGCTTTGCCGCCAGAACAATCCCCGCTCATACAATATCCAATCGCTGAGCGAAATAGACAGACACTGGTTCAAAAACGGAGACAGTGTGGGAGTCTGCGGAGCCACCTCAACCCCAAAATGGCAGCTGACTTCCTGCGCCACGTTTTTAAAAATCCATCTAAAGAGTTATATTTGCAGCAAATTATACAGTATTTTATATGGCAACTACAGCAGATTTTAAGAACGGCATTTTTTTCCTGTTCAATGAGCATCCATGCCAGCTGGTTTATTTCCAGCATGTTAAACCAGGCAAAGGAAACACAATCGTAAGAACAAAATTCAAAGACCTCCAGACCGGAAAACTTCTGGAGCATACATACGGTGCAGGAGAAAGAATAGACCTTGTATCGGTTGAAAGAAGGCCTTACCAGTATCTTTATGCCGATGAGAGCGGTTACAATTTCATGCATCGCGAAACCTACGAGCAGGTTCACCTCGACAAAGACTTTGTTGACAACGCAGACCTTATGAAAGAAGGCCAGAATGTGGAGATGATGGTGTGGGCAGACCACGAAGAAATTCTCACCTGCGAACTCCCGTCGTTTGTAGAACTTGAAGTAACCTACACGGAGCCTGCAGTAAAGGGCAACACCGCTTCCACCAACGCCATGAAAGAAGCCACTCTGGAAACCGGAGCCAAGATTATGGTACCGCTTTTCATCCAGAACGGCGAAAAGATAAGCGTAAAGGTAGAAGACCATTCCTACGGAGAAAGAGTGAAGGGCTGATTTCCTGCAAAAGAACTATTATTATCCCTGCGGTTACTTTCTGCGGGGATTTTTTGTTTATATTTGTGATATTATGAAGACTTTGAACTATCTTTTTTGTGCGGCGGCCATTATGCTTGCCCTTGCATCCTGCAAATCCGTTAAGGAATTTTCTGCAAAACTCGACGAAAAAACACTGGATGCGTTAATAGAAGACGGAGACTTTGAACGTGCCTCCAAGATTCTGGATCAAGCCCTGATATGCCCGGATCTTTCAGAGGCAGACAGATATGTTGCCGCCTTTGAAACAGACAAGATGCAGAGGATACTCGGCGAATTCAACCTTACGGAAGATCAGGTGCTGGAATATGTCAGAAAGTACATTCCGGATGCCGATGCCCAGGCCATAAACCGGTGGGTAGATGCAAAAGTTCTGGAAGCTAAAACTATAAACAAAGAGCGCAGGTTCTTCAGGAAGGCCCCCGGCAATCTGTTCCTGGTTGATTCGGCCTGCGTTGCTGCCAGAGAAGCAGTGGAAGGGCCCGAAACCGGCACCACCGGAGATTTCCTCAAAGACTATCTTCCAAAGGTAATTGCAGATGCCTCCAAGCAGCAGGTTTCTGCAAAAGACATCAAGGCCGCCTCGTATGTAGATCCTGTGAACATGACCATTCATGTTCTTATGAGGGTTATGCCCGATGCCGTTCCGGCAGGAGAAGTTGTGAGGATGTGGCTCCCATATCCAAAGGAAAGGCCCTGCCAGAAAAACATAGAACTCAAGAGAGTGTTCACAGGATGCAACTCCGAGTACAAAGACCTGGAACTGCCGGCAAAGGGGCAAGGCACTTTTGCAGCTGACGGCTACATTATTTCTGCTCCCGATGCAGTAAGACGCAGCCTCTATGTTGAAATGGTATCCACCGGAAAAGACACCCTGAAAGTAGGTTACGACCTCAGCTACACATCCTTCAACCAGTATTTTGCAAATCTGGAGGAATATATCCAGCCCTACGATACCTCATCGCTGATATACAAGACCTACACAGCAGAGAGAGAAAGGCACATTGTCTTCACCGATAAGATAAAGACCTTGGCGGACAGTCTTACCGCCGGGGTTACGGAACCTTACGAGAAGGTAAAGAGAATCTGGTGCTGGATTACCGAAAACATCCCCTGGGCAGGAGCCAGAGACTATTCCACCATCCCCAATATCCCGATGTATGTCCTGGACATCAACCACGGAGACTGCGGCCAGGTATCGCTCCTGTTCATGACTATGGCACGCTATGAAGGAATTCCGGCAAGATGGCAGAGCGGATGGATGGTACACCCCGGCCATGTCAACCTGCACGACTGGGCAGAGGTCTATTACGAGGGCGTTGGCTGGGTTCCTGTAGATCAGAGCTTTGGCTACAGCGGCGGAGACCGCGACAAGGCCACGGATGCCTCCGAGCTCACTCCTGAAAAGAAGATGCTCAAGTTCTTCTTCAGCCGCGGACTGGATGCTTACCGTCTGATAGTCAATGATGATTACGGCGCTTGGGCTCCGCTCTATCCGGCAAAGATCTATCCCCACAACGACGAGGTAGATTTCCAGATGGGAGAAGTTGAATGGAGAGGCGGAAATGTCCTCAACGGAGGCTGGAGATGCTGGATGGATGTAGATTATAACTAAGGCCCCAAAAAAGTGAAACATAACCTTAACAGCTATGAAAACCAGATATTTATTCATTGTTCTTGTTGCAGGTCTGCTTGTTCCGTCGTTGTCTGAAGCCCAGAGCAACACTGAAAAGCATCTGGCAACTATCCGCGAATGCTATTCCGGAGCCATGAAGATGCTTGAACTCAGGTCTGACCCTGAATATCCGGCAAAGGACAAAACCGTTATCACAACTGACGAGATGTGGCCCGGCAGCGGACAACACAACGGAAAAATGGAAATCTTCTACGGGCTGGATCTTTCTGAGGAAGAGAGCGTAATCCAGAGATTCCCCTCCTTTGCCCGCTATTCCTACAACATAGGGGGGCAGAAATTCTACTATGAAATTCTCTGGTATGACCCTGACGACGGCAACCCGGATCATTGCCAGCCTGTGTTCTTCCACTGCAAGAACACAGACTACTCCGGCAAGACCATAGAGGGCCGTTACTATTTCTGGGACGGAAAACTGATCAAGACCCTGCTGAACAACCCTCCGGATACAGATGATGATATCATTCCTTCACCAGAAGAGGCTCTCCAAAGAGCCAGGATGATTGAAGTCATAGCCAAGATGAACCAACTTTGGAACTATTAGATTCTCAGCGATGAAGAAACCTTTTGCCTGCCTCCTTTATGCTGCCCTGCTGGTATTTCCTTTAGGGCTGATGGCACAGAACACAGATGAGGCCATCTCCAAGATCCGCAAGGATTACGCCCTGGCCCAGGAAAAGATCAAGGCCTGCGGAGACTATTACGACGGCATTTTCATCAACAGCGCTACTGTCAATATCGGTGAGATGTGGGGAGGAAGCGGTCCACATGCCAAGAAAACAGAGGTTTTCTATGTGATGGGGACAGATGAGGAATGGTCCTTTGACCGAACTGTGTTTTTCGTCCGCAACAAGTACAACGTTTCCGTCAGGGAATTTTACACGGAAATCCTCTACGACGAAAAAGGCTATCCCGAATTCTTCTTTCACAAGGCTTTCGGATATGACGGCAACCCTCTCGAGTGGCGCTTCTATTGGAAAAATGGAAAACTTATCCGCAAACTGGGGCCGGAGACAATAGACACGGAAATTTTTCCAGACTCCGTTCCTACTCCACAGGAGGCATACGACCAGGCCGTCAGATTCAGCACCTATTTAGATAAACTTTAGAAAGAACTCGATATGGAAGAACAGACCAAGAAGTGTCCGTTTTGTGGACAGGAAATCAATGCATTGGCCATAAAATGCCGTTTCTGCGGAAAATGGCTGGATTCCAATGCCCGCAACGAAGGCCCTGAGTTTGCAAGCAACCCCAAGCTCCATCAGGACGAACCTCAGCAGCAATACACCCAGCAAGGGCCTCAGCAACAGTACTCGCAGCAAGGGCCTCAGCAACAATACACCCAGCAAGGACCTCAACAACAATACACCCAGCAGGCCCCGCCTCCGCCGCAGTACGCAGGAGTGCAGCCACCGTACCAGAATATTTATGTGGAACAACCCGCAAGTAGTTCCAACGGACTCGGCACGGCCGGCTTTGTTCTGGCCCTCATAGGACTCGTCCTGGGGTGGGTGCCCATTCTGGGGTGGGTACTCTGGTTTCTGGGCCTTCTGTTCTCCTTCATCGGAATCTTCAAGAAGCCCAGAGGACTCGCTGTTGCGGGCCTTGTTATCTCGCTCATAGGCATAGTCCTCATCCTGCTGATAACTGGCGGATTCCTAAACGTGCTTAGCGAAATACTCTCTTCAATGTAGCTCCGCTCTGCCTGCCAAAAGGAACAACGGTTTAAAATGAAAGAAATACACATCATTACTCCTGTAAAGGATTCTATAGAGTCCACGCTGGAAACCATAGAAGCCATCCAAGGCTCGGTCATATCTTTTCCGCATACCTACACCGTTTATAACGATTTTTCTTCTGCAGAAAACACGGCAAGGCTTGAGGAAGAGTCCAAACGGCTGGGCTTCAGGCTGGTCAATCTGGCCGACATAACAGACCATCCGTCGCCCAACTATCTTCTGGTGCTCCGTATATGCCAGAAAGAGGCCTTGGAAAGCAATGCCGGACTGCTCATAGTGGAAAGCGATGTTACCGTAAAGAAAGACACGCTCCAGGCCCTTGCAGAAGGTGCCCTCCAAAGACCGGACTGCGCCATAGCTGCCGCGGTTACAGTAGATGAACAGGGAGTTATAAACTACCCCTACAAACATGCCCTTGGAAAGGAGAACCAGATTCTGGACACCAAAAAGCATTGCAGTTTCTGCTGTTCGCTTCTGACGCCTGCGCTTCTGAAAGCCTTTGACTTTGAAAGCCTGGACCCAACAAAGAACTGGTACGATGTAACAATATCGCACGAGGCCCTGAACCTGGGTCTCAGGAACTACCTGTTCACCAATCTGCCAGTAGTTCACCGCCCCCACATGAGCCGTCCGTGGAAGAGGCTCAAATACACAAACCCCCTAAAGTATTACTGGAGAAAGTTCACCAAGGGGATGGACAAGATCTGATTTGAAGAAGGCCGCAAAAAAGGGATGAGCATCAAACTGCCCATCCCTTTAAGTTTAATTTCAACTATCTATTAAAGGCCTTCCAATGCCTTGGAAAAACCCTTGAGGGCAGATGCAGCCTTGTGATATATGGCGTATGTGAATACAATGGTCAGGATATAGCACAATGCATATATGGCAAGGAGAGTCTTGTCAGGCTTCTGGGCTGTATCAAGAATGTAGGTCTTGTAGCTTGCCTTATCCTTGAGCTTGTCTGTTGGAACAACTGCAAGCACAGCACATGCCAAAGCCAGAAGATTTACAATGAAAGTCCAGGTAGATGTGCCGTAACCTAAAATCATTGATATAATTCCGCAAATAAAGGCAATTGCAAAGAAGCCTACGGCCAGGAATCCATAAGGCTGCTGTTTCTTCATTCTTACAAGGATAATGATTCCGATTGCCATAACGATGCCAGAATAAGCCAGCGAGAAGAGGCCATACCAGAAACTGATCACCATAGCGCCAAAGGAACCAAAGAAGCCTATAAGAGCTCCAAGTAGAGACAGGCCGATCAAAACAATCAAAACAATGTTGAAGGTCTTCCTCAAATCCTGTTTAGGTGCAGGAGCCGGCTGTTGAGGAGTAGGGTTAACATTTTCTTCCATAATGAATTAAGTATTTGTATTGTGTGATTTATTTGAAAACAATTTAATTTTTAGGTTAGTATAGATCCTTACAAAGCTAAAGATATTTCCGCAAAAATCCAATAAGGAATTATCAGAGCCTTCTTATTTGATGACAACTGATTTCAAGATAGGAAGGAGCTTGTCCTCATACTGGGCAGCCTTGTCTTCCGGGAAGGTAAACATTCCGAATATGCCCTTTCCGTTTTCTATTACGTATGCATAGTCTATCCTTACCTTGCCCCCAGTCAAAGAACGGACTGTCAGCAGATCTCCGTCAATCTTCGGGTCGTCGCTCTTAGCCTCCTGATCCAGGGCATGAACCATAGACTTGTAGTTTTCGCCCATTTGCTTGAGATTGCTCTTTGTAGGTCCGCCTGTTTCCTGATAGTTGATGGAAAATAGAGCGCCTTCTCCATCGCTGGCATTGATTACTCCGCTGCTGTTCCAAGATTCTTCGAAGCCCTGAGGAACCATGAGAGAATAACTCTCGTTCTCAATGGTTACACCATCCTTAATGGGTTCAACTTTGTCAAAACCGCCTTTGTTTCCTCCGCAGGCTGCAACCATCAGGGCAGCTGCAGCAATTGCTAAAAATTTTTTCATAGTAAAATGTTTATAGAATTTCTGTGTTTGCAAATATAATCAAATATCAGTCAAAATCCTCACCTATTTCTTACGAATTATGTAAAGCCCGTCGCGCAGATCCAACATTTGGCTCTCAACACGGCCGTCGGATTCCACCAACCTGTTGAAAGACATTATGCCCGTTGTCTGGGATTTTTTATCGAAGAAGGCCTGAGCCCCTCCAGTTGCCTGACCGTACCATTCCACATTGTCGGCAAGGATATATCCCCCCGGCTTCACAAGTGGGAGCACAAGGGCGTAGTACTGAGGGTACTGCCTTTTGTCGGCATCTATGAAAACAAGGTCGTATTCCTCAGCTATTCCGGCTTCCTGCCGCTTGGGCGCAGAAGACAGAAGATCAACCGCATCGCTGAAGAAAATCTTTACAAGGCCGGAAACTCCTGCCCTTTCAAGACCTTCGCTGATGATATAGTCAAGCTCCCTGTTAATTTCAATGGCATCTACATATATCTCATTGCTGCGTCCTGTGTTTTCCGGCTTCCTGTCCGATTCCTCAAGCATTGAAAGCACCCCGCCCGCCAGGCAGGCCAGAGAATAGCCCGTAAAGGTGCCTATCTCAAGTATCCTCAGCGATTTTGTCTTGCGGACAAAATCACGCAGGTACAGACCTTCCTGAAGGCCCACCAGCATCTGAGGATAGTTGGTGCGGGTGTGAGTCTGCCTCTCTATCCACCTTAATGCAGAAAGCAACTGTTCCATAGACTTTTTAATAGAATACCAGACGGCTCATGCGGTTGCGGCGGATGAGCTGGCGGGCAACCTCCAGGATATCTTCCGCAGTAACATCTTCTATGTCCTTACGGATTTTTTCCAGAGATGTGACATGGCCCGTAAGCAGCAGACTCTTTCCTATGGTAAGACTCTGGGCTTCAGCGTTGTCCGAAGCAATAACCAGCTGGCCTGTCATCTGCTTTTTGGCGGCCTCCAGGACCCTGGGCGTCAGAGGCTCGGCGGTAAAGCGGTCCAGCTCCTTCCAAATCAGAGCCATACATTTGTCAAGATATTTTCTGTCGCAGCCGAAGTAGATGCAGAACAGTCCGGTATCCTTGTAGGAAACGCAACTGGCATCTATGTGATATACCAGTGCGTGTTTTTCTCTCAGGCTAAGGCTCAGCCTGGAATTTGACGCCGGCCCGCCCAGCATATTTGCCATAAGCGAAAGTGCGGCTTTCTTCTTCCTCAGGTAGTAGGAATAGGCCGTACAACCCATAATGCAATGAGCCTGACGGAGTTTGCGGTCTTCCATGCGGTCAAACTTGCGGCCCTCCAAAAAAGCTCCGCTGCCACTGAGTGCCTTTGCTGCAAAAGTCCTGCTGGTCAAGGGCACTTCGCCGTACTTTTGGCTGAGAACGGCTCCCGGGCTCCAACGGTCCAGTTCCTTTTCCACAAGGTTGCGTATCTGGTCTTCCTCAAAGTCTCCGGCAACGGTAAAGGTCATGTTTGACGGTACAAAAAACTTCTTCCTGTTCCTGAGGAGAATCTCTGGAGTTATGGGCTCCAAAGTTTTTTTATCGCCGAGTATGGAATAGCCCAGCGGAGTACCTCCAAACAGTTCTGCCTCAAAGTTGTCAAACAGCAGTTCAGATGGAGAGTCCTGATAAGTTATGATTTCGTCATAAACAACTTCCTTTTCTTTCCTGAGCTCGTCCTGCGGAAAGGTTGACATGAAAGCCAGCTCAAATATCAGACTCACAGCCCGCCGGACGTCTTCCTTCAATGTTGTGGAATACAGCACTATCCGCTCCTTTGTGGTATAGGCGTTGAGGTCTCCGCCAACCTTTTCAAGAGAGCTGGCGATATTCACCGATGTACGGCCGGGCGTTCCTTTGAACAGCATGTGTTCCGTAAGGTGGGCCAGCCCGTTGAAACGAGGGTCCTCATCGCGCGTACCCATTCCAATACTCAGTATGCAATAAGCTACCTGTGATTTTGTCTTGGTAAAGGCAAACAGCAAAGAATTCTTCTTCATCTACTCTAATGCCAGGTTGTTACTGTTTGTGGAAACGCAGGCCGTCCCATGCCCAGACTTTAGTTACGGAGCGTTTTGGAGTCCAGTATTCTACAATGATATTCTTGCCCTTCTGCGGAAGATGAACTATCACTACCGGTACGTTGTCCTCAGTCCACCGGCCATACTCCTCTTCAGTCATAATGGTTTTATGTCCGTTCCTTTCTACATACCAGTCTTTTCCGTCAAAACCGCTTGTGTAATCTATTTCCGGATAAAAATATGCGCCTATGTCTTCACCGGAAATAGTCATCCATCTCCGGGTAGAGTTCTCGTAAAGCATGAATGAGGTTCCCGTAAACTGGCCATCCACAAACTTTCCGTCAACATACAGGTTGTTTGTCATGGCCACAATCTTATGAAGGCCATCAGAGCAGTTCCAATAGCACATCTCCGTAACGCTTAGGTATTTGGAATCTTCATCTTCCGACTGGCGCTCAAACTTTACAAAGCCGTTGCGAGTGTCAGCAGTTACTTTATCGCCCTTCAGCTGTGCCTTTCCGGCCTTGTAATTATCCCACATCTGGCTCAGGGAGCCCAATAACTCTTCCTCCGGTTCGTTGAGAAAATTGTTTACAAAATCAACTATGGTAGGCCTTTGGCCGCTGAACTTTAGGTTCTCTATGTAGGCATCTTCGTCAAACTTCGGATAAGTCTGGGCAAATGAATAAGAAACCCCTATTGTCATCGCGATAAAAAAGAAGAAGAAGAAAAATTTTGTTTTCATAGCGCAAAAGTTCTATTAGAATCCTCTTACTTCACGGCAAAAAACACTAGTTGAGAGTACCGGCCTCTGCCTGTTCAATCATAGTCTTGTTTGCGGTGACGTAAACCTCAACCCTCCTGTTCTGAGCCCTTCCGGCCTCGGTGGAGTTGTCGGCAACAGGTTCGTTGAAGGACTTGCCCTCGCTCTTCATTCTGGTATCGGCAATGCCCAAGCCTCTCAGATAGTTCTGCACTGCGCCGGCCCTTTCAAGAGAAAGCCTTTCGTTGACCTCGGCGCTGCCGGTATTGTCTGTATGACCATAGATGGTAATGTCCGTATCTGCCATGTCTTTCATAGAAGTGGCAAACTTTGCAAGGTCGTTCTTGGAATTTGCAGAAAGATCGCTCTTTCCGGTCTTGAACAGAAGTCCGCTCTCAAAGGTTATCTTGATAGCCTCAAGCCCGTTCACATCCGTAACGGTCTCAACCTTAGCGTTCTCAAGTTCTTTCTGAAGTTGCTCGGCTTTCTTGTCCATCTTACGGCCTATTAAAACGCCGGCTCCGGCACCTACAGCGCTTCCTATGGCGGCACCTATTGCAGCGCCCTTGCCTTTGCCGACCAATGCTCCGATACCTGCTCCCAAGGCAGCACCGGCTCCGCCGCCGATCAGTCCGCCCGAAGTTGTCTGATTCATATTTGCGCATCCGGGAACAATCAGAAGTGCACACATCAGAACGATAATCATCTTTTTCATTTCACTATTTTTTAAGGTGTTTGTTTCTTTTGTGCAATATAGGAAAAACAGCCCCAAAATCACTCGTCAGAAAACTTTGACGGCTATTTGAAAAGCAATTGCGTAAATTCTTCCAGATAAATCCGCCACTCTGTCCACACATGGGAGCCTTGGCTCTCAAAATAAGTGTAGGGGTAGGAGCACAGGTCAAATTTCTTCCTCAGACATTCCACCTCGCCGTAAAGCGGATCAATCTTTCCTACTCCTATCCAGTACAAAGGCGGATTCTTTTCCATCTGGGCTTTCCACTTAAGATCTATATCGCGATAAATATTATTGCTTTTAAACTCCTCCTGGACCGATACGGCTGGAGAAAACAGGGCCACCGCACCAAAGAGTTCCGGCCAGTTTGCAGAAATGTACAGCGATTGGAAGCCGCCCATGCTCAGGCCGGCAATTGCCCGTCCGCGTCTTTTGCGAACCGTCCTGTAGTTTTTGTCCACGAATGAAACTATGTCTTTGAAGCTTTCTTCAAAGGAACCGTCCATAGTCTTTGGAAGAAAGAACAGCGGCATATTGTATCCGTCCGAGTTTTCCAGAGGAGCCGCCTGCTCCGCCGGGTTGCCGTTGGGCATTACAACTATCATCGGCTGCGCCTTACCCTGAGCTATGAGATTGTCCAGAATCTGTGCGGCCCGTCCAAAATCCAGCCAGGCAGTTTCGTCGCCGCCCATTCCATGCAGAAGGTAAAGCACCGGATACTTTCCCTTGCCCCTTTCATAGCCCGCCGGAGTATAAACCGTCATCCGCCTTTGCCTGTTCAAAGACGGGCTAGGATACCAGACAGAAGAAACCGTTCCGTGGGGCACGTCCTTTATCTGGTAGTTTGCAGTCCGCTGTCCGTCAATTATGAATATGTTGTAAAGGTCTGAGATATTCCTCCATACGAACATGTTCAGAGGGTCAAGAACCTTCTGACCATCAACAATGTATGAATAAGCATAAATCTCCGGCCCCACAGGATTGACAGTGGTGTATTCCCAGAGTCCGTTCCCGTTGTTCTTCATAAGCGCAGGCCTCTGGCCCGAGGACAGAAAATCTCCGCTGACCTTAACCGTGTCAGCTCCCGGAGCATAGTATCTGAAGGTTACCGTCCGGTCCTGATTAACTACCGGCATCTGCTCAGTCTTGTCGCGGTAGTAAATCTTCTGCGCCCCTGCATCCAAAGAAATTGCCGCAAATACAAAACCCAGCACATATACAAGCGGTCTCAATAAAAGTCCCTTCATATCGGTTTTCAGTTTTCTAGCCCACAACTCTACAACCCCACAACAACACAACTCCGCAACCCCGTTACCAGTTAAAGTTTATGGTCTTCTTGAGGTCCGGATGAAGGCTGTTGGCTACCGGGCAGGTTCTGGCGGCTGATTCTATGATGCGCTTTTGCTGCGGAGTAAAGTTGCTGCCCTCCGGAAAATGGAAGTCTATCTTAATCTCAACTACGCGGCGAGGGTCTGTACCCATAACCTTTTCGGTTTCAACGGTTGTACCCTCAAGTGTAAATCCATAGCTCTGGGCAGATATGCCCATGATGGTAAGCATGCAGCATCCAAGAGAGCTGGCCAAAAGGTCTGTTGGCGAAAAGCTCTCGCCCTTGCCATGATTGTCCAGCGGAGCATCGGTCAGGATTTTGGTTCCGCTCTGCTGATGAGTAACCTCATTGCGGAGGTTACCCATATACCTAGTAATCATCTTTGTCATAATAATCCGTTATTCAGTTAATCTTATTCAATTACTCTCAACAAGTCACCCTCATCAAGCTTCCCTCTGCAAGTCTCTCTCTGCACTTACAGTTTATCAAATGCCTGATAATGTCGTCCTGCGTGGTTACAGTTTTACAAATGTCTGCCCGTTGAACTTGTACTCCACTGGTTTTGCCAGCTCCCAGAGGGCATCTGAAAATATATAACTGGGTCTGAACTGCAGGACATTTTTATCTTCAGAACTCCGTCTCATATCCAGTCCTCTAAAGTCTTTCTGGCCTTTCATTTCTATCTTCAGCCGTTTTAAATCTGCCTGAAGATCGGCAGGAACATCAACAGAACCGAAGAACTCTTCAAATGTAGGAATCTGGAACGGGTTGTCCTCCTCAACAAGAATGCCGTCTTTGTATATGAAGGTATTTATGTCCTGAAGCACGGCCCCATCCACTCCGGCCTCCGTATATACGAGCGCATAGTAGCTCTTATCATCTCTCGGATAGCATTCTATGTAGGCTATGTCATAGCACCCGTCGTACGAATGTGTTATATCTATGTGAAGGGGAGAGGTGTACTCATCAAATGTGCGTGGAGTGTTCATAGCTTCGGAGAGTTCCTCTTCTGTAATTGCATCGCGGAGGAACTTGCGGTCCACAAGCTTAAGCACATTTTGGGCAACATCTTCCGTTATGGCCTCACCCTCCTGTTCTTCAGGGGTTTGCACCTCTTGACCCTCCGTCGCCAGTTCTGTCTTTTCTGTTGCAGGAGTCTCAGTTTTAGGAGCATCCCCGCCTCTACCCTTGCATCCGACAAGAAGTGCCAGACAAACTAAGGACACTGTAAATAAATATGTTTTCATAATCTCAAGGTTAATATAAAAGTCTAATCCTAAAAGTCTAACCCCAAAAGTCTAATCCTAAACTTCTACCCATAACATCAAATCTCCAACACCAATCACAATACCAATCTCAAAGCCCAATCTCCAGCTCCAATCCTCACTTCAAATTTACACATTTTCCGTTTTACCCACGCATTTTCATCCAAAAACATAACAACCCATCGGAAACAATACCTCAACATCTGAGCTCCAATACCTTTGATTATAAGCATATTCGCTTGCAGCACAATACCCCGTCGTTTAGGTTCGCTTGCAGCCCCTAATACCACTTCCCGAACTGGCACATCCGTAAGAAAAAAAACAAATATTTATAATTGCGGAAGCTTTGAATCTACTCTATACCAAATAGATTCCTTATCTGGTAGAAAAGTGTACCAAACAAGGCAATAAATTCCATCTCTATATTCTCTTTGCAAACCGCCCATCCCCGTTTCCAATCCGGAAAGATCTGGTGTTTCTGAATAAGTAACTCAAGTTTCGCAAAAAGCAAAACTTTTTTGCCTGATGTCGCCTGACGGTGGTCGGTGACGCCATGTTTTGTTGTCGAACGGAGCGGCAATTTATAGAGATTGGCTTCTTGTCCGCCGCGATGAACTGGTGGTCGAAGTCCAGGCTCACGCAGTCGCCGCCGCACAGGTAACTGCCGAACAGAATCATTGGCACAAAATAGCAATTCTATTTTGGGATTTAAGAATTTGTGATATTGATACCATTGAGTGAGGCGATTGATAGTATTTCTAGGTATTCGTGAGAATACTTACTATTGGCGATTGATATGGAAATGGGCCGTCAGTACTTTTGCAAAAAATTAATCTGCTATGAAAAAATTACTTTATGTTCTCCTTTGGGCAGTTCTTTATTTTGTAGCATTCCTTGCTGCCGACTGCCTTGGTTTCCTTCACCCGTTCCTTTATCTGTACTCCGCCTTGGCGGCTGCCATCTTATGCGCATGGCCCTATGTGAAACTGAATCAGAAACACCCTGTAACAGGAATGGCTATCATCCCCGTTGCCCTTATGGTCTTCCTCTTTGCCGCAATTGGAGAAGCTAAAATGGACTTTGTTGCTATCGCCCTCCTAATTGGCCTTGTGGCAGAAGCAGTGCGCCATCTGGCAGGGCCCTATGACAACCCACGCAGCATCAGGGCCAGCTATCCTGTTGTTTCACTCATTCCATTTTCAGCCGTGTTGTTCCTGTGGACCGCTCCAGGGCACATGTACCCAGAAACCATGCAGGAAATGGGCAAGGCATACGCCGACAAAATGCAGCCCCTATACAATATCGGACTGGAGATTGGCATGATTGTACTCACGATTATCATTGCCTATGTCTGCTGCTATCTTCTTACCAAAAAGAAGTAGAACTTAACTCTTCGCAAGGAACCAGGGTGTGTCTTCCGAGAAACGATGTTGTAAAAGGATAAAACGGTATCTGTTTTTTTGCTAAATTTGTGGCTATGGAAAAATTCATTGTATCGGCAAGAAAATACCGTCCGTCAACATTCGGGACATTGATAGGGCAAGACAGTATAGCCCAAACCCTCAAGAACTCAATCAAAAGGGGCCAGTTGGCGCACGCATATCTGTTCTGCGGCCCAAGGGGCGTGGGAAAGACAACAACCGCAAGAATCTTTGCAAAGATTATAAACTGCATGAATCCCGGGGAAGACATGGAGCCCTGCGGAGAGTGCGAGAGTTGCAGGTCGTTTGACGAAGGCCGTTCATACTGCATCCATGAACTTGACGCCGCTTCCAACAATTCTGTGGACGATATCCGTGCTCTTACGGAAAAGGTCATGATTCCGCCACAGATTGGGCGTTACAGCGTCTATATCATAGACGAGGTTCACATGCTTTCCACATCGGCCTTCAATGCGTTTCTGAAGACCTTGGAAGAGCCTCCACAGCATGCAATCTTCATACTTGCCACAACAGAAAAGCACAAGATAATACCCACCATACTAAGCCGTTGTCAGGTCTATGACTTCAACCGAATCAGCGTGCCGGATATAGTAAAGAACCTGAGGATGATAGCCCTTAAGGAGAATGTCCAGATAGATGACAACTCTCTGCATGTAATAGCCCAAAAGGCCGACGGGGCTATGAGAGACGCCCTTACGCTGTTTGACCAGGTGGTTGCCTTCTGCGGCAATACAGTTGATTATCAGTCTGTAATCAAGAACCTGAATATTCTGGATTACGACTATTACTTCAAGCTTACAGACAACTCGCTCGCCGGTAATTTTGCAGACAATCTGGTACTTTTTGACCAGATTCTTTCTAAGGGGTTCAATGCCTTGTATTTTGTTGGAGGGTTGGGCAATCATCTGCGTAACCTTCTGATTTGCAAGGAAACGGCTTCTTCCAAGTTGCTGGAGGTATCGGCGGATCTGGAGGTCCGTTACAGGGAGCAGAGCCAGAGGTGTCCGCTCCGGTTCCTGTTCAGGGCGCTGGCCGCTACAGAAAAATGCGAAACCGACTACGCCAGAAGCAACAATCAGCGTCTGCTAGTGGAGTTCATGCTTGTAAGGTTGAGTCAGCTCAGCGATAAGCCTGCGCAGCCGCAAAGGCCACAGCAGCAGCCACCAGCACAAACCGCTGCCGAGCCACAGACACAGACGCAGCCTCAGCCACAAGAGAAGG
>ERZ842401.665-NODE-665-length-50557-cov-13.940220_pt1 | contig 50557 bp, 35 predicted proteins | sample MGYA00521270_ERZ842401 | MGnify/ENA primary metagenome ERZ842401 (study PRJEB31892, sample SAMEA3878208) | bioreactor metagenome | biome: Moose rumen | place: Sweden | collected 2011-10 | study: EMG produced TPA metagenomics assembly of the PRJEB12797 data set... | reverse complement strand
GCAATCTATTGCAATATAGGCGTTTTGAGAAAGAGGCTGTGCCTCAGATTATCGGCTCGAGGTGAGATAATGACAATTATCGAACAGGTCTAATAACGATTTGCACCTCAATTCCTTAACGTTTTACGTCTTAATTCCTTAACGAGTTGCGCCTTAATACGTCCCACGAGTTGCGTCTAAATTCCTTAACGTTTTGTGTCTAAATACGTCCCACGAGTTGAGCCTAAATTCCTTAACGTTTTGAGCCTAAATTCGTTAACGAGTTGCGCCTAAATTCCTTAACGCTTTGTGTCTAAATTCCTTAACGAATTGTGTCGCAACTCGTGGAGAAATTTATCGTGTAATATCTTTGAGCCAATTTCCCTTGAAATAATGGGCGATGACGATAGGCATTTTTTCAAACTCGTCAAGATACAAAATAAAATAGACCGCAAGCGGCGGCAGCTTCAACACAAACGCAGCTATTAAGCCGAGCGGAATAGATACGACCCACATTGCAATGGTGTCAAGAATAAAGCCAAACTTTGCATCTCCGCCAGCTCGGAATATACCGCAGATTAAAACGGTGTTTATCGTCGCGCCCAAAAGGCTGTATGAATTGATATATAAGAGATAATTGCGGTATCCAGAAGCAACGTCGCTCAATTTTGCAATATGCGGCAACAGTGGCTGCAAGGCTATCATACAAAGAGCCGAAATAAAGCCCGCAAGCACGGTACTTTTTATAAGCCGCTTTCCGTTTCGCTTCACTTTTTCCAAATCGCCCTCGCCTATTTGCTTTCCGAGCAAGATTGCGCCGCCGTACGCCATTCCAAAACATAAAATGCTTGCAAGATTTCTTACCACATTCACAACAGAGTTCGCGGCGACGATGTCTTCTCCCAAGTGTCCGAGAATAACCGAATAAGTCGCAAAAGCCGCTCCCCACACAAATTCATTGCCAACAGCAGGAAGAGAATAAACAATAAAATCTTTCGATAAGAGCTTTGAGCGCAAAAAAATATTTGTAATCCGAATTCTCACTTCTTTCACTCTCAGGCTGAACACAATGCAAATAACAAGCTCTATACTGCGTGCAATAACCGTTGCTATCGCGACACCGAAAACGCCCATCTTTTCAACGCCAAAAAGCCCATAAATAAAGATTGCATTGAGCAAAAGATTTAATCCTAAAGCGATAAATGTTATAATAGTTACCGTTTTAACGTGTTCCGTGCTTTTTAAGACGGCGTGATACACTTGCGACACCGAAAGCAAAAAATAAGCAAGGCTGACCGTGCGAAGATATAGGCTTCCGACTTCGATAAGCTGCACTTCGTTCGTGATTAAAGCCATTATTGCCTTTGGAAAGAAAAACGTTGCCCCACAGAATATAAATCCTGCCGCGCAAGAGATACGCAGAGCTGTTCCCATCAATATTTGAATTGAAGCATAATCTTTCTTTCCCCAATATTGCGAAGTGAGCATACTAAGTCCAGAGCCCAATCCCACAAAAAACAACATCAAGATAAATTGCACTTGGTTTGCAAGAGAGGTAGCCGCTATAGCTGTTTGCCCCACAGAGCCGAGCATTACAACGTCGAGCGAATTGCACGCCGAAGAAATCAAGTTTTGTATCGCAATAGGAGCTACAATTATCGCTAAACCCTTATAAAATTCTTTTGATTCAGCTTTTGATTTAATAGATAATGTCTTCATATTTTCTATCATAGTAAAAAATATTCTAAACCGTCAACACAGATTTTTTAATAGATTCCCGTGTCGAGTACGAGAATGACACAATAGACATGTTCGATAATATAGCTTTGACAAGGGGCTTAAGCCCCTTGCTACATAAAAAAACTTCAGTTTCCGAACAGGTCTAATGTTTCCGAACAAGTCTAATGTCAATAGCAAAAGTAAAATTTGTATACTACTTTACACTTTTTGTTTTTTAATGCAAAATGAGCGCATTATGGATAGTGAAATCTTATCACTCGCACATTTAGAAACACTTTCATCTTCGGATTTGCTTTTGCTTGCCGAAGATTTTGGAATTGATATTCCTGATGACTTGGACAGAAACTTTGTTATCGGCGAAATTCTTGAAGCCGCCGAAGATTCAGAGATTGCCGCAGGCTCAAGTATTCACTTTCTTGATAGCGTGCAAGAGGAAAAAAGCCTTCCTGAAACGTACAATATTACTTCGATTGATGTCGTTTTGCGAAATCCTGTGTGGGCTTTTGTCTATTGGGATTTGAAAAAGACTGACATTGAATATGCAAAAGAAAATGGTGCTTCTGCATTGCTGAGAGTGTCGTTTTACAAAGAAGAAGGCGGCGCGGCTCAAGAATCGTTTGATGTAAGCATAAAGATGAACGATAGGCAACAATACATTTTGCTTCCTTCTGGCAAAGACGTTATGCGTATTGATTTGGTTTTTGAAAGCTCTTTAGAAACGATTACCATAGCTTCGACTAAATTTGTAGCATTGCCGCACGGTTGCAAAGAGCTTACTGATGTGCAGCCAGGAAGAGATGACGAGCTGAGCGACATATTGAAATTGTCAGGTATGGTAACAATGCTGAAAGAGCATTTCAAAAATCACAGACAATCCTTTTCATGACAGCGCGTTCTGCCATTGTAATGACAGTTATCGAACTAATAAAAACACTGGAGAAAAAAGATGAAGAGAAAGAGTTTGGTTTTGATACTTACCGCGCACGAAGGCTATATGCGGCAATTCGGCACTATTAAGATTCACAAGCCTAGCGCAGAAGGCGAAGAAAATAATGAAGTGCAAGACGAAATTATTGAAGAAAACGGCTTTTCGGTGATAGAAGACAGGCTTTTCCGTTCTATTGCAGATACTTATGTGCCTCTTTTGAATATGCTTGCTTCTCTTTCGCGCGACAAAATACCGTTTAAGCTGTCGCTTGTCATTTCCCCAACTCTTTGTGCAGAGCTTTCTGATGAGTATGTAAAAGCACGATACATCAAATGGCTGGAAGAACGCATTGAGCTTGGCAAAAAAGAACTTTTGCGCTGCAGCGGCAAAGAAAAAGAAAGAGCGCAAAAATGCCTTGCAGAAGCAACAAAGAGCCTTGCAGATTTTGTCTATTCATATAGTTCAGATATTTTGGGCAAGCTAAAAGAATATGAAAATAAAGAATACATAGAGCTTTTAGCCACAACCGCAACGTATGCCTATTTGCCGCACTATGCCGATATTCAAGAAGCGGTGAACGCACAAATAGAAGTCGGTATACAGTCGCACAAGCATTTCTTTGGACAGCAGCCAGACGGCTTTTGGCTTCCGCATTTAGGCTATGCCGCTAACATTGCGCAGACGCTTCGTTCTTACAACATCAATTATACGGTAGTAGATTCGCGTGCTGTGCTGTTTTCTGAAAAAAGAGCAAATGCAGGAATTTTTGAGCCAGTGCGCACAACGGGATTTGTATCTGTGCTTGCAAACGATACAGAGGGGTCTAATCGTATTGAAAAATACAAAGAAGCTCCTGTATACCGCGCAAACAAAAAAGATATTGGCTATGAGCTGCCGATAGAGGCTATAGCTCCGTTTATCGCTCCAAACAAACCTCGTATTCAAACAGGCTATAAATATTACGATAACGACGACAATATTTACAGCGAAGAAAAAGCAAGAGAACAAATAGATGCCGACGTAAAAGACTTTGTTTCTTCTCGTGAAGAGAAATTAAACAAGGCTTTTGATTTGCTTTCAGATTTAATTCCTGAAAACTATGCCGTTATCGACGTATGCACAATAGACACTGCAAACATCGGTCGAGAATGGAGCGAGGGAATGAGTTTTCTTGAAAAAGCAATCCGCTCTTTTGCACAAAACAACACTATCGCCTTAGAGTGTGCAAAAGACATTGTGAACAGACAGCTTAAATTGCAGAAAATCGACTTGTATCCTTGCGCGGCTATTGGCACAGGTTACGGCGAAAACCTTTTAGACAGCGAAAACGATTGGATGCTCAAATATGCCCGTCGGAGCGTGGAGCGAATGATTGATTTGGCGGAGCGATTTCCGCTAGACACTGGCATAAAAGAGCGTCTTCTCAATCTTGCTTCTCGCGAAATTCTCTTATCGCAATCAAGCGAATGGCCGCTGTTGATGAGCGATAACAGTTTTAGCTCTTTTGCCGAAAAGGTGTTTACAGAAAATATTACAGCTTTTGCTACTGTTTACGATTCGTTAGGGTCAAACTCAGTTAGCACAGAGTGGCTTACAAGAGTGGAGCGAGAACACCCGATTTTCTCGTGGATAAACTACCGCATATTCAGCAAGAAAAAATAAGGCAAACAAGCCGCAAAAACTTAATCAAGCGATTGCATTTCTTTGATTTTTTCGACAAGCTGCTGTTGACGAAGTGCAATCGCTATTCCTTTTTTTGCAGGGTCAAATCCAGCATTAAGAGCTAGAGCCTTATTCCAAGACTCAATCGCCCCCTCATAGTTGCCCGCAGTATATTTTTCAAGTCCGTCGATATACAATGCATCAACTTGTTCCGCTATCGCTGCCCTGCCCCTATCGCCAAGCTTTATTTTTGCAGAAAGCGAAATGTGATTCACAGGATTAAACGATGTCGTTAAATCAAGCGTATAGTTCACATTAAGTTGCACGCCTTTATACACAGCCTCTCCCCCAAGGCTAAAGCGAGGGTTAGAGCCTTTTACAAGCAGACCTGTGAGAATAGCAAACGGCTTTGCTACTTGAAAAATCATTCCACAGCCAACAGAGAACTGTTCAGATTCGGCAGGAGAAAAAAGATTTATCGGTTGACTGAAATCTGCGGTAAAAGTGAAGACCTCAAAAGGACGATATGAAAAGCCCACAGAAACAACAGAAGCTATCGGGTCATCTTTTTCAATCGACGAGCCAAAGCCTGTGAATGCTGCACCAATGTTCTTGATGTTTACGCCGACAGCGCAGTTCGCATCTCTCGACTGAAAGAACTTCAAGAAATTAAAGCGCGATATTGCACCAAAATCCGCCATCAAAGCCGCCGCAGACTGACTTAAACCTTTTTGCTTTTCTCCTGTTTCGTCGTCCATATAATCGGGCATAGCACGCCATGAGCCTTTTAAGTTCGCTCCTAACGCAATTCCCTTAAAATAATAGCCGTGCAGAAAGTTATACGATACATTCAAAATGCCTGTTGTTTCGCTATAATAGCCGTCGGTTTGCTTTGTGCCATAGTAATCATATTCTGTAAACGGCACATAAAAGCACTTTACTGCCCCACCTATGCCCAAATCTCCGAATCGAGTTGTAGCGGCGAGCGTTTCTAGCGCACTATCGGCAATCCACGCATTATGAAAAACCGCTAATTCCGTTTCATCAAGCAACGCACTTGCCGCAGGATTATAATCAAAATAACTAATATCATTAGAAAGCCCTGTATACGCACCGCCTAAACTTTCAGCCCTTGCGCCAGAAGGAATATTAAGAGAATAGAAAGTAGATGAGCCTGCATTTTCGTCGGCAGACAAAAAAGAAAAAATGTCGGTCATCGATTCTGTTGCGTCAGAATAAGTGAGCGCAAAACAAAAAGTGCATTGTGAGAAAATAAGAAAAAATGCTATAATCTTAAAGAGGTAACGCATCTTACTATAATTATAACGCCGCAAATTTTTGTGTGTCAACTAGAAATCAGGCTATACCATTACAAAACAAGCTATGCCTGTGCCGATAATATAAGAAATAAAGGAGAAGAGAGAGCATGAACTTAAAAAAAACAATTCTCATTGCAGTTTCATTGCTCTCTTTATTGCCTTTTTTTGCAGACGATGCACTTAAACAAATCGATTCACTCATAGAAAAACGAGAATACAATCAAGCTCTCAAACTCATCACCGTCTATATGACAGAAAACCCGAAGAACTTTGACCAAGCAGAAAAAAGAGTGCAAGATATTTTTGCAGCGCGCGCACGCTACAGCAAAAAAGCAGATGATTTTATTCGCGTTTTGCTTGATGAGCCTGAAGACGATAAGAAAAAGCTCGATATGATTGGCGAGCTTGAAAATATGGAAAGAAATCCTGGCAAGGCTGAAAGAGATTTCGTTATAGAAGCTAAGAAGGCGGCTCAATTTTCCTATTTCCGTTCGCAATATGCTCGTATGCAGCGAGAAGCACGCGCTTTAATGGCAGAAGGCAAATACAGCGAAGCGGCAGACGTATATAAAAACGGATACGCCATTTATCAAAAAGAATTTTTCTCGAACACAAGCAACAAAGACATAGCGGCAAAGATGGGGGATATTCTTACTGCGATTGCTGACGATAATGCACTTTATGATTCTGCGCAAAGCGATTTGCTTTCAGCATACGAAAAATATATTGCCGCACTTAAAGAAGGCGATTACAAAAAGAGCGAAAAGGCTTTTTCTGCGGTTGATGCGGCATTTAACAAAGTAGCAAAAATTCATAATGCCGTTTTGAACGAAGGCAAAAAGATTCAAGATTGCTATGCTTCTTATATCGTGGATTTTCCAGAACTGGAAGATGCGGCGTATATTGCTTTTACTGAACGATTGACAAACGGAACGGAAGGAATTGCAGATTCAGGAATGCTCGGCGTTATGGAAGAGCAATGGAGCAAACTCGTCTTGTCGATGGATATGGCGGCATATTCGGCAACGCTGAAAAACAGCGAAGCTATGACGAGTGAAAACGCAACTTCTTACGACGAAATAAAGGCAAAAAGCAAAGAAGTCAACTCATTTGCGATTCTCTCTCTTATGACGAATAATTTGCACTCAAGTCTAAAGACAAAAAACGGCGGTACATTCTTAGAAGCAAACGAAAACTATTCACTCTCATTTTCAGCAATGGCAAAATGGGCTACAAGGTGTGAAGGTTTAGCGGCGGTCAATCGCTCTTTTGAAGAAGAAGATATTGTTATCGACAAACTTTCTGACACATCGAGAGCGATGGAAGACGAGAGAGCGTATAAAAGATATACCGTTGATAAGATGCTTGATTCTCTTGAAGTCTATAAGCAATATCGCGACCAGTTCGCAGACGATGCTCCGTATCTTGAAGACTTAAAAGAAGAAAAGTGCGGACTTGATTGGAAAAACGCCTTGCCCTATCACGATACGCTTTCAAAGGCTGTTTTGGAGCGATATGCCGTATCGACAGTAAATCTGTGGCAAAAGCTCGGCAATTATTTCGGAGTGGCTGGCTCTTTGATAACAGGCGATGACGAAAAGAAAAATGATGAAGCTCTTACGCTGTTAGGCAAAACAGACGACGATTTACACTACTCAAAAGAATCTGTCGTAAAGTTCGAGGAAACGCAAACGCAGATAAAAGCAGACATCAAAGTTCTTGAAAGCGAAATTGCGATTTTAAGCAAAGACAAGGATTATGAAACAACTATTTCGCCTTATAAACTCTCTTTAGAGCAAAATATTGAAACACTAAATCGCCTCTTAGGAGAATGTACCGCGCATATCAAAACAGCAAAAAATAATGTGGTCTTAGCGCAAAAAGCAAAAGACGACGCAGAAAGACGGTATCAGCAAGCATTAGACGCAGTGGCAAGAAACGACTTTGAAGCGGCGCGAAACTCTCTTACTCGCTCAAGAACGAAGTTTAACGAATCGCTGTTTTATCAAGAAGACGCAGAGCTGAGAAAGAGGAGCGATGAGCTGTTGGCACAGTTGGCGCAAGAGATTGCAAAAGCAGAAAATGCGCTTATCGTCAAAGAAGTGCGTCAACTTATCACGCAAGCTCGAAAAGAATATTTCAACGGCGAGTTTGAAACAGCAGAAGGGCTTTTAATTCGCGCAAAAGACCGTTGGGCAATAACGAACGTAGAAGAACACCCCGAAATAAGCAGTATGCTTTCTTTGGTAAACAATGCGCTTGAACTCAAGAACGGACGAGAGCTAAAGGTTTCAGCTCCGCTCTATCCAGAGATGTCGCAGATACTCAACATTGCAAAGAAGCACTTTGACGCAGGAGAAAAGCAACTAAAGAAGAGCAAAAAAGACAAGGCTTTGCAATATTTTGAAAAGGCATTGCAGAAACTGCACGAACTACAGCTTGTTTATCCTCTTAACCGAGAAGCAAGCGTTTTGACCTTAAAGATTGCACAGATTTCAGACCCAGCAGAATTCGATAAACTCTTTGCGCTTAAAGTGGACACTGCAAAAGCACAGATTAAGCAAAAAGACACACGGCAACAGGCTTATGCTGATTTACTCGACCTCTACGAAATAAACCCGAACTACAAGGGATTAAAGCAGCTCATTTATGATGTTGAAATAGAAATCGGCATTAGGCAAAAGCCTGTAAACAAGAGCGAACAACAGAAAGCGGCAAACCTTACAGCTCAAGCAAAAGCTATGATTGACAGCGCTGGCGGCGACGAGACAAAATTGCGAAATGCGTTAAATCTGTTGAATCAAGCAAATGCAATAAATGCAGACAGCGAGGCTACAACGGCGTTAATCGATAGCGTGCAAACTAAAGTCGGCGGAAATGCAACTCTTGTTTTGTCTGGCGAAGACGAAGCAAAGTATCAAAAAGCTGTGCAAGCATTGCAGAAAAACAATGTAATCACAGCAAAAGCCCTTGTTGAACAATTACTAAAAAAGAATGCTAACAAAAACTCAAAGAAGATTTTGGATTTGCAAAAGAGGGTCAATGCACTACTTTAATTTTTTCAAATATGTTTTTATTACGCTTCTCTTTGCGCTTTCTCTCACAAATACTATCGGAGAAGAAAGATTTTGGGAATATCCAAGCCAATTCACAAGCGTTGATAGCCGTTTCCCCTCTTCAATTTCTGCGAGCGCAGGCGGAAAGAATTATTCTCTGCTCTTTTTTGAAGAGGTTGAAGAAAAGAAAAGTCAGCTTTACATTTCGGCAAAGCTCACGACCGACGGCAAAATGTGGCGCGATATACCGAGATTTGCAGGACCGTATTCGTATGTAGGCTCTGTGCCAGACCAATATGCAACAGCATATAACGATGACGGAATAGTCTGCGTCGCTGTTATCACAGGAATCGGCACGCTTTCTGTATTTAGAACAGATATGGCTTCTGTCTTGCAAGGCGGCGAAGTTATCTTTTCTGAAAAGGCATTGCCTGCAATAGAAAATCCGCTCTTAGCTCCTCGTATCTATAAAAACGGCGAAAATGGCTTTACGCTGTTTTCTTCACAAGGACAAGAAAATTCTTTTTCTATGCTTTATTCCTCTTCGCCTGACGGAGAGGCATGGAGCGATTTTGCCTCTTTTAAGCCCGCCGAAAGCACAATGAACCCGTTTTTGCCTGTACTGTTCGCAGACGACAAAGTTATCTTTCAAGCACAATACAATAACGGCTCTCGCCTCGTCTATCAGCTGTACAAAACGCAATACAACGCCGATTCTGACAGCTGGGAAGAAGCTCGGCTCATCACTGGCAAAGATTCTTTTATTTACGAAAAAGAAAGCTCCCGATATGATTCTTATAACAATCAACGCCCCTTTGTCTTCACTCACCATGACAAAACATATATCGCATGGGAACGCTCTTATTCCACTTCCGACCAACCACATATTTGGTTTTCTGAGTTCGACGGAGAAAACTTTGTACATTCCACCATTCAAGAGCTAACCACTAGCGGAAGCGCGCACCGCCCTATTCTTTTTTCTTCCGACGGCGAAGCTCTTGCTATACTTTGGTTCGACAACCGCAGAGGATTTGATAGCGTCTTTTTCGGCGAGTTCTTTGCAGGCGAGCTAGACGGTTCTGTCATCTCTCGAAGCAACACGCCTTCAAGTTTTGCCTATCCTGTGCAAGTGGGCGACACTCTTTCTTTTGTGTGGCAACAAGAAGCAAAGACAAAGGGGAAAAGCAATGTATATATTCTTGAAAAAGACCATTCTGTCCCACGCCCTTCTCTAAAGCCGATTTCATATACACTAGGAAAGCGGTCTACTGCAAAAAAAGTGAGCGCACAAATTATTGCAGGTGATGATTCTTCAGGTATCGCAGGCTATTCGTGGATTTTTACGCAAGACAGAGATGCAGATGTTCCAAAGGTGCGAAAAGATAAGACAAAAGACAACACAATGAAAGCATCGGCGAATGATGACGGGCTGTGGTATTTCAAGGCACGTTGTGAAGATTATGCTGGCAATTGGTCAGACGTGGCTACTCTTTCCTATTATCGCGACACGACACCGCCTTTAAAGCCGATTATCAGTGAGCCGAATAAAGACGCAGACGGATTTATCTCTTCAAATACATTCTCGATAAGCTGGAAACAAAATCCGCAAGATACCGATGTAGCAGGCTATTCGTGGAGCTTGCAATATGTAGCAACAGAGCCAGAAACAAAAACGCTCTCATCTGTGCTGAAAAAATTGAGCGGCAAACTCAAAAGTGCAAAACCGCCTAGAACGCTGATGGGCAACAAGAGGCAAAGCAGCTATAATAACTTAAAGAATGGTGTTTATATCTTTTCAGTCGCGGCAATAGACCAAGTGGGCAATATTGGACAAGCGGCGAGTGTCTTTGTTTCGCTTAACAAATACGTCGCAGAAACAAAAGTTACCGCAGTAGACGTAAACGAAAGCGAGCTACACGAAATTTCTATGTCTATTTTCGGCACTGATTTCACCTATCGCGGCACGATTAGCGAAGTATATCTTGACCGCGACGGCAATGCACCATACGACAAAGTGCTTTATCTTGCAAACGGCGATTATGAAGTAAACAGCGACAACCGTATTTCTGGCATAAAGACCCACGACTTAGACGAAGGCGATTATAAAGTAGGCTTGCTGCACACAAAGCGCGGCGTATATTTTACAGGCGATGTTTTCCACGTCGAGCAGAATGGCACGATAAAGTTTTCGCACGAATATGATTATCACCCGATATGGATACCGTACGAAACAAAGGCACGCTTTATCATCGATATGCCGCTTGTGCTTCTTTGCCTTGTGATGATACTCGCTTTTTGTTCAGCGGTGGGCGCAATAAAGGGAATGACGAGAACGGTTGAAGAGTTGCTGTTTATCCGCAATGATATTGTAGCGATTGAAGAGGGAAAAAATATGATTAAGAAAAAGAACATTATCAGCACAAACAAACAATTCGGTCTTAGATTAAAGCTCGTTTTGTTTACGGTCATTCTTGTAATGATGGTTGTATCATTGGTTTCAATACCGCTCGGAGTTTTCACGAACAGCATACAAGAAAAAACCCTTGCAAGCGGACTTGAAGAGCGCGTTAATGTTCTTCTCGAAAGTCTTTCTAGCGGCGTAAAGGCGTATTTACCGCTGGAAAATATTTTGGAGCTGTCAAATCTGCCTGCGCAAACATCGGCTTTGCCTGAGGCAATGTATGCGACGATTTCGGGTATTCCGTCGGGGAGCGGCAACACGAACCTTGATTATGTGTGGGCGACGAACGATGAAAATATTGCGGACAAAATCGATTCTGAATTGCAATATGGCGTATCTCGATTTACTGATGAGATTATGGAAAAGATTTCGCTTGATTTCGTCGAACTTAACTCAATCGTAACGGAACAAGCGGGCGCGATTGCAGACAGCATTGCACAGCTTAACGCAGAGGGGGCGGAGCTTGCGTTAAAAGACGACATAGAAAGCGAAAAGCGGCTTGAAGAGCTTTCTACGATTACTATGCAGCTCTCTTCACGATTGAACCAAATGCTTTCTGATATTTCAAGCAATACAACGGGGTCTTATCCAACGTATGACGATGAGCATATTGACCCGAACGAGAATATTTATATTTTCTATAAACCCGTACTCTATCGGCAGGGAAGCGAGCAGAATTATATCCGCGGCATCATCTATGTTACGGTAGATACAACGTCGCTCATAAAATCGGTGGCAGCCGCACGGCGAACCGTCATCTTTACGGCACTTTCAATCACTCTTATCGCAGTGATAATCGGCGGAGTTGGTGCGCTTATCGTTGCTTCTGTTATCGTTAATCCTGTCAAAAAGCTCGAAAAGCACGTTGCTATGATTTCAAGCACAAAAGACAAGATGAAACTTGCAGGCAAAGATATTCTAGTAAAGACAAACGACGAAATAGCTTCGCTCGGCGAAAAGATAAACGAGATGACGCACGGGCTGGTAAAGGCGGCAGAAGAAGAGCAGCTTATGATGGACGGAAAAGTTGTTCAGCAAGCATTTTTGCCGCTCTTACCGCTCGGAAAGGGCAAGATGTCGATTTCAGAGTTTAAGAGCAATCACTTGCACTTCTTCGGTTATTACGAGGGTGCGTCCTTGGTGTCTGGAGATTATTTTGACTATCGAGAGCTTGATAAACAGTGGTTCACCGTCATAAAATGCGACGCTTCAGGACACGGAGTTCCTGCGGCTCTTATCGTTACGGTTGTGGCGACGTTCTTCCGAAAATACTGCGAAGGCTGGAGCTTTAAAAAAAACGGAACGAGAATCGGCGAGTGCGTCTTGCAGATAAATGAGTTTCTCTCTTCGCTCGGTTTGCAAGGAAAGTTTGCGGCGATTTGTATGTGTCTTATCAATATGGATTCGGGGGACGTGTATACCTGCAACGCTGGCGACAACATTATTCACATTTACGACGGCAAGCAAAAAAAGATGATTATTAGAAAGATGTTTCCTAACCCTGCCGCTGGCAATATGTCGGCGCAATTCGTGCGAGATGTATTGATGCAAGAGCTGGAGTTCAAGGTCGAAAAAATCCACCTTGAAAAAGACGATGTTCTCTTTCTCTACACCGACGGTATCGAAGAGTCAACGAGAAAATACAGAAATACGGACTTTAGCGAGCTTGAGGTTGAAGAAACAAGCGACGAAGGCACACCGTATGCCCACACTGAAAAAGTTGACCACGAGCAAATGGAAAACGACCGTATTCACGCGATTATCGAGGCGGTTATGTCGAAGAGTACTTATGTTCTGGAGAAAAAGCACAATCCATTGCTCGATGAGCGGCTTGAGTTCGATTTTTCGACTTGCGACGGCACAAACGAAGATATAATCATTGCGCTTTGCTCGGTAGAAAAAGTGTTCCGATTCTATAAAAGTCCCGACGTTACGGAAGTCGATACCGTGCGCTGCGATAAGAAAATCGACGAGTTCTTATCAAAGCATTTTAATCGCTACGATTATTATTGTTCGCGCAAAAACGAGGCATTTGAAAACCCGATTTATGTAGAGTATCTTTTCTTGAGAGAAGACGAACAGCTTGACGATTTGACAATGCTAAGTATCACAAGGCAGTAATCACCTTTCTCCTCCTCAAAACTCCCCTATTTTCTCCCCTTATAATCACTGATTGATTTTTCCTTCAATCAGTGATTATTTTTTTTGTATATCGCTGATTGACGAAGTCGTATATTGGCGATTGGCGAACTCGTACATTGGCGATTGCCAAAGTTGTATATTGTAAATATACGGTTGCGTACATTGGCAATATACGACAATCAAAAAGAATTAGGCACAGTGTTCGTCGTGAGCGAATAGCATTATCGCACAGAAACAAAAAACGGATTTGTTCACTTCTAAAGCAGGAGTTGAACAAATCCGTTTTTTTGTTATGCTTGGGTTAAGTGAAAAGCTATTTGTTAACCATATTGAATGACAATACAAACTTCCAGTTGTTATCCCATTCTACATTGTTGTCTTCATCGAGCCTGAATGTATTAGCCCACAGCAAACGAAGCGGGAACTGCGGAATTGTAAAGCGGATTCCAGGACCTGTACTATAGTAGAAATCGGTTTTCTTCACGCTAGCCAAATCTTCAGGCTCTGCCACAATCGCCGCCGCATCAAAGAAGCCGTCAAGCGCGATAATATGCGGAACAAGCGGAACGCGAAGCTCTATGATATTGCTCCACATCGCCTTTCCACGCACGCTCGAAATTGACCAACCGCGACCGTTAAACATACCGTCAATATAGAGCTTGTTTCTTCTGCCCAGCGTTGTATCAGGTGTCGGGAACAAGAATGTAACCCCTGAATACGCCATAAGAACAGCCTTAAAGCTCCACGTTTCAGAAACAGGAATATTAAGCAACGTCAAATAGCCCTCAAGTTTTGTGTCCGTGCGCAAGAAGAACTGATTTTCGATTGCAGGAATAAGTCCATACCAGCGCAAAGACTGACTTGCAAACCAACCGCTTGACGGGTCATAGTTTATATCTCTGTCATCAATAGAGAACGCTGTCCAAACGCTGTTAAGAGGTGTCCAGTTATTGTGATAATCCTCAATAGTTGCGTCAATCGGAGTAAACTGAGATGAATCATACATATTATCGATGAGGCTTCCAGAAATACCGCCAGAGAGCGTCAAAATTGCAAAGTCAGGTGTCCAGCGATGACCGAGAGAAAGTCCTAAACTTGCGCTCTGTTGCTGATAATCCATATAGTATGAAGAACGATATGTACTACCTGTCGGGTCAGTATAGTTTCTATATGTTACAAGGTCAGAATACGAATAACTTGCGCTAATAGATGCACTAATCGGCAATCCAAGCCACCAGTTTTCTGAATAAGAAACGCCAACCGTCTTTTCTGTTGTAGATATAGAAGATGAAGCAGAAAGAGTCTTTCCCAAACCGCCGACATTGCTATCTGTCCATTTTACAAACAACGACACAGGCAAATCATCACTATCCGATACTCCAGAGAATGTAACGCCAAACTCGATAGATGTCGTTGATTGCTCTTCAACAGTGATAATCAAATCCACTAAATCGCTTTCGCTTCCTGTCTGAATATCAGGCAAGACACTAGAAAAATACTGCAAGTTATATAAATTGCGCAAACTCGTCTGCAATTTGTTTTTCGTGAAAACATCTCCGCTTTCTAGCGTGATTTCGCGACGGATAACGTTGTCTTTTGTGCGGTTATTTCCTTTGATAATGACATTTTCGATATGGCTTCGAGGGTTTTCTTGAATAATAAGCGTATAGCTCAAAGTTTTCTTTTCGCTGTCTTTACTTGGAATCGGATTAAAGCCGTTTGATGTGTAGCCGTTGTTGTAATATTGGTCAACAATCGACATCAATCCTTCTTGAAACTTTGACTGATTAAATGTTTCGCCATTCTTTAGCTTCATCAATTTACCAAGCTCTTCATCAGTGAAAATCGTGTTTCCGTTAAACGTAATTCCCTCGTATGTATACGGAGAGCCTTCTTGAATCACATAATGAATAGTAAGTTCATCTCTTTTTTTCTCAGGATTATATTCCACCGTGCGAACAACATCACGCACTTGCATATCTGCATAGCCACGGTCTGTATAATATTTTTGAATTGCTTGTCGGTCTTTATCAAGAGAAGATTCTTGGAACTCTCCTTTTTTGAATAAACCAGATTCTTTCAGCGAAAGCAGCTTTCGCAATGTTTTATCAGTAACAACACTATTTCCCTCAAAAGTGATGTTTGAAATAACAGTTGTATGCCCCTCATCAATCGTAAATGTAACAACAACGCCATCTTCTTTCACTTCGCTAGAGGCAGAAACAGAAACTTTCGTGTATCCTTTTTTCAAATAGAAATCTCTCAAAGCTCGCTCATCGATAAGCATTTTGCTTGTAACAAAAATCTCTTTTGCCTTTATTGAAATAGCCGTTTTAAGTTCGCTTGAACGCACTTGTTTATTGCCGACAAACTTAATCGCACTGATTTTCGGCTTTTCAACTACTGTAAATTCAAGGATTACCGTACTTTTTCTTTCATCGCCCTTAATTGCCTTTGAATCCATCTCTTCAAAAATATCAAGCGAATAAAGGCGGTCATACAAATTAGCAAACAGTTCATCGGTAAACGGTTGACCAATAAAGCTCGAAACAGTACCCTCAAGCTCGTTTTTCTTTGTGGTAACAAGCCCCTTGAAGCGCACATCACGCACGTTTTTTCCATAGTACCAATCGTCTGCATCAGTTTCTTCTATTGCATCAGTATCTTCTGTTGCGCTAGATTTTTTCTCGTCTGCTGTTTTTTCGTCTGCACTTATTTTCTCTTCACTAGCAGAGCTTTCATCTCTATCAGCACTATCCTCAACACTTGTATCTGCAATACTCGCATCTTCGGCACTTTGGGAAAAAACTGGAAAAGCTATTACTGACAAGAAAACTGCCGTACATAGAACCAGAAAAGAATTTCTGAAATACATATAATCTCCTAAAAATTTAATTTCCAAGATAACGTAAATGAAGTCGCCTGCACCCACAGATTAGACGACAAAAGATTTTGATTATTGCTCACATCAGGAGCGATGTCCAGACGGAGATTAGCAAACGGGGATTGCATTTCAAAACCGATTTCAGGCTGAAAGATAAGCCCCGTAGCAGATGTGCCTTCGGCAATTTTGTCTTCGTCATAAAACCAACGCATAAGACTATCAACATAAATAAAACTTCCAAAGTATTTACCAATATAAACAGTTGTATTATCAAAAAAGTTACCGATTGAGTATTTATTATCATCGTTTTTCTGATTGTTACTGCTGCTTTGCGTCAAAGCATTTTGCAATGCCGTAACGCGTATTGAGAATATATCAAAATTAAGCAAGTCGCGCAATGTGTTTTCTACTTTTCTAAAAGCTAAAGATTGCACGCCGTAATCAAGAATAGACCCCGCAATTTGTCCCGCAGAATCTGAATCCGCAGAAACAATCTGACCTAATATGCTCATAATCTCCGCCTCTGATTTCGCAGGGCTTGCAGAAAGACGAGGCGTAAACGTGCTGACATTTTGGTCTTGCGCAGAAAGCGTAATCGTAACAACATCGTTGTTCGAATCCCTTTCGCGCACTTCAGCCCGAACCGTAAGACGCGGATCAAGTGAATTATTTTTATCAAACACCGCCTTTCCTTCTCGCAAATAGAAGTTGCGGTTTAAATACATAATCTCTCCGCCGCGAAGCGTAACATCGCCCTCAATTTCGATATTTTCCGTTCCGCTGTCGAATCCGAGCGAAAGTTTCGTATTCGGTGCAATAAGAGCGCGCAAAACAGGCTCAAACAAAATCTGAACGTGTTGTCCTGCGATAAAATCCAAGTTCACAGAAATATCCATCGCCGACGCAGAAGTTTGCACTTTTTCTTCTTCCTTTTCATTCTGTTGCGCCGCTGATTTAGCCTTTTTCTTTTCTTTTTTGGCGGCTTTCTTATCTTTTTTGCTCACATTCACAAGGTTCGTAATATCGAGCGTCTGCATAAGCGGGTTATCCACTTGCAGCGTCGTGTCTTTTGCTTCCAGCGTGCCTGTTACATCGACGCTATCAAGCGTAAGGTTCAAAAGCAAATCCGCACTCACCTTCCCTTTCACAATAAGCGGGTCAATTTTTGCGTCAATCGGCAAATAGTTTTTCTCTGGCGTCCTAATTCTCACTTCCACATGGTCAAGGCTCAATCGGTCAAGCACCACTTTTATCGACGCAAACACCGCGCCAGCCTTTTTCTGCGAGATAAACAGCGATTCAGGCATAATGATTTCGTTTCTCTCGATTGTTGCCGTGATAAAATCGCACGACATACGCTCCGAAAGAAAATCGGGACTTGTCATCTCCATCTTTGCAATTTCGAGCTTGCCCGTAAGGTCAGGGTCGGTTACAAGCCCGTTAATTCGCGCGTGTCCCCGTACAATTCCGTTATAAATCGCAAAAATCGGGCTGTTGATAATCCATTGCAAATGCGACAAATCAATAAAAATATCGCTTAAAGCCAAATCCATCTGATTATCTCGGATAAAGCCGTCTGCATTAAGCCTCACAGGGCAATCATCGCTCATCGACAAATTGAACTCGCCCGTATCAAGCCTATACGCCGTGATGCCCGCGCTTCCGTCCACAAGTAAATCGAAACGCCCCGTAGAGCGAATCAAGTTCAAAGAAAACGAAAGCGGATTATCCAAAAAAGTCGTTGTGATATTGCTTGTGTTCACCGAAAACATCACGACATCTATCTTTTTGCCGCCCGTTGTGCTCATCGTTTCCACATCGACCGCCACAGGCACAACCGCTTTTTGTTTCAAGAAACTCGCCTCAATCGTTGTCAAAACCGAGCCCGCCAACGCCTTTATATCGAATGTCGCAGACGTATCTTTTATAACGTTGCCCCGCCACGACACATCAAGCGGAGTCAATCTCGCCACTCCCTGCTCCAAAACCGCACTGCCGCTCGCAATTAACGGATAGCCCAGAAGCGACACCGACAGATTTTTTAATTGCACCGACAGCAACGGGTCTTCAATCGTGCCAGAAGCCTCGATATTCGCGCTCAACGTATCGCTTTGCTGCTGTTTTGTCAAAAAATGCGACATCGGAAGCGAATCAATTTGCAACTGCACCGAATAATAAAAATTGCTTTTTATCGCGTCTGCGTCTAGCGGCAGTTCTTCGGGGTTCATAAGGTTTGCGAAAAGAGAAATCTGCTCGTTTGAAATCGGGTTCATCAAATACACTTGCATATCAGCCGTATGAAAGAGCATACCAAACGGCGTTTCCTCAATATCCCACGTCAAATTCAATCCGCCCTCCAGAGCCGAAATCGAATCGGAATAAAGCAGCGTATCGAAAGACAACCCCAGCTTATCCAATCTGCCCGAAAACATCAGCGCAGGATTATCCGCAATGAAAAAACTCGACACCGAAGAGAACTCCACGCGGCTGAAATCGACGACAGGACCTTCCTCTTTTGAATACGACACAGCCGCGTCAAGCGAGAGCGCAAAGGTGTTTTTCCCCACCACGAACGGCAATGAATCCATTTTCACGATGCCCATAAACGGCAGCTCAAGCGAAAACGAAAGCTCCAAATTGTAATCGCCCACAATCGACACCCATTGTTTATCGATAACCGACCCCGAAATCTCATACTGCATAGAATTGACGACAAGCGAGCTTTGAAAAGACACATCGCCGATGTCGTGCAGAATCGAGCCAGAGAGGTTCGCGCTCGTGTCCATTTGCAAGCTGAATGACTTGTAAATCAAATCGAAATCGCTGATGTTAAATGTGTCTTCGTTGCCGTCCATCGAAAAAACAAGCATTTCCTTGTCTTTTTGCGTGTTCGCCAAAATCGCGTACGGAATATTAAACGAAAACGACTTGAAATCCGACGACACATACAAATCAACCGAGCTAATATACGGCTCAAACTTCTCTGCCGCCGTGTTCAGCTTCACCGCCAATTCAGGCTTCAAGAAAAACGCCGCCTTATACAACGCCGAATCAATAAACAAGTTCGCGATTTCAATGCTTGATTGCAAAAACGGTTTTCTGCCGAGCAGCAGCGAGCCGTTCACCGCGATTTCCGCCGCCTCCCCGAACTCAAGATGAGAGAAATCCGACGCTTCAAACGAAAAATCAATCGCGTTTTTCTGAATAATCGCCTCAATCTGCACCGCCTGAATACTTTCCGCGCCGAAAAAAATCTGCGGCGAAAGAGCCGAAAGCCCGTCCTTTTCCTCTTCAACATAGATTTCCGCGCTCATCACGCCGTCAGACTTAGGAACACGGAACTTTTCGATGAATAAGCTGCCCGTCGGATAAAAATTGTGCAGGTTCACACTGCCTTCATACTCCGCGTCGAGCATATAATTATTCACCGCCAAAGTCTGCACCTTGAGCTTGTCCAAATCGCCTGAAAGTTTGTACCTCGCCCGTGCGCTTTGATTGAGTTTCGGCACAATTCCCCGCGCGCTTCCGTCGGCTTTGTAAAAAATCTTTTTCTCCCCAATATCAACATTCGCCTCGTATTTTCCCGAAATGCGAAAGCCTCGCAAATACGGCGTAATCGGGTTTTTCGCGCGCACAATAAGGAGAGTGAGCGGGTCGAAATCCTGCATTTCCGCCAACACATCGAGCTTTTTTTCCTGTAAAAAATACTCAACAAACAAACTTATCGGCAAAACGCCCTGCAACGTGCGCACACTCACCGAATCGCCTTTGTACTGAAACAGCAGCGTTGTTTTTCCGATGGTATAATCCACCGCCGACAGAGGAGAAGCGTGCACTCTCAACGCCGAATCCGTAAAAAACGAAGTCAAGTTTCCCGCCAGCGCAAAGCCCAAGCCCAGCGAGCTGTTTTTTCCAAAAAGCTCCTTTTGAGCCCTCACTTCCCCATTCAATCGCACAAATACATCATCATCGCTGTCTTTTTTCAGCACAATCTGCTTAATTCCCGCCTCTGCGTCCCCCCAGCGAGTGCGCGCCGTGCCTTTGATGTCGCGAATTGTGATGAGGTCGGGCGCGTAGTGAATTATGTTTTTCAGCGTTTTTTCGACATCGATTTTTTCTTTTTCCTTTTGCACTTTTCCTTTAGAAAAATACTTCGCCAGCCGCAAAATCGCGTCTTGAAATGCAGGGTCAGAATAATCGACCGTAACGCCCGAAATCTCGACGCTTTCAAGCGCATCATTGAGTTTTTTTGAGAGGACATTTTTAATCGAATAATCGACGGTGATTTTTTCGATTGCGACGGGGATATTTTGCGCATTTTCGTCGGTGATACTCACATTTTTGATGCGCAATCCCGTGAAAATCGAGGGCGAAATAGAATCATAGTGAAACGTGAGCTTTGTTTCTTCTTCGATGTTTGCGACAAAGTCCGCGGCGAACTCTTCCACAGTCAAAAAAAGACGGTCATAGACAGGGCGCAGTAAAAAACTTACCGCAAAGAAGAGAAAGAAAAAAGCGATGATTGAAACCTTTAGATTTTTCCCCTGCATTCAGACCGTAGCCTGTAAAAGTCTATGCTTGAATCAATACGTCAGCGGGAATATGAAGACCAGAAGATAATTTTCTAATCATAGAAATACTCAACGTTCGCTTGCCAGAAAAAATCTCCGAAACCCGCGATTTGCTACCGAGATACTGCACCATATCTTCATTATTGAGCCCTTCTTGTTCCATTCTGAACTTTATCGCAGAAACGGGGTCAGGGGAATCTATCGGATATTTTTTCTCTTCATAAATCTCCACCAACGCCGTCAATAAATCGCGTTCATCAGCCTCTTCGCTGCCTTCTTTTGCGTCAAAAATCTCATCAATCCGCTCTAAAGCAGCCTCATAATCTTCTTCACTTTTCAAAAGCCGTCCGTATTTCATATTTCCTCCGCTATAATTTTATCATACTCGGAATGCGAGCCTACAAATCTGATAAAAACCGTTTGAGAATCGTAATTGACCCGAACAATAAGCCTATGCTTGTTGCCGCAAATATTGAAGACAACACGATTGTTTTTGAGAAAACTTGCAGAACGATATTTTTCTTTTATATCTTGAGGAGTTTTCCAGCTAGCCGATTTTGCTTCTGCAAACCACGCCTTTAAACTTTGTTCTGTTTCGGGCACTCTAAACCAATAATCACTTAATTTTTTTCTCGATATTACATGCACGTTCATAGTATAGTTCCCAAAATGGTAAAAGTCAACAGAATCCCCGTCCCTCGCGCCCTTTGTACATACTTATAAACATATTTTCTTTTGAATGGTTATGCTTTTTTTCTCGCAACTCTTCTCAATGCTTTCGGGAATTCCCCACGCACTTCTTTTTCTTCTGGCACATCGTGGGGAATTCCCGAAACGTTCCTTTTCTTTCGGCGAAGCCGTGGGGAATTCCCCAAACGCTTCTTTTTCTTCAGGCAAGCCGTGGGGAATTCCCGAAACGCTCCTTTTTCATCGGCGAAGTCGTGGGGAATTCCCGAAACACTTTTTTTCCTTTCAGGCAAGCCGTGGGGAATTTCCCAAAAGATTTTCTTTGACATATACATAAAAATACGATATATTTTCATATCAAGAGGTACTTTTGATGAAAAGACTTGATATTAGAAAGGCAAACACTGCGATTGATACGTTTGCGTTGAATACGGTGGATTTGGCGACTCCGATTGCGGAGAAAGATTCGAATATGTTCTTTATCAAAGGCAAAGTGTCGAAATTGCAAATCAATTTGAACACGGCGATAAAGCGCGACAAGGTGTATTCGGGCTTGGACGAGGCAGACGCGGCGAGGGACGATGTCTTGAAGAAGATTGACGCGACGCTCAACGGCTTGGCGGCTATTCCTGTGGCGGAAATCAGCGAGGCGGCGGCGAAAATCCTGCCTGTGTGGAAAAAGTACGGTATGGCGATTGTGGGCGAAGCATACGAGAAGGAATCTTCGCTTATCGAGAGCTTTTATTCCGACGTGGTGAAGATGGAAGCCGAGATAAAGGCTTTGCCAGGCTTTCAGACCTTGCTCGACGACCTTCGCGCAAAAGAAGACGACTTCAAGGCGAAAACAAATGCGTTTTTGAAGAATAAAGCCGAGGGCGCGAAGAGTGCGACAGAGATTAAGAAAGAGTTGGTTACGTTTATCAATTCGTGCTTGCTGCCGTACACAGAGGCGATGTTGTTTATCAATCCCGAATTGTATCAGAGCTTTGCTGCCGAACTTGAAGTGCGAATCACGAGAACAAACGCATAAAAGCGCATCGACGGGAAAAATCGAGGTGAAAAAATGGTGATGAAAAACTTTGTGGTGTTTGAGGGCATTGACGGCGCGGGAACTTCGACGCAAATCAATCTCCTCAAGAAGCGAGCGGAGGCGGAGAAAAAATTTATTTTCAGCGCAGAGCCGACCAAAAAGGAAACGGGAGTATTTTTGCGCCGCGTACTTTCGGGCGAGGTCAAGGCGAGGGCAGAAAGCGCGGTGTATTTGTTCGCCGCCGACCGAAACGAGCATATTTTCGGAGAAGACGGCGTGAAAGAGCATACAGAAAACGGCTTTATCGAGGTGAGCGACCGCTATTTTTTCTCAAGCATCGCTTATCAAGGAATGAGCTGCGGAGAGGAGCTGCCGAAAGCGGTGAATAGTGCCTTTCCGCTGCCAGAGCTGTTGTTCTTTTTCGATATAGACGTGGACGAAGCGTTGAGGCGAATTGAAAAACGGGGCGAGGCAAAGGAGATTTTTGAAAAGAAGGAGTTTCTTGAGAAAATCGCCGCTTCTTATCGCCGCATCATCGCCGAATACGAGCAAAAAGAAACGGGAATGAAAATCGTGCGCATCGACGCTCAAAAAAGCGCGGACGAGATTGCGAAAACGATATGGCGCGAGATTTCTGAGTTGCCGATATTGAAAATATGAGATTTTTTTCTGTTAATTCTGCTAAATACGTTTTATCGCTTTTTGTGTTGCTTCTCGCTTTTTTCGCGCCAAGCAAGGCACAGGCGTATATGATGAAGTACAAAGAGGACTTTTACAAGCTCTATCACATTCACTATGCGCAAAATCCTGACGACTGCATTGAAAACATCTATTGGCTGGAAAAAGCGGTGCAAGCCGATTTTGCGAACCCGATGTTTGCGAATGCGAAAATCGAAACGGAAGAGCAATGGGAAAAGTATCGTTATATGTTTCAAATGCACTTGAACTTAAAGCTCATTGAGCAGCATTTGCGTTTAGGACGCATTTACGATAAACAAGTGGCACACTTTTACGACGCGCCGTGGAAAGCCGAATATTTGGACGACTTGGAAAAAGCAAAAAGCTGCTATACGGCAGGGCTTTATTACTGGAAAGAAGCGAAAGTGTGGGCTGAAAAAGCGAATGCGACGAGCTTTAAGTTTCTGTATTTGACCGACGCGCAATTTTGGGAAGACGAGCGGGAAAGGATTGCGACAGGCGAGCTTGATTACGAAAAAATCTTGAACCGCGAGCTGACGAGATTGCAGAAAGTTATAGATACTTTTGTTGAAATGGACGAGAAAACTTATTAAAATATGATTATGGAATTCGACGAAATCAATTTAACATATCCAATTGTGCACCCAGGCGCAGAAAAGACCTTGATTAAGATTCGTCAGGGCGAAATCGATTTGAAAAAACTCTTTTTTTCTGCGACTTACTCTTCACCAAGATTATTCGTACTTGATACAACGGTCGGCTCTTTGCCAACTATGCAGCATTTTATCCGTGAGTTCGACGACGACGGCAATCACGGCAAAGATTCGATTATGATTATCGACGCAGGCGAAGAGTTTAAGACAATCGACACGGTTTTGAAAATCGTAAAGACTGCGATAAATAAAAACTACGGCAGAAATATGACTTTCGTCGGGATTGGGGGCGGAGTCGTTACTGATATGACGGCGTTCGCCGCTTCTATTTTTAAGCGAGGCTCTAAAGTGGAGCTTGTGCCGACAACTTTGCTTTCGATGGTAGATGCAGCGGTCGGAGGAAAGACGGGCTGCGATTTCGACAGTTACAAGAATATGATTGGCACGTTTTTCCCTGCTTCCTCTATTCACATTTTCCCAGAATATGTAAAGACGCTCAGCGAAGAGCAGTATCGCTCAGGTTTGGGCGAAGTGATGAAGACGGCTCTGCTCTACTCTGAATTGCTTTACAATGATTTGAAAAAACGGCAGCAAGATGTGTTTGACAGAAAGAGCGATATTGTTCATCAAATGATTACGACGTGTGTCAGAGCAAAAGCAAACGTCGTTGAACAAGACTTTACTGAAAAAAACATTCGCAGAAACTTGAATCTAGGGCATACCTTTGCGCACGCACTCGAAAGCTATGCGGGACTTGGCAAAGTGGCTCACGGAGATGCAGTGGCGTGGGGAATTGCGAGGGCATTGGAGCTGTCTGCACTCATCGGGATTTGCCACACATCATATAAAGACGAAGTGAAAAAGACGCTTGCTTCTTTTGGCTGGGAAACAGAGGCGGTTCATTCGGCATTGCGAGAAACTGGCAAAGAGAGCGAAACAATTGCACGGGATTTAATCGATATAATGAAAAAAGACAAGAAAAATGTCGATGAAAATATCCGTTTCGTTCTTCAAACAGGACCTTGTGCAACACTCATAAAAGAAGTGAGCGAAGATAAAGTATATCAGGTTTTGCAATAGGCGCGATTTTGGAGAAAGAAATGCAAAGAGATATTTCGCATTACTTTGACTGGGCTGCAACAAGCCCTGCAGACGAAGATATAGTAAAACAGGCTCTCGAAACCTCTCTTGAAGTGTTTGCAAATCCCTCAAGTCAGCATAGCGAGGGAGCAAAAGCAAGAAAATTGTTAGAAACAGCTCGTGAAAATGCCGCACAAGTTATGGGCGTGAACGCAAATACGCTTTTTTTTACCTCTGGCGGCACAGAAAGTAATCATATTGCTTTGCTGTCTGTGTTATCGCGTCCGCAGCAAAAGGGTTCTATTATTATTTCCGCAATAGAACACCCTGCGATTCGTGAGCAAGCAAATGCGCTGAAAAATTGCGGTTGGGAAGTGATTTCCGTTCTTCCTGACAAAAATGGGATTGTGAGCGCAAAGAATGTTACTGAAAAAATCAAAGACGATACGGCATTAGTTTGCGTTATGGCAGTGAACAATGAAACTGGCGCAATACAGCCTATTTACGAAATTGCAGACGCAATTACTCAAGCGTGCAAAGGGAAAAGAAAACCAAAGTTTCACGTTGACTGTGTTCAAGGAGCGGGGAAAATCGAGATAAATCTAGCGCATAAGGGAATAGATTCAGCTTCATTTTCTGCGCACAAAATCTGTGGACCGCGTGGAATTGGACTTTTATATCTTGCAAACGAAATCACTCCATTTATGCGTGGTGGCGGTCAAGAAAAAGGGGTGAGAAGCGGAACTGAAAATATTTTCGGCGCAATAGCTTTTTCACAGTGCTTAGAGCGATACTGGATTTCTAGCAAAAATACAGCAGCATTAGAGCGATTGGGCAAGCAAAGAGAATATACAAAGGATTTTATTCAAAAACTTGCAGGCTTACCATTTTGTTCGATAATACCAGAAAACAGAACCGACGATACGCTAGAAGAAAACTTCTCGCCGTGGGTTTTGCAAGCAAGTTTTGAAAATATCCCAGGTCAAGTTATGGTGAGAGCTTTAGACGCAAAAGGATTTTATGTTTCAACTGGCAGTGCTTGTTCCGCATCAAAGCAATCTCGCCCAATCCTAGAAGCAATGAATGTGAGAAGCGATTTAAGACAGAATGCAGTGCGATTCAGCTTCGGTGTACACACAACAAAGGAATCAATGAACGAACTTTTCTCTGCAGTAAAAGAAATCGGAGAAACATTCAATCAATAAGAGCAGCAAGGGGTTTTTATGATTAAAGAATTTTTGCCTTACGACAAAGTGCGAAATGACGCATTAAAAATGGCGTATCACATCTACAATGAAGAAAGATTTGTACCAGATGTCATTTATGCTTCTCTGCGCGGAGGAGCGTATATGGCAAACGTTATCAGCGAATATTTCAAGATTGTGAGAAAAGAACACCACCCAGTTCTTTATGCGGCGGTTGTTGCACGCTCTTACACAAATATTCGCCAGCAAGACAAAGTTATGGTTGACGGTTGGACATACGCACCAGAACATTTAAGACATGGCGATAAGATTCTTGTTATCGATGATATTTTCGACACAGGGCGTACCATAAACTATCTCGTAGAATTGCTTATGGAAAAGGGAATTCCGAGAAAAGACATCAAAGTTGTCGTTCACGATTACAAGCATTTCACATACAAAGAGCCTCAACCAATTCAGCCAGATTATTTCTGTCGTGAATTGATGATTACAAAACCAGAGGAAGACCGTTGGATTCATTATATGAGTCACGAACTTGTAGGGCTTACTCCAGAAGAGCTTGAAAAGTACTACTACAAAGATGACCCAGAACTCAAAAAGATTCTTGACCCAATTCTTGTAAACAAGTAAGAGAGAACGCTTATGAACCATACACTGCTTAAAAAGTTTATAGTAATAATATTCACTTTATTTTTTTTGCTTTCAGAAGGTTTTTCACTTTCAGAAGCAGACATTATAAGCCCTTCGCGCGGTGTATGGGCAAATAAGCAGCCTCTTGTTATTTCTACTTCGGAAAATGCAGAGATTTTTTATTCTACCAGCGGAACAGACCCTGCTGTAACAGGATTCGCTTACGACGGACCAGTTTTAATAGACCAAACAGGTCCTATTGATTTAAGAATCGTAGCTATCGATGATAAATCAAACAAACAAGAGTTTCGCATTAGCTACAGCGTTAAAGAAGAGTTTTCAAACGACAAAGATGTATCAAGTTTTATATCTTCTCTTTCTGCAACACCCGTAATTCAGTATACCGCAGGCGATATTATCGAAATGCCGTCAAAGGTAATGTATAAAATCGGTAGCAACATCGAAAAAACTTCTTTCTTGCAAGGACAACCGCTACAACTAGCAGAGCAAAGTAATGTTGCAGAGTATATCCCTTGTATTGTAGCCGCTGACGAAATGAAATGGCGTTTTGTCATTCAGACAGCTGGAAAAATGATGGGAAGTTTCGCAAAAAGAAGCGTTCCTTTTGAAATAAATGAATGGAATACATTTAAGTTCACTGGAAAAAAACTTATCTATGCAATCGATGATAGTGATTGGAGTGCATCAACATCTCCTATCTATATAGATAGAAGTGTACCTCATGTTATTCGATGGCAAAGCATTATTTATTCTTCAGAGAACAGGATTCATTCATTTGCATTGCCTCCGACACCCAAAATCATAACAACGAAAGACGATAAAGGATTTCTCACGTTTTCTATAAGCGGAGACGCAGGATATACTATAGGGAATTATAAATCACCATCAAGCAAATCAATCCAAATCGACAGCGGAGCTTTTTCTAGTGTAACAGCAGACGTATTTCCTGGCGACAGTATAGAAAAAAATGCAACTTTTTCGGTTTATTACGACACTGTATATCAAGGAAAGCTCTCCGTTCCTTTAGTAATAGACCGCCGCCCTCCAGAGCCGCCCGAAATCATATCAAGTGCAGAAGATAATTTCTCTAGGAAAGCTGTTAAAATTACTTTTTCAGCCGAGAGTGGTGCGCATATTTTCTATTCAATCGATAGTATTGTTGCAGAAAAAAATGATAATAAAAACGTTTATTCTATCGCTGACAAAAAGATGAGCGATTCTTATCTATTGCTGCAACCTTACAAAGAATCTGCAATAGATTATAACATTACCGCTTATGCAGTCGATGCAGCAGGAAATAAAAGCACTACAAGTTCTTACAAAGTGCAAATCGATAACTTTAACTACTATGTACAATCACAAAAAACTGGTGTCTCGGAAGACGGAAGTAAAGAACACCCCTTTACATCACTTACGCCGCTTGTATCTATAATAAATCAATCAGAAAAAATCCGTGTCCACGTCAATGGCACAATAAAAGGCAATACTGCACCTCTAATGCTTTCATCAAACTTTGAGCTTATGGGAAGCAGCAACGCACATATTATTCTCCCTGCAAGTTCGCAAATTACGATTTCTAATGCAAGCATTGTGATAAAAGACTGCATTATTGAAAAAACAACAGCTTCCGATTATGCAAACACAGACGACGACAGCGCAGTACATTTTATTACACTTACTGATTCAAAAGCTGATATTTCGGACTCGGAGTTAATCGCAGTATTTTCGCAAACAGGCACAGCAATCGATATGAATACATCAGAACTTTCGTTGCGGAATAGCGGATTGACCGTAAAGGGAAACACTTATTCAAGCAACGTGAATGCTTATGATTCTGAAATTCTTGTAACAGGCAGCAGAGTTACTTCAACAGCAGATACTGCAATAAACTTTTCGTGCCAAAACTGCAAATTCACCCTTTCAGAAACATTCTGCCAAATCACAGCGCACCTCGGACGCATTGCAGAGCTAGGCGGAACGGTTGCAAGATTTTACAATAATACTTTCACTGGCAAACTTTCGGAAAAACGCGGCATAAATCCTATTTGGCAAGATGCAAAATCATCTCTCAATGAAGACACAGGGACTGCAAACAATGGATTCTAATAACACAGACAATGGCAGAAAAATAATTTTAATGTGCGGATTTGACGAGGCTGGCAGAGGACCTTTAGCAGGACCTGTTACAGCAGGAGCTGTTATTTTGCCGCCCGATTTCCCTATTACTATTCTCAATGACAGCAAAAAGCTCTCGCCCAAAAAAAGAGCTTCTATAGAGCCTATAATAAAAGAAAAATCCTGCTGGGGATTAGGTATTGTTGACCACAAAAAAATCGATGAAATAAACATCTTACAAGCAAGTCTTTTAGCAATGAAATTAGCGTTTGACGATATGATGAAAAAATTGCCCGACTTCTTAAAAGCAAACAATCTTTCGCTTGACACTATAGAAATACAAGGAATGACAGACGGCACATTTTGCCCCAATGTATCAATTTCGTGCAGCTGCGAACCAAAGGCCGATGCAAAATATCCTGCAGTAATGGCGGCTAGCATTATCGCAAAAGAAGAGCGCGACCGCATTATGATAGCCTACGACAAGCTCTATCCACAATATGGCTATGCAAAACATAAGGGCTACCCTACTCCGCAGCATAAAAAAATCTGCCGTGAAATAGGAGCAAGCCCCATTCAACGACAGACATTCTCATATTAGGCATAGCCTAACGCCGTAAAAACTATTCAGAATCTGCTGTATTAGCAGTATTTTCTTCGTTTTCTACATTCTTTCGCTTTGAAACAACGTGAACACGTTTTGCATTCTTCTGTGCAACAAGGCGGCTTTCTCCTTTTCTGCGATAAATCTTCTTGCCGCTTTCCGCATTGTCGCCGCCGCGCGCAAATTTTGCTTCTTTAGCAGCTTTCTTTTCTGCTCTAGCCTTTTCGCGAGCCTTCAGCTCTTTTTCGATGAACTGCAAAGAATCGTCCATTCCTTGAAGAAACTTCTGCAAGTCGTCCGCAAAAATCGCTATCTGATGACGGTCAAAATCGCCTCCGTCCTTGCTTTTGCTCTCAACAACCTGTAAAAACACATCACCTGTTCTGTTCTGCTTCACATTAAAAAAATAAGAACGGTTGTCCAACGTAACTTGTTTAGTAAAAAGCTCACCGCGAATAGCCATAAAATCCTTCCTTAAAAATGTAGTGGGAATAGACGTAGCATAAAGGATTTTATCTTTTTAGTCAATCGAATTTTACAAGCGAAACACAGAAAAGCGCGCTATGGACTATAAAAAGCATTTGAGTGTATAATTTGTTCTATGGTTACAGACATTTCTTTTACAATGCTGCCCGAAGAGGAAAGAAGCAACAATAAAAATGCTATCGTAGAAAAAAAAGCCCTCAAAGCTCTTTTTGACAAAGGTATCACGGCACGCGCCGACGATGTAGCTCTTGTTTTCATCAAGAAATCAATCGATGCCCGACACGGCAAAACAAAGCTCTATCTAAAATACCGCGCATACATCGGCGAAAAGCCTGAAAGCAACACAGATGTTCCCGCGTGGAAAAGCGCAGGCGAAAAAACAGCCCTCATTATCGGCTCAGGTCCAGCTGGCTTATTCAGCGCATTCCGCCTCTTAGAAGACGGGATAAAGCCTATCATCATCGAGCGCGGCGAAGGCACGTCAGAGCGAAAGCGCGACATCGCACAAATCAGCACAAAAGGAGAAGTCGGCGCAGATTCAAATTACTGCTTCGGCGAGGGCGGCGCAGGCACATTCAGCGACGGCAAGCTCTACACCAGAAGCAACAAGCGCGGCGACATCTCGAAAATCCTCCGCATCTTCGCCCATTTCGGCGCAGACGAAAAGATTTTGACCGACGCACACCCACACATCGGCACAGACCGCCTCCCCAAAATCGTAAACGCAATGTGCGACAAAATCCGCTCTCTCGGTGGCGAAATCCACTTCAACACACGCTGCACAGGCTTTATCTATGCCGACGGCACAAAAAAAGTCATCGGCGTAAAAGCAAGGGACACCCACACAGGCAACGAAAAATCCTACTTTGCCGACGCAGTCATTCTCGCCACAGGGCATTCTGCCACCGACATCTATGACATCATCGCAGAGCAAGCCCCCACCGCACTCGAAGCAAAGACGTTCGCCGTCGGAGTGCGCGTGGAACACCCTCGAACTCTCATCGATTCAATCCAGTATCACGGCAGAACCGACAACCTCCCCACCGCAGAATATCGCCTTGTAACGCAGATTGACGGGCGCGGAGTCTATTCGTTTTGTATGTGTCCTGGCGGCTTTGTCGTGCCGTCGAGCACAGACAGCGACGAAATCGTCGTGAACGGAATGAGCAGCGCGGCACGAAATTCCAAGTGGTCAAACGCCGCTATCGTCGTGGAAACGCGCCCCGAAGACATTCCAGAAGAGTTCGTTAGCGCAGCAAAGAAGCGCGGTTCTGTCGCTTTGGCTGGCTTATTGTACCGAAAGCACCTCGAGCAACTCGCAAAGCAGCACGGCGAAGCGCAAAAAGCCCCCGCACAGCGAATGACCGACTTCATCAATCACGCCGAAAGCGAAACACTGCCCGCCACGAGCTACACACCAGGTGTCGTTTCAAGCCGCATTGACGAATGGCTGCCGAGTGCGATTGCAGACCGCCTCGCAAAAGCATTCGACGATTTCAACCACACTATGAAAGGCTACAAATGCCCCGACGCGCTCCTTATCGCTATCGAAACACGCACTTCAACTCCCGTGAGAATCCTGCGCGACAAAGAAAGCCTCGTCTGCGTTGCGCTCGAAAATCTCTATCCGTGCGGCGAAGGCTCTGGATACTCTGGCGGCATCGTTTCAAGCGCGATGGACGGCGAAAAAGCGGCGGCGGCGTTGAGCAAGAAATTGCAGTCCGATTGTAAAAAATAGTTTTTTGTAGAGCCGCACTATGTTTTTCTCACGATTTTTTCTTTTATTTTTGTTTATCGTTCTCTTTTCCCTCCGCCCTACCGCGCAAGAACAGCCTCTATCTGTTACAAAACAGGCTGTGCCTGTGTCCGTGGAATTGCCGGGGATTATGGGGGGAATTGATTTTTCTGTCGAATTGCCGTGGAACGAACGCGTCTTGTTCGAGCAAGATTCGTTCGCATATAACCACGACTTTGCGGCGGTGTCGTGCGCACTCTCTCAAGCGGCATATACCGACGTGAACGGAGAGGGAACTAATTTCTTGAAAGATTTTTATCTCGCGTTGGGCTTCGAGGAAGATTCTATCGCGCTTTTTTACGACGTGGATTACTCCGACAGCTACGGCAACGACCAAAGCGCATTTTCGTTCGCACACCGCGCACTCGACGGCAAAAATATCGTCGTCGTCGCAATTCGCGGAACGCCCGTCGGCGCAGAAGAATGGATTAGCAACACCAACATCGCCAACAGCGTTTTCGACAAAAAAGGCAAGAAAATCGCCGACTTCCCCGAAGAACACGAAGGTTTCGCCCTCGCCGTCAAGCAGGTTATCGAAAAACTCGATGCGTATCTGAGCGAGAAAAATCTTTCGTATGCCGACACGGTCTTTTGGCTCACGGGACATTCGCGCGGCGCGGCGGAAGCGAACCTGTTAGCCGTCAAGCTCGTCGAAGACAAGGGTGCGCAAAGCAAAAATATTCTCGCCTACACGTTCGCCGCCCCCAACACGACGCGCGCCGCAGATTACAACAGCGAAACATACGGCTACATTTGGAACATCGTCAACGAAGAAGACGTTGTGCCGTCCGTGCCGTTTGAATCGGGCGAATGGGGCTATCACAAATACGGCAACGTCCTCGCGTTCAAGAATTATTTTACCGCGCGCAATTTCAAGCAATTCTGCGACGTCGATTTGCCGAAAATGAGCGCAGCATACGAAAAGTATTTCGGCAGGCGGTATTATCCCTTTAAGTCGGGCAACTATTTTCCCTATGTTCTCTCCGAAATGCTTCAGGCGATAAACAAAAACCCCGAAAGCTACTACAAAAGCACGCTCGCCCTGCACAATCCGCTTTCGCGACTGCTGGCGAAGAGCTTTGCGGAGATGGAGAGCGAAGCGAAAGAAACAAAGCCGTCTTTAGCGCAAAAGCTCATTTCTCTCGCGAACCCGACGCTTATTCCCAAAGCCGAATCCGCCTTCAACGATATGCACAGCGGCGTTACCTATTTGGCGTGGCTTTTGACGATGAGCGAGGAGGAGCTGTACGACGCGACGAACTCGTATATTTTGCGCTTCAAGGGCAAAGCAGAAGTGTTCGTGCGCGACGAAAACGATGAGGTCATTGCGAAAGTCGTCAACGGCGCGCCTGTTTTGAAGCTCGACGACAGCTCTATCCAAATCCTAAAAGGTCTTTCTGGCACGGTCTACATCGGCATTCAGGGCAATCGCAACATCGTCGTTGAAATCACGAAAGACAGTATGCTCCCCACAAAGACCGCTGTCGAACTCGAAGAGTTTTCCCCTGCAGGAAGCTCGCTCGGCGTGATGAAGTTCGGCGCAATTCGACCAAGTCTTCTGAACGGCTATGAGCTGTATTTGACGGCGGCGAAAAGCGCGAAAGATGAGCAATTTGCTCTCACTTCTGGGCGAAAAGCGACCGCACGGGCGTGGCAAAATGCGCAAGCTCCTCTTTCTGTGCGACCGATTCAGATGCTCGATTCAAATGCGTTTCTTTCGACGGGGCTGCAAATCGGCAATCCGCGCGCGTATTTTTTCGCCGAAGTGGGAACAAACCTCGCACGCGAACTGCAAGCCGAAATGACAGGCGCAGGCTTTGTGTTGCAAACTCCGCTCATCAGCGCGCTCAACGCTGGCATTATGGGCGAATGGAAATGGATTTTTGACTTAACCGACAAAGAAGACCGCGTTTCGCAAGTGCCGTTCGCGTCGTTGGTGCTTTCGTTTCAGCCGCGCTGGCACATTCAATTTCTCGCGATGGCTGGCGTTGATTTCGCGATTGACGGATTTAACGACGGCGCATTTACTCCCTCTCTTCGCCGCTCAAACGATTATTTCACGCTGTTCGACCTCACCTCTTCCCTCTCTTTCTATCCCGTTTTCCGCATCGGCATCAAGTTATAACAGGCGCAGCCCGTGGCTCTTACAAAGCAGCCTATGGCTCTTACAAAACAGCCTGTGGCTGTGTACAAAATATGATTATTAGACCTGTTCGGAAACAGTATGTCATTGCCGTACTCGGCTTTATGTCATTGCCGTACTCGATACGGCAATCTATTGCAATATAGGCGTTTTGAGAAAGAGGCTGTGCCTCAGATTATCGGGTCAAGCCCGATAATGACAGCTTAATTCTGCGTAAAAAACGGGTCGAGCCCGATAATGACAATTATCGAACAGGTCTATTCATAGAAAGAACGTGTATATTCTTTCTATGAATGAAAGAATTCCTTGATAGAATAGCAATATTCTTTCTCGGAATAGCAATATTCTTGCTAAGAATTGATACATTCTTTGACTGAATAAAGAGTATTCTTGATAGAATGACAGTATTCTTTGAAAGAATATATGTATTCTTTGTCAAAATTTGCATATTTTTTGCGAGAATATATTTATTTCGTGCAATTCTGAATATATTTTTTTCTTGCAAATATGCCATTCATAGAGTAAAATAAAGTAATTCTAATTAAGGAGAATTGATATGGCTTTATCATTTTCACAAAAATTATCAGCGGCGCGCTTGATGGTGTCGGGCGTGAGGGAATTTTCGGACGACTTGAAGAAAGTCGGGTTTGACGAGACGAAAATCGAGGAAATCGAGAAGCTGTTTAACGACGCGCAGGCTCTCGACAACGAGCAGGAGGCTCTCAAGGCGAAGCTCAAGACTTGCACCGAGAAGCTCAACAAAACGGCGGATTCGCTCGACGCGGCTTTGACCGATGTCAAGAAGACCGTGAAATACGCAATTCCGCAATCCAACTGGAAAGCCTTCGGTATTTCCGACAAAAAATAGCCGTCGAAGACGGTTTCTCAAAAACAGGTTACCCCTCGCCTTCTAGGAGAGGGGCAAGGGGAGAGGTTACAAAGCCGCCTGTGCGTGAAAACGGACTGTGGCGGTTAGCAGACGACTTTGTAATCTTGGGCTTCGATAGCGGCTTTGATTGCGTCGGTCGGAACGTCTTTCGTCATCTTCACGACAACCGTTCCGCTCTCGTGGCTCGCGATTGCCTCTGCAACTCCGTCGATTGCCTCAACTGCCTTCTTTACGCGCGCTTCGCAATGTCCGCACATCATTCCTTCAACCTTCAATGTCTTTTCTTCCATAGCGTTTTCCTCCGCAAAATTGAATATATCACTCACCATTTCGGCGGTAATTTCTGATTTAATTTTCTTGTCGCGCTTCGCAGAATGAAGAGCGAACACATTTAATCGCAGCGCATTCGTAACAACGCAGAAACTCGACAAACTCATCGCCGCCGCCGCAAACATCGGATTGAGTTTCCAGCCAAACGCCGCAATATACGCACCAGCAGCAAGCGGAATCCCGATAACGTTGTAGAAAAACGCCCAGAACAGATTTTGCTTGATGTTCACCAGTGCCGCACGGCTCAAACGAATTGCGCTCGCAACGTCGGTCAGTGCGCTCTTCATCAACACCACGTCCGCCGCGTCTATCGCAATATCCGAGCCTGCGCCGATTGCAATGCCGATATCCGCCCTCGTCAAAGCTACCGCGTCATTGATTCCGTCGCCGACCATCGCAACCGCGCCTTTTTCGCGCAGTGATTTGATAACCGCTTCTTTTCCGTCGGGCTTCACGCCAGAAACAACCGCCGAAATTCCGCACTGTCGGGCGATGGCGCGCGCTGTTCGTTCATTGTCGCCCGTGAGCATCACAGGGAGAATGCCCATTGCGCAAAGCTGCTCTACGGCTTCGCGGCTGTCGTCTTTCACGGTGTCTGCAACAGCGATAACGCCCAACAGCGCGCCATTTTCCGCAAAGAACAGCGGCGTTTTTCCCTCTAGCGAAAGGGCGTGCGCCTTATCCAAAATCGATTTTTCCATAGAGCCGATGTGCGAGGCGATGAATGTTTCACTGCCGCCGATGAGCCTTTTTTCGCCGAATGTCGCAGAAAGCCCGTTGCCAGAAATCGCCTTGAAGTCCGTCGTTTCGGCAATCGCAAGCGAAAGTTCCGCCGCCTTTTTCATAATCGCCTTTGCAAGCGGGTGCTCGCTTTTCGCCTCAAGGTTCGCCGCCGCCTGCAATAAATAGGTATCGCCGCAGCTCATCGAAACGACATCGGTTACAACAGGCTCGCCTTTGGTAATCGTGCCCGTTTTATCGAGTGCGACGATGTTCACTTTGCCCGTCATCTCCATCGCGGCAGAGGTCTTGAACAAAATGCCGTTTTTCGCCGCCTTGCCGTTCGCCACCATAATCGCCACAGGAGTCGCCAAGCCGAGCGCGCACGGGCAGCTAATCACCAGAACCGAAATCCCGCGAGAGAGCGCAAAGCCGAAATCTTGACCGACAAGAAGCCAGATAATCGTCGTCAGAAGTGCCACTGCAATGACCGACGGCACGAACACGAGGGAAACTTTGTCGGCAATTTTCGCAATCGGAGCTTTTGTCGCCGCCGCATCGCTCACCATTTGGATAATGCGCGAAATCGTCGTGTCTTTGCCCACTCGCGTCGCGCGGCATTTCAAAAAGCCGTTTGTATTGAGAGTTGCCGAAGTTACGCTGTCGCCTGCCTTTTTGTCAACAGGGATACTTTCGCCCGTGATAGCCGATTCGTCGATTGCGCTTTCTCCCTCGATGATAACGCCGTCCACCGCGATTTTTTCGCCAGGCCGCACGACGAACGTATCTCCGACCGCCACTTCCTCGATTCGCACGGTGATTTCTTTGCCGTTACGGATTACGGTTGCTTTTTCGGGGGAAAGATTGAGCAAGCCTTTGAGTGCGTCAGTCGTGCGCCCTTTAGAAATCGATTCGAGCAATTTGCCAACCGTGATGAGAGCGACAATCATCGCCGCGCCCTCGAAGTAAAAGTCGTTCATCAAGCTCATCACCGCTTCTTCTTCGCCCCGCACGACCGCGCCCGTCATCAAAAACAGCGCATAAGTGCTATAGGCGAAAGACGCGGCAGAGCCAAGCGCGACGAGCGTATCCATATTTGGAGAAAGATGGAGCAGAGAGCGAAAGCCGCTGGTGAAAAACTTTTGATTTATCATCATCACAATCGCAGACAAAATCAGCTGCACTAAGCCCATTGCGACGTGGTTTCCGTTGAAAAACGGGGGCAGCGGAAAGCCGAACATCATGTGTCCCATCGAAAAATACATCAGCACGCACAAAAACGCAATCGACGCGATGAGCCGCTTTTTCAGCGCAGGCGTTTCGCTTTGGAATACGGCATTTTGCGCAGTATGTTCCGACGACGCAGCAGATTCCTCGCCCACAGAACTCGCGCCGTACCCTGCGTCTATCACGGCTTTTATCACGGCGGCACTATCGGCATTGCCCTCAACCCCCATCGAGTTCGTCAAAAGGCTTACCGAACAAGACTGCACGCCTGCGACTTTTGACACAGCCTTTTCGACACGCGCACTGCACGCCGCGCACGTCATTCCCGTTACGTTATACTGCTTCACCGCCATTATTTCACCTCTTGTATTGATACAACGCTGTATCCTGCGCCCTCAACTGCCTTTTTCAGCTCATCGTCGCTCACTTCGCGGCTAAACGACACGACGGCAGTTTTCTTTTTCAGGCTGACTTTCGCCGCCACTCCGTCAAGACGGTTCAAAGAGTTCTGAACGTGATTTTGGCAATTTTCGCACGTCATTCCCTCGATTACGAGCCTTTTTTCGCCGAGCTTTGCGCCCTCAAGCGTCTTTTCCTCTGCAATCGTCTTTCCCCCTCCGCCGCAACAGCCGCCGTCGCCGCTAAAGTGCTTCTTTGAAGACAAAAACGCCGCCACCGCTACAGATGCAATCACCAAAACAATAATGACATTTATCATAATATACCCCCTAACCTATATGCTATTTTATCATTCTCTGCAAAATCACATCGAGTTCATCAAGCACATAATCGTTTCCTTTGCGCACATTATTCGCAACGCAGGAATGAATATGCTCTGAAAGAAGCACTTTGCTAAACGAGTTCAAAGCCGCTGTAACCGCCGTTACTTGCATAAGAATGTCGGTGCAATACGCGTCTTTGTCTATCATATTCTTTAATCCGCGGATTTGCCCCTCGATTCTGCTGAGGCGATTGACAAGAGATTTATGCTCTTTCTCATCTCTCACCTTTTTCTTTCCGCTCAGCTCCACAGTGATTTCTTCTGTTACGTCTTCCTCTTTCTCTTCCATACCGTTGCAACAACTCATATAAAACCTCCTTAATAAATGCTGTTTTCACGACATACTATATACACTCTATGGGTATCTGTCAAGCAGTATAGCTTATTTTCTTTAAAGCAATATATAAAAAAATAGACATTTTTGCAGAAAGGGTTTAGAATAGGATAAACGTAATGAAAGGGGAAGATGTATTTTATGGAAGTTTTGGATTCAGAAAGCTCTGAAAGTGCATATACAAGTATAGGCGAGTTTGTAAAAAATACGGTGTTCAATGTCGCGTTTCACGGCGCAAAAGGGATAAAAGCAGGAAGCAAGATTGTCGGCGTAAACTTGAGATTCGACAAGGCAAGCAAAAAGATGTATATCGACATATTTGCAGACTGCGGGATTTTTCGGCGAAAGAAAAAAGCTCCGAGCATTGAATGTGTGCTAGAAGACGAAACAACAACGTTTGAAGAGCTGAAAAACGGGATTGTTCAATATCTTTTCAATAAAGGAGTTTTCGAGAACTTCTTAAACAACAATTTTTCTTTTACGGTGGATTCACAGCCTGCAATAAATAAAGGGCTTAGATAAAAGCGTACACTAAAGCCGCTCTTTAGTGTAGCAATGTGGGGGTCTTCAGCGTAGCGATTACATACTCTATACTGTACACTCAAGAGCGAACCATTTTGCGAAGTTTTTTTAAAACTTTTATAAAAAGAAATACGCATATCTGTTAAAAATGTCATTCGTGATGTATAATAAAAAATATGACTACAGATTTAGAACTTTTTGGTCGTAAGACTTTTTTCATTGCACCAACAGAGGATTTAATTCCTGAAAGCTACCTGTTCGAATTTATCGAGCAAGGATTTGAAACGTATATCATCAGCGCAGACGACGAAAACGCACTGAAAAGCAAGGTTTCTATTATTCTCAATCAATTCCCTCATTCCATTTTGTTTTTCAACATCGACAAAGACATCGTTGATTGGAAACTCTTTCTTTCTACTCTCAGAGCGGAGCAAAAAAACAATTTTCTCCTCGGTATTCTCTTTAACCGCACGAACGACGAGAAAGGGGAAAGAGTGCGCAGCGAATACAGCAAAATTGCGCATATTGACGCTGGCTTTTTGGCGTTGCAATCGGACAATGCGGATAATTTTTTAGCGATTCAAACGGTGTTAAGCGCAAACAAGGCGCGCGGCAGACGAAACAGCGTAAGAGCAGAATGTGATGAAAAGAGCCGAGTTGAGTTCGACCACAACGGTTTTAGCTACAAGGCTAGACTTTTGGACGTGAACGAAACTAACTTCTCTTGCAATATCGAGGATATTATTCCTGATTTCCCGATGTTTGAGCAGATTCACAATGTTACTCTTTTTATGGACGGATTGACGCTAAAGGTGAGCGCGGCTCTCATTATGAAGCGACTTTCTAAAAAAGAAAAAAAGTGTATCTTTATGTTTATCAAAAAAGACGGCACGCCTGATTTGGAAGAAGATACCGCAAAAAAATTGAGCAAGAAGATTTGCGAAATCATCTTACACAAAAATATGATGAGTTTTGCATAAACTTTTTCTAGCGAACAAGTACCGCAGTCTTCGTATTCTTCAATTCACAAATGGAGGAAATAAAAAATGATGAGTATAAGACAGAAAATCAACGGAGCAATGATGATTATTGTTCTGTTGGCTAGCACAAGCATTGTTTTGTTTTCGTGGAGAAAATCGAGTGCAGAGCTGTTTGCGGCGGTGGAGAAAGGCAATTTAAGCCTTGCCCACGCAACAGCTTCGGATATTTTCAACATCAATGACCGTGAGTTTAAGATGCTTGAAACGCTTGCTAATCTCGATGAAATCCGCTTAATCGAAAACACTAAAGAAACTATGCACGATAAATGGAGGCTCATAAACAGCGCAACAGGCGGAAACAAAAAGTATTTGGGAATGGCTATTTATGATGAGAAGGGAATAGGTTGGACAACAACAGAAAAATGGAGCGATTTGCACGAAAGAGAATATCTTGCTCGTTCGATGACTGGCATAAAAGCAATTATGGACCCAAACTGGAGCCCTGTAAACGGCAATCTGTCCACGTTCTACGCCCTCCCCTTTCGCGACAAAAACGCAAAGCAAATCGGCGAAGTTGTAGCCGTTCTTGACAGCACCGATTTGTGCAGAACAGTCGCCGCTATCAATGTAGGGCTCAATTCTCACCCTTCTGTTATCAATATGAAGACTGGAAAATACGTTGCCCATGCAGATGAGCAAATCGTAAAAGACGGAAAAAGCATTACAGACGACGCAGGAGATAGCTTTAAAGCGGTGATTGCGCGTATTCAGAGAGGAGAAACAGGAACGGCATCATTCTTTGATGAAACTGCTCGGCAGAAAATGTCTGTTGCGTTTCAGCCTATTCCAGATAGCGATTGGGCGGTTGTGTGTATGGCTCCGTATTCAGACTTCTTTAACGGAATTTCACAGCTTTTAGTAAATATGATTGTGATAGCTGTTATTTCGCTTATTGTGGCGTTTGCAGTAGGGTTGTTTGTTGTGAATATCGCAATTCGACCGCTCAATCACGTTAGCTCCGCAATCGACGGCATTGCGTCAGGAGATGCGGATTTAACACGCCGATTAGACGTTCATGGCAAAGACGAAATAGCACAGCTTGCAACAGGATTCAATTTTTTCACCGAAAAACTGCACACGATTATCACCGAGCTAAAAGGCTCTAAAGATGATTTGAACAGTTACGGCGAGCGATTGGGCAATATGGTGCAAGACAATGCAAACTTTCTTGATGCAATGGTGTCTTCTATAAAAGATGTGAACACAGAAATCTACAATCAGCACGACAAAGTAAACAGTTCTGTTGCGGCGGTAGGAGAGATTTCTGAATCTGTGGAGCAGCTGCGCGATTTGATTCAAAAGCAGATTTCGAGTGTTGAGCAAGCGTCTAGTGCTGTTACGCAGATGATTAGCAATATAGGCTCTGTAACCTCGTCAACAGAACATCTAGCGCAAGATTACACAAACTTTCAAAACGACGTGGGCAAAGGTATTTTACAGCAGCAAGAAGTCAGCCGAAAGATTCAGCTTATTGTAGAGCAATCAAAGATGTTGAACGAGGCAAACAAGGCGATTTCTACGATTGCAAGCCAAACAAACCTCCTTGCAATGAATGCGGCTATTGAAGCGGCGCACGCAGGCGATGCAGGAAATGGGTTTGCGGTTGTTTCTGACGAAATAAGAAAGCTGTCTGAAACCTCGGCGAACGAATCAAAGAAAATCGCCTCTCAGCTTAAAGATATTCGTTCTAGCATTGAAGGGGTTTTGCAGGCAGCAGAGCTTTCTGACAAATTCTTTTCAGTTGTCGCTGGCAAGCTGAAAGGCACGGGAGATTTAGTTCTTGAGATAAAATCTTCTATGGAAGAGCAAAGAGAAGGCTCTAAGCAGATTAACGACGCTTTAGGCGAAATGAACAATGCAACCGCTCAAGTTCGTTCTGCGTCTGAAGACGTGGATAAATCACGGCAAGGCATCATAGGAGATGTGAACAGCTTGAAGCAATCTTCTGACCAAGTGAAAACACAAGTCGAAAATATGGAAGAGAACATAAAGAAACTTGAGCAAGAAGATGATTCTCTTTTGAATATTGCGACGGCAATAAATGGCTCAATTTATCGAATCGGAAATCAAATCGACCAATTCAAAGTCTAACCGTCACAGACGGGTTTGTAGGCACCGCCTATTCTGTCAGTTTTTTGCCCCTCCCCTCGCCTGCTAGGAGATGGGCAAGGGGTGAGGTTTTTGAAAAACAGACGAGGGCTGACTTGTAGAATACAGGTAGATTTGTATAGCACAAAGAATTATTACTTTGTAAGGAGTTATATATGGACAGACGAATTTTATTTATCAGCGAGCAGCGCAGTTTTTTAGTAAACGCGATGTTAAAATCTCTCAATGGCGCGCGTTTTGAGGTTATTACCGCAGAACCAGACATCGTAGAAATTCAGCTTTTGAATAACCTGCCTGATATTTTCATAGTGTATCTTGAGGGTGATATAAAGGCGTTTAACGGCACGCTTTCTTACATCAAAAAGCTGCTTACCGAAGACGGCAAAGACAGAGTTTTGTATTTAATCGGCAATCAGATGGAAATCGAAGTAGCGTACGAAGTTGTGCCGCGTTCTCTTGTGTCTTATGCGTTCAATCGCCCTGTGAATATGAAAGATGTTGTCAATAAGCTCAATACTCTCATCACGAATGAAGAAGGCGCAATTCCTGGGGTCAAGAAAATCCTTGTGGTTGATGATGACCCTGTAATGCTTCGAACAATGAAGATATGGCTTGCGGGCTATGATGTATATATGGCAAACAGCGGAATGAATGCAATTCAGTTTTTGACGCAAAACACAGTTGATTTGATTTTGCTTGATTACGAAATGCCTGTTGCTTCTGGCTTGCAGGTCTTTGAAATGCTGAAAGCTGACGAAAAAACAGCGCACATTCCAATCATCTTCCTCACAAGCAAAGACGACAAAGACACCGTTATGAAAGTGCTTGCCGCAAAGCCTGAAAAGTATCTGTTGAAGTCGATGAAGCCTGAAGATTTGGTGGGTGCGGTAAATGATTTTTTCAAGGGAAAATAAAAGCCGACTTTAACAACGATACTCCAAAAGAAAAACAGAGGTGAGCACGATGGATAGAAAGATTTACAATTCGCATTTTTTGCTGCAAAACAGCGCATATAAATGGACAATTCCTATTACTACTATACTTTGTGTTTTGTGTCTTTTATTCATTGAAAACAGTGTTCACCCTTCTATCAAAAGCAGCACTATTAACAATATTTGGGTTCTGCACAAAATACAAAGCTATGCAGAAATCTTGCCTGTAATGATTCTTACTTCCCTTTCAGGCTATGCAATGGGCGGGCTTTCTGTGTTGTTTTTCTTTACCATACAAACGATGTCTACTCATCATTTCGCCTATCACTCGTTTTTGCTTTTGTTCGCCTCTGTCATATCCAATGTGCCGATAAAGTACCATTTTTACAAAAGTGTATGGAAAACAGTACTTACTTGCATTGTTTTTTCTATTCTGCTAGGAAATGGGTGGAATGGACTTCTTGCTATTGTTGAAGATAACCATATATTTTTCCATTTAGACCGATTAGACTTAGAGCAAGCTAATTTTTTCGTGGCAGTTCCTGCGTGCGTTTTTGTATGCTTATTTAATTATTTATATTTCAATTTTTTCCCCGAAAAAATCAGAAGTCTTTTTTTCACCAGTTCTTACGAAAGCGAAGATGTAAAAAAGCTGCAAAACTTGCTAAAACACAGACAGTTTTTGAGTTTAGACGAGCGTCTTTCTATTCTCTATTTGGTATCTGCAATCCTGATTATCATTTCTAGCTTTGGCTTTGCAAATGCTCTTGTCGGTCAAATTATTTTTGTCAAATGGAAAGCAATCGTTTTCGCCACGCGCTTAACAATTCTTATGTCTATAATCAGCACACCGATTATTATGCTCACCATTTCGCTCGTAAAGCAAAGCATTACTAATCCTCTTATGCTGATGTCGCAGGCCGCAGATTCTTCTTATGTGTGCCACATGGACAAAAAGCCTATCGGAAACAGCGAAATCTCTCCGCTCATAGACTTGAAGACTCTCGATATAAAAAGCAAAGACGAAATCGGTATTTTATATCAAGCTCTTGTCCGCGCTTTTGAAAATACGAACGCTTATATCGAAAACCTCGAAAAAGAAAAGCAGCTTGAAATGCAGCTTGTTTCTGCCGAGGAAGCAAACAAAGCAAAATCCGATTTTCTTTCTAATATGAGCCACGAAATACGCACACCGATAAATGCTATTTTGGGCTTAGACGAAATGATTTTGCGAGAATCGACTGAAAGCGAGATTAAAAAATATGCTATCGACATAGAAAGCGCAGGCAAAAGTCTTTTGAGCATTGTGAATGATATTCTCGATTTCTCTAAAATCGAAGCTGGCAAAATGGAGATTGTACCTGCAAATTATCACATCAGTTCGCTTGTAAACGACCTTGTAAATATGATTTCAAAGAGAGCCAGCGACAAAAATCTTACTCTCAATGTCGATGTTGATAAAACAATCCCTAATCTCCTTTTTGGCGACGATGTCAGAATAAAGCAATGTATCTTAAACATTCTCACAAATGCCGTCAAATACACAAAGCAAGGCTCTGTATCTCTGTCGCTTAAAGCCGAAAATGCCACAAGTGAACATATCAATTTGACTGTTCACGTCATCGACACTGGAGCGGGCATAAAAAAAGAAGATTTGCCAAAGCTATTCACAGCTTTTCAGAGAATTGAGGAGAACAAAAATCGCACGATTGAGGGAACAGGCTTAGGGCTGAACATCGTCAAAAAATTGCTCGCACTGATGGATTCAAAGCTCGAAGTAAAGAGCGAGTACGGCAAAGGCTCGGATTTCTATTTTACGGTGCGTCAGCGTGTTGCAGATTGGACACCTGTCGGAGATTTTAATGATATTTACGAAAAATCGCTCATCGACCTTGTGAAATATAAAGAAGGTTTCCACGCCCCGAACGCAAAAATCCTTGTTGTTGACGATACAGAACTAAACTTGACCGTTGTCAAAGGGCTTTTGAAGCAAACGCAAATTCAAATCGAAACAGCAAAGAGCGGGCAGGAAACAATTGAACTTGCCGCAAAGAATAAATACGACATCATTTTTCTTGACCACAGAATGCCAGGAATGGACGGAATCGAAACATTCAAAGCATTGCAAGCACTTGCAACGAACAAAAACAAAGATGTTCCTTGCATTGCGCTCACTGCAAATGCAATTGCAGGCGCAAAAGAAATGTATCTTGAAGTAGGATTTTCGGATTATCTTTCAAAGCCAATCGAAAGCAAGAAGCTGGAAGCGATGATTATAAAGTATTTGCCGAATAGCCTTATTGAACCGTGCGATAGTGAAAAATGTACGCAAGAGGTGAAAGACGATACTTTATATACAGAATGTGAAGAAACAAAAAAGCGTTTCGCCGACATCACAGGAATAAATCTCGGCGATGCGCTCAAGTTCACAGGCAATGCTGATATTTTAGAGCAAGCAATAAAAGAGTTCTTTTGCACAATCGAGCAAAAAGCAAACGACATTGAACGCTTCGCTGCTGAGGGCGACTTCAAGAATTACACCGTGCTTGTTCACGCACTAAAAAGCTCTGCACGATTGATTGGCGCAGGACAGCTAAGCGCAGATGCAGCATATCTTGAAAAATGCGGCGACAGCAAAAACAGCGACGAAATCAAAGCAAAAACCCCTGCTCTACTCTCTCTTTATCGCTCGTACGAAAAGCATTTATCTGCTATTTGCAAAGATGAAAAAGCCGAAGAGGAAAAAGAAGAAATAAGCGAAGAGGAATACACCGACGCACTAAACAGCATAAAAGAATGTGCTCAAGTGTTTGATTTCGACACAATCGACACAATTCTTTCTATGCTTTGTGATTATCGAATCCCGCCAAAACACGCCGAACAGTTTTCCGAACTCGAAAAAGCTATTCACGCCGTAGACCAAAATAAAATACTCCAGCTTTTACGCTAGAGTATCATCGTCTTTTGAGTAGTGTTACGAAAAGTATGCTTCTTTATGTCATTCTCGTGCTTGACACGGGAATCTATCTTCTGTAGGCAGTTTTGAAAAAGAGGCTGTGCCTCAGATTATCGGGTCAAGCCCAATAATGACAGCATACCTTTTATAACACCTCCGTCTTTTGTTCTAGGCACGCCAGACGTTGTATTTATCGCACTCAAGGATTTTTCTCGCATTTTCCACGCGCTCAGCACTTGGGCTTTCTGTTTTTTCAAGCACATAGTCAATGCCTAACGCCTTGTACTTCGTCGCTCCCAATCCATGATACGGCAAGACCTCAACACGCTGCACATTTGAAAGCGTGCGAATAAAGTCGCGTGTCTTTTCAAGATACTCATCATTATCCGTGATTGCAGGCACAAGAACGTGGCGAATCCAAATCGGCTTTTTTATCTCGTCAAGATAGCGGAACATATCGATTATATTCTTTCCGCTCTTTCCCGTAAGTTTTTTGTGTTCTTCCTCGTCAATGTGTTTAATATCCACAAGAAGCGTATCGGTAACCGCCATCAATCGCTCAAATTTCTTGAACCACTCCCCCTCTCTTGTGAACGGCTCGCCTGCGGTGTCTATGCAAGTGTTAATGCCAAGCTCTTTCGCCTTTTCAAACAACTCAATCAAAAAATCAATTTGCACCAACGGCTCTCCGCCTGAAACCGTAATTCCGCCCTTTTTGCCCCAATACGAGCGGCAGGCAAGAGCCTCTTTCAAAAGCTCATCAGTTTCCATCTGCTTGCCTTTCATCAAGTCCCATGTGTCAGGGTTGTGGCAATATTTACAGCGAAGATGACAGCCCGTCGTGAATATGATAAATCGTACTCCAGGTCCGTCTACAGAGCCGAATGATTCGAGTTGATGAATGTATCCTTTCATAAAAGCCTCCTAAAAGAAAAATGCACAAAAAAAAGCAGCCTTAAAAGTAAGACTGCTTTAATTCAATGTCGGGCAACCCGGATTTGAACCGGGGACCTCTACGTCCCGAACGTAGCGCGCTACCAGCTGCGCTATTGCCCGAATCAGATAAAAAAAGCCTTTTTGAAAAAGGCAAAAGCGGGAGCGAAGGGGCTCGAACCCTCGATCTCCGGCGTGACAGGCCAGCGCGATAAACCAGCTTCGCTACGCCCCCGTGATGTTTAATACTATATCAGAAGCACTCTTTTCTGTCAAGCACTTTTGATTTTATTTTTATTTTTTCTCACTTTTTTTACATTGCAGGCTCAACAATTCCTACATCAAAAACGGAAACGACATCAGAAACAATATCAGACAAGCTCATTTCGTAGCACTTTTCCAATCTGTAATCAAAATTCTCTCGCACACGAAGGTCATAGCAGATTTCTTTTTCAGGCTTTTTCTCTTTTTCCCACGGGCGAATATACGAAAAGCGGATAATCGCGTGTCCTTTCTTTTTGCACAAAATCGTGAACTTCTGCTCGCCGCCTGCGCCGCAAATCCCGTTTTTATCGACACGGCTGTAATCAATTTTATATTTTTCATCGATAAGCTGTGCAATATCGGTTTTATCGATTGCACACACCCACATATAGCCCGTCGTCTTATTCGCATCAAAAGAGATTTCTATCGTGTGCGCCTCGTTCGCCTTTTCCGCCTCAAAACTTGCGCAAGAGCTAAAACACAAGCTCAACGCACCTAACACTATCAAAAAATATCTCATAGCTTTATTATATCACGTTTTTAGTGTTACGAAAAGTATGCTGTCATTATCGGGCTTGACCCGATAATCTGAGGCACAGCCTCTTTTTTAAAACCGCCTAGAGATTCCCGTGTCAAGCACGAGAATGACATAGGGGGGAACGCACTCAGAATGACAAAAAGAAAAGCATACTTTCCGTACCATTGCCAAATTTGTTCTATTTTATCGGCGTGATTTATAGAGAAAGTTTACTTCTGCAATAATTTCTTTGCCGCCGTTTTCATACCATTGCGAATGAGCTTCTTGGAGCGATTCCCTGTTGATTTCGCCGCAGATATATTTTATCCGTGCGTCTTCAATAATCTTATCAAGCTCAAGTTTGTTTCTTTCATAGGATTTAGAGCTTGCAAGATATGCACTTGCAGGGTTGAGCACCGCCACTTTTTCATTTATCGCTATGACTCTTTGCTCTTCAAGAGCCTTGTCGCTCATTCTAACGCTTGGCTTCGCTTGCTTGAGCATGTGCGGAATGTAGGTCAATGCTTGATTTAACCCGTTGTAAACGTGCGAAACTTCAGGATTTGCAATATCCGTATCGATAAGATACCCGTCTGAATCAATCCTGTAGTTGTAATCTTTTAGCCCATAGCTTGCAAGAATCAGCATTTCATCATCGTTCATCTTGTCTAAAAAGTGCAGACATTGTTCAACTTGCTCTTTTGTCTTCGCGGCGTGCGTAATAGAAATAAATCCATTGTAGCCGTCTGTGGCTTGCGTGTGGTTGTTTATCGGTCCTAACAGCGTCATTGCGGCGTATTTCGACGGGTCTACAACACTGCGCACATTCTTTGTTTCAAACTGTTCCCATATTCTGCGCCCAGAATCCATAACATCAATAAACACGCCCGCTTGCCCTTCGATAACTTGATTTTTCCAAGTGCTTGTGCTTTTTACTGTCCAATCAGGCGCAACAAGCCCGTCTGCATATACCTTTCTCAGCCAGTTCAACGCCTCAATATATTCTTGCGTCTGATGCACAGGAATAAGCGAATTGCTCATTTCCGTCCACCCGTTTCCGCAGCCGAACCACGTTTGAATAATATCCAGCGGACCTGTGTATTTAGAAAGCGCAAGCCCGTAAGTGTTTTTTTTGCCGTCGCCGTCGGGGTCTTTATAGGTGAACGCATAGAGCATATTGTACACATCTTCGATTGTTTTAGGCTCGCCTAAGCCTAATTTTTCAGCCCAGTCTGTGCGATACGAAAAACCATAGCGACCTATTTCGCGCGCTTTGTAAATACCGATAAGAGTTGAATCGATAGTAAGGCTTTTGCAAATGTTTTTGTTTGCTTTAGAAAGATTTGGATACTTCTCTTCGTCCCAAATAAACGCGTTCAAATCCCAAAATGCGCCGTTTTTCACCGCATTTGCGACGCTTGAGTTTAAGGACTTTACGCTCATAATCATCGGAAGCTCAAATGGATTGTCTAAAACTTCCTCCATCGTGTCTTCATAATCATCATCGTGAACAAAAATGAACTCGACATCTGTTTGCGTGTGTTCTCTGATTGCGTCCATAACAACATCTGCTCTGTCGCCTGAAATAGGGTTCGCCATTTCATTTTGAAGCAAGAATGTAACATGCGGAAGTTTTTTTGTACTGTCTTGTGCCGTGTAGTTTGCGCAAGAGCAAAGAGAAATCGCTATACCAAGTAACTGTATTTTTGAAGCAAAATTCATAATCCTTATCCTACTTACTTTAATGGTAAACAGGATAAGGAATAATGTCAAGTTTTTTTAATTTATGACAACGACTTTTTCGTATAATCCGAAACGAATCGTCTTGCTGTTTTCATTTTTCGAGCGATACGCTGTCGCAATGATGAGCCTATATCTTCCCTTTTCCTCAGGCACATTGCATTCAAGCTCTGTAGCCATATTCGCGATAAGCTCGCTTTCTTTGACGTGAAGATACCCGCTCATATCCTCTTCATCGTATCTACCCTGTTCATCGCATGGCGCAAAGAAAAGCCCGACCTTGTCTTCCTCTCCTGCGATTTTGAGCTTTGCGCCGTGTATCTTGATGGAATATCCTGCGTTCAGCGAATCAGAAACAGCCCTTGCTTTCACATTGAAGATTTCGCTTATTTCAGGCAAATTCTTCTTTGAAATATCAGCGGCAACACTCACATCTTTCACCGCGTCCAACGCCTTTTGCGATGGCGTGAAACCGAGCGTCATCGGCGGCACATCTTCAATACTCGGATTGTCTTTGTTTATGCTTCCGTCAGGTTTAATGTACAGCGTTCCCAGCTCAAGAATATCCACCGCCTTGCCGCTTTTGAGCAGTGCCAAAATCCCGTCGCGCAATAAATCTGCCGCAAAAAGAAGAGTAGCTCTTTTCAAGTTCGGATTATCCTCAAGAGCCTTATCGATGATATTTCCGATATAAGCCGTTTCCCTTTGCACCTTTGCATAAGAAACTTTCTTTGACCCGTCAGTGCTGAAACTGCTTTGATGAATGGTAACATTTACCTTTGAATCACTAAAATTTGCAACTTTGTCTTGCATTTTTTCTCCTCGAAAAGTTTTCTAATTTCTTGATAACTTTCTATATAATATATATACACTATCTTCAAAAAAAATCAAGTAAAATATACTCAAAATCGAGCTTGAAAAAACATCACTGCGAATTTTCGTTTACATAGCTATGTTAAAATAAATTCCTAGCTATGTTTAAAAGAATTCCTAGCTATGTAAATGAAATTTACAAGCTACGTGTAAATGAAATTTACAGCCTACGTGTAAACGAAATTTACGGTATTTTTTCACAGAAAAAAATCTATGAGGTGTTTCAAAAGATATGCTTTTCTTTTTGTCATTGTGATAAATGCCTTATGTCATTGTGAGTGCGTTCCCCCCTATGTCATTCTCGTGCTTGACACGGGAAGCTATCTGTTCTAGGCATTTTGAAAAAGAGACTATGCCTCAGATTATCGGGTCGAGCCCGATAATGACAATTATCGAACAGGTCTATTCAAGATAGCTTCCTGCTTCTTCGTTGTAAAGCTCAATCCTCACATAATCGCTCGTTAAATCGTCAACCGCGCTGACCGTGAGCGATGTTTTCA
>ERZ842401.664-NODE-664-length-50561-cov-13.805191_pt1 | contig 50561 bp, 36 predicted proteins | sample MGYA00521270_ERZ842401 | MGnify/ENA primary metagenome ERZ842401 (study PRJEB31892, sample SAMEA3878208) | bioreactor metagenome | biome: Moose rumen | place: Sweden | collected 2011-10 | study: EMG produced TPA metagenomics assembly of the PRJEB12797 data set... | reverse complement strand
ACTCGCGACCCCGACCTTGGCAAGGTCGTGCTCTACCAACTGAGCTATTGCCGCATGATGTGTAAGAACACTTGCTTCTTATCCGAAAGCGGGTGCAAAAGTACTACAACTTTTTTAATTGTGCAAGAGTTAGACAAAAAAAATTGAAAAAAAATCACTTTTTTTGATTTTTCACTACGTTTTTGTACCTTTGTGGGCTCATTGATATTATGATGACTTAATAAACAAGTATGCGTCTCAACAAAAAAAGAATCGGAACACATAACTATCTGCAATTTTAATCTTATGGATTTTCTTAACGAACTGAATGACAATCAGCGCATCGCCGTGACAGATACCGAAGGGGCACAGTTGGTTATAGCAGGTGCAGGCAGCGGCAAAACACGAGTGTTGACCTACAAAATAGCCTATTTGCTTTCACAAGGCGTATCGCCCAGCAACATATTGGCTCTCACTTTCACCAACAAGGCAGCGCGAGAGATGAAATCGCGTATCGGTCAATTGGTGGGTCAGCAATATGCACGCTATCTCTGGATGGGTACCTTCCACAGCATTTTTTCCAGAATACTGCGCCAAGAAGCAGACCGACTCGGCTATACTCATGACTACACCATCTATGACTCCACCGACTCAAAAAGTATGATTAAGCAAATCATAAAAGAAATGCAGTTGGATGAGAAAGTCTATAAACCCGGCGTGGTTGCATCACGCATTTCAATGGCAAAGAACGACCTGCTCACGCCGCAAGACTACAGCAAGAACAACACATTGTTGCAAGAAGACAGGTTGATGCGCATCCCGCGAACTATGGACATCTTCTTCACCTACAACCAGCGACTCAAGCAGAGTAATGCCATGGATTTTGACGATTTGCTGTTCAACATGAATCTACTTTTGCAACGTTTTGACGACTTAAGAGACAAATATCAGCAGATTTTCAGATATATCTTGGTGGATGAGTATCAAGACACCAATCATTGTCAGGCACATATCGTGCTTACCCTTGCTCAACCTCAACAAAACATCTGCGTGGTAGGCGACGATGCGCAGAGTATCTACTCATTCCGCGGAGCCAACATAGACAATATTTTGCGTTTCAAGGACTCATTCAGCGGTGCCAAACTTTATAAACTGGAGCGCAACTATCGCTCCACACAAAACATTGTAGGAGCTGCCAATTCGTTGATAAAGAAAAACAAAGGGCAAATACCCAAAGAGGTGTATTCCGAAAAAGAACAGGGTGAACTACTGAAGATAAAGGCGTTGGAGAATGACCGGAATGAAGGGGAATACATAGCGAAAGAGATTTACAGTCGCAGGCGTGAGGGCTACGATGCCTTTGCAGTATTATACAGGACCAATGCACAATCTCGTATCATAGAGGATGAGTTACGCAAACGCAGTATTCCTTATCGTATTTACGGCAGTGTGTCATTCTATCAGCGCAAAGAGATAAAGGACGCGCTCGGTTATCTGCGTCTTATGGTGAATCCACAGGATGACGAGGCACTGCTTCGCGTGATTAACTTCCCTTCACGCGGCATAGGCGAGACCACGATGCGCCGTGTGCTGGACACGGCTCATACCGCAGGTGTGAGCGCCTACCAAGTAGTAAGCCAACCTGAGCAATACGGCTTGCAGGCATCCGCTGCAACCCAAAACCGTTTGCGTCAGTTCGCGCAACTGACAGAGCGTTTGCGGGAAAAGAGACAAAGCATGGATGCTTACAGTTATGCCGAGCACGTATTGCGCGATTCAGGTGTGCTTATGAACGCCATGGCCGACAAAACACCGGAAGGACAAGACAGATATGAAAACTTGCAGGAGTTGCTGTCAGGCATACGTGAGTTTGTAGAAACGGAGACGACAGCCGGCAATCCTGCCATGATAACTGATTTTTTAGCGGAAGTATCTCTGCTGACCGACCAAGACGAGCATCTTGACGATGATACCGCCCGCGTTTCCCTCATGACGATACATGCCGCCAAGGGACTGGAGTTCCCCATTGTCTTCATTGCGGGTATGGAAGAGAAACTGTTTCCGTCGGTTTTTGCCGAGAGTGTACGTGAGTTGGAGGAAGAGCGTCGACTCTTTTATGTGGCTATGACACGGGCAGAGAGGGAGTGTATCACAACCTACGCGCGGCAACGATGGCGCAACGGCAGCGTTACCTTCTCCACCCCATCACGCTTTCTGAAAGACATAGACTCGCAGTTTGTTGACCGTTCTGGCGAGCAGCAGACACAGACAGAAACGTCCTGGTCGATGGGCTGGATGCGACAAGAGTTTGAAGGATTTCATAGAAGCGACTATAGCCGCAGTAGTGAGAATAGCCATCACGGTTCGCACAGGCAACCCTCTACCTACACATCATGGGAACAGCCACAAGCGAGCAGCAGTCGTCCGATGAAACGTGTGGAGAAAAAGACAGGCAACGCCTCAACCGCCCAACCCTTGCAAAACACCTACAAAGAAGGTGACCGCATTCGTCATGCCACTTTCGGCGAGGGCACAGTTGTGAGTGCCTACAGCGAGTATGGCAATGACAAGGTGGATATTCAGTTCGACCATGCAGGCAAGAAGACCTTGTTGCTTAAGTTTGCCAGATTAGAGAAATTACCCGCCGACGGAATTAATACAGCCCATACATAATTTTCCTTTAATACCACCACCCAGTTGACGGAATGCAAGTCATTCATCCGTCATGCGTCATGCGACGACAGTAAGGAGATTATTCGTTGGGGAAAAATTGCCAAATTTTTCGATTGATTTTTTTTGCGGACATTGGGTAAATTTAACCATTTTTATGCCTGCAACTTTCATATAATAAGAACATTATACCCAAAGTATGCACGATGTCCGCACGATGTCCGCACGATAGGTGCTCAGAAGGTGCACTTTTTTTCGAAAAAACAGGGGTGATTTTCGAGTGGAAAAATTGCCAAATTTTTGACTTATATTCCGCCAAGGTGTATAAATTAAAAGAATGTAGAGATACTCTCGCAAGTATCTCTACATTAGTATGAATATACGAAGTTTTTATGCTTTTTCGGCAAGTTGAATCACTTCTTCAGCAATTCGACGGGCAGAATCGCGCTGTGCAAGTGTGAGGATATTTTTTTTCAGGACTTTCAGTCGTGCCTCATTTTTTATGAGATGCAGAGCCGTTTCCACCAGTTTGTCATGTGCCTCGTCATCGCGCACCAATACGGCCGCTTCTTTGTCAACCAATGCCATGGCATTGTGAGTTTGATGGTCTTCTGCCACATTTGGCGAAGGAACGAGTATAGCGGCTTTTCCTAACAAACACAACTCACTGATACTGCTGGCACCGGCACGAGAGATGACTACATCGGCAATGGCATAAGCCAAGTCCATACGCGAAAGGAAAGCCGAGCAGAATATTTTCGATTCCGAATCTTGCAGCTCCTGTTTCTCCAAAGCCTCACGACATTGTTCATAATAGGTTTTGCCCGTTTGCCAAATTACCTGTATGTCGGTTTTCTGCAACTCGTCGAGATGGCTGATAATGCTCTCATTGATGGTGCGCGCCCCCAGTGATCCGCCTATAATCAGCAGTGTTTTTTTCTTTGAATCAAGGCCGAAATATTCAGCGGCTTCTTCTCGACTTCCCCCCTCCAAGTTTTGGCGGACAGGGTTACCCGTAAGTATAATTTTCTCTTTAGGGAAGAAACGCTCCATCCCCTCATAGGCAACGCAAATCTTGGCAGCATCGTTGCGCAGCAGTTTGTTGGTAACGCCGGCAAAACCGTTTTGCTCCTGAAGCAAGATGGGTATTCCTTGTTTGGCGGCAGCTTTCATAGCGGCTCCTGAAGCATAGCCGCCGACTCCGACAGCCACATCAGGACGGAACTGTTTGATGATTTTCTTGGCTTGTCGCATAGAACGCAACAAATCCCATAAAACAGAGATATTTTTCCAAGGTTGTTGACGATTGAAGCCTCTGACAGGCAAACCAATTATTTCATAGCCAGCTTGCGGCACACGCTCCATCTCCATGCGCCCCAAAGCGCCAACAAAGAGGATTTTGCAATCGGGTTGAATCTCGCGCAAGGCATTGGCTATACTGACGGCAGGAAAGATGTGTCCTCCGGTACCGCCACCGGAAATTAGATAGTTCATATATTCTCGATTTTACAATTGCACAGTTATATGATTTCACAATTTATCCACTTCATCCACCTCTATATCGGGTACATTTGATTCGCTTTCTTCTATAGTTTGTTGCTGAAGTGCCTGTTTCTCGTTTTGCTCGCGTGCCACCCCCATCATAATTCCGAAATAGATAGAAGTAACGAGAGCACTTGTTCCACCTTTGGTCATCATGGGCAATGGCTGTCCTGTAACAGGGCCGAGTCCTACCGCGACTGCCATTGAGATGAGAGCTTGCAAAGTGAGCAATATACCCAGTCCCATTACCATCAGTTGAGATGAATAGTCAGAATAGCGTGAAGAGGCATAACAACAACGGAAGAGTATAGACAAATAGAGGATAGATAGTAATACAGCCCCGACTATGCCGGTTTCTTCCACAATGATGGAAAATATATAATCGGCATTAGCCAGCGGCAGATGGTTTCGCTGAACCGAATTGCCCACACCTACTCCAAAAGGACTTTGCCCTCCATGAGCAACGGCCACACGTGCCATCATCTCCTGATAGTTATCGTTAGTCAGTCGATAGGTCCCTTCTGCATTTACCTTTTCTTCGCCATGCGACCAGACCCGATGAACCCATGTAACAGCTCTTTCTAACGGTGTATTTTTCAACGCCTCTTCTCTACCGGGGTCCACAAATGCGAATTTCACAATAAGAAGCATTAGGATCAATGCTATGGCAGCCACGGCAACAATACCAGTCCACCATTTCCAAGGAATCTTAGCCAAGATCATCAACACAATAACCACGGCACCGAGCAGAATAGCCGTACTCAGGTTGCCAATCATAATAAGGAAACAGGTTACGGTTGTGAGGACAAGCACAATACGAAAATAATAGGCTTGTGACTTCTCGTCATGAATACGCGTGAGCAAATCGCTTACGACGATGACGAGCCCCAGCTTGGCAAGTTCCGAAGATTGAATGGTGAATATTCCGAATTTCATCCATCGATACGCGCCATTGACGTCATGACCGATATGGAAAGCATTGAGCAAAACGAACAGCAAGCCGACAGCAAACACCAAATAGCCGATAACACGATATACCCAGGAGGGCAAGAACTGCAAGAAATAGGCAAACACGACACCTACACCCAGTACGGCAATCTGCAAGGCTATAGGGCGCAAGGGGCTATGTCCGGCAGCCGTAGCCTTCATGATAATCGTGCTACTGGAAGAAAACAGCGCCAGAATACTGACTGCCAAGAGAGAAAGAAAAATCACCCAGAAAGGTTTATCGATATATGCACGATTCAAAGTCATAGTTTATTGTTTAATTGTGGAATAGCTGAATCAAGTATTGATTACAAATTCTTTACTTGCTGTACGAATTGTTCCCCTCTGTCTTCGTAAGACTTGAATAAATCAAAAGAAGCGCAGCAGGGCGAGAGAAGTACGGTGTCGCCATCGTGAGCCGCATGATAGGCAGCGAGTACGGCATCGTGGATATTATTCGTGTCGATTATTTTAATTTCTTGATTCCGGTTTTCTGATTTCATATTACCGAAATGTTCGAGCAGTTTCTCGTTGTGGAGTCCCATAAAGACAAGCGTGTGGCATTTTTGCATGACAAGTTCATCTATTTCCGAGTAATCGTTTCCTTTATCTTTACCGCCGAGAATAAGCACGGTAGGAGTGGTCATACTCTCAAGGGCATACCAGCAGGAGTTTACGTTGGTAGCTTTAGAGTCATTGATAAAACGTACGCCACGAACGGTAGCCACATACTGCAACCTGTGGTCCACACCCTTAAACTGCATGAAACTCTCACGTATCACTTCGTTCTTTATATGCAAAATCTGCGCTGCCAAACCTGCAGCCATAGAATTAAGTTGGTTATGTTTGCCTTTAAGAGAAAGGTCAGCTGCAGAGATGGCAAGTGCCACGGCATTGGGGGCTTCTATCACGAGTTGGTCGGCATCCACATAAGCAACATTATGCTCTTTCTTCGCACCAAATGGATAGAGCGTGGCAGCAGGTCGGATTTTTTTTATCTCTTTGTCAATCACCGGGTCTTCTGACCAATAGATGAAAGCATCTTCCGATGTCTGATTGCGTGTGATACGGAACTTGGCATCAATATAGTTTTGGAACTTGAAGTCGTATCGGTCAAGATGGTCGGGAGTGATATTCATCAAGATGGCGATATCGGCACGGAAGTCGTACATGTTATCCAGTTGAAAAGAAGATAGTTCAATAACATAGTAATCTCGTTCGGTCTGTGCCACCTGCAAAGCTAAAGAGTTGCCTATATTGCCGGCAAGCCCTACATTGAGTCCTGCACGCACGAGGATATCGAAGAGTAGCGAGGTTGTGGTGGTTTTACCATTCGAACCGGTAATACATATCATCTTGGCATGGGTATAACGTGCTGCAAACTCTATCTCTGAAATGATGGGTGTTCCTTGCGCCTTCAGTTTCATAATAAGCGAAGCCGTATCCGGTATGCCGGGACTCTTGATAACCTCATCCGCACTGAGAATCTTATCTTCGGTATGTTTACCCTCTTCGTATGGGATGCGATGTTGTTCAAGTAGTGCTTTATACACCGGTTTAATTTGCCCCATATCAGAGACAAAAACCTCAAAACCTTGTTTCTGTGCGAGGATGGCTGCGCCGCAACCACTCTCGCCTGCACCGAGTATGACTAAATAATCTTTCATTATCTGAGTTTCAATGTTAATATTGTGAATGCTGCCAAAAGAATGGTGACAAGCCAAAAACGAATTGTGATTTTGGTTTCGTGGTGCAACTCCTTGCTGCCTTTGAAGAGTACGGTACTCCCCGGGTCAAGCCGTTCCACCTGTTCCAGTGAGGTGCGGAAATGGTCATGCAACGGAGTTCGTTTCCAGAGGCGTTGTTTACGCCCCTTGCGCTTGCCTGCTTTGTAATAGAACCGTTGTCCGATGACACTGACACTCTCCATCAGAAAGACACCACAGAGGATGGGTATAAGCAACTCTTTATGTATGATGCAGGCACATACGCCGATGATACCGCCAAGGGTAAGGCTGCCTGTGTCACCCATAAAGATTTGGGCGGGATAGGTATTGTACCATAAATATCCGAGAAGAGCACCTACGAAAGCTCCAAGAAAGACCACCAACTCTTCACTGCCCGGAATATACATCACATCAAAATAGTCCGCCCAGATCGTACTACCGCTAACGTATGCCAACACCAGCAGTGCTATGCCGATGATAGCAGAATTGCCGGCACACATGCCGTCCATACCATCGTTGAGATTGGCACCGTTGCTCACTGCTGCTACCACAAAGACGATAAGCAACACGAAGAATATCCAACCTGCTTTATATTTCCATGTCTCACCCAAGAAACCGAACATATCAGCATAGTTGGCATTATGATGTTTGACAAAAGGAATGGTGGTACGTGTGGACTTAACATCGGGAGTCTTATACACCACCTCAGTATTATTCTCAATGCGCACCTCCACGCTCTCATTCATCACAGTAACAGGCGAATAGCGAAGGGTGAGTCCGACGATAAGTCCTAATGCCACTTGTCCTGCAATTTTCAACCAGCCGTTTAGCCCCTCTTTGTTGTGCCGGAAGGTCTTGATATAGTCATCCATGAATCCAAGCAAGCCCATCAGCAGAGTGGTAACAAGCATGAGAATCATATAAACATTGGTGAGTCTGCCCATCAACAAAACGGCGAGTAAAATTGCCACGATGATGACAATGCCGCCCATAGTGGGAACCCCTACTTTCTTAGTGTTGAACGGGTCAGTCTTCTCATCGCGCTGGGTTTCGGAAATATGTTTCTTCTTCAACAAAGCAATGAAATACTTGCCAAACCACATACTGGTCAGTAAGGCTATAACACCGGCTATAATGGCACGGAAAGAGATGTATTGCCATAGTCCCGCTCCGGGAATATGAGCAGAAGTACTCTGCAAATAAGTGAAAAGATGGTAAAGCATAAAATATATTTCTGATTACTAATTTCTAAATTCTGATTTATCATGCCATGGCGCGTACTTCTTCGTGGTCATCGAAGTGATGTTTCACGCCTTTTATTATCTGATAATCTTCGTGACCTTTGCCTGCTACGAGAATCACATCACCCTTTTGAGCCAAGGTGCACGCCGTACGGATGGCTTGACGCCGATCTTCAATCACAAGAGTGGATGTCTTTTCTTCGTCCGACAAACCTGCAAGCATATCATTCAGAATATCCTGAGGTTCTTCGTCACGCGGATTGTCGGAAGTGAGAATTAGTTGGTCACTTCCTTGTTTGGCAATTTGTGCCATCATAGGTCGTTTGCCTTTGTCACGATTGCCGCCGCAACCCACCACCGTGATGAGATGAGTGCCTTGTTTGCGTATCTCGTTGATGGTGTTGATTACATTCTCCACGGCATCAGGCGTGTGGGCATAGTCCACAATGGCAGTCCATCCCTTATGCGAATAGATGGTCTCAAATCGTCCGTTGACAGGCCGTAGTGTAGAGAGAATACGCAGCACTTCTTCTTTATCGAATCCGAGACAAAGGGCTGTTCCGTAGATGGCAAGCAGATTGCTCACATTGAAGCGACCTACCAAGGGAACAAACACCTCTTGGTTATTGATGGAAAGAAGCATGCCATCAAAACCTTCTTCCAGTATTTGTGCCCGGTAGTCAGCCATGCTGCGAGTGGAATAAGTATGCACGGTGGCTTGCGTATTTTGCGTCATAACAAGGCCGTTTTTGTCATCCTTGTTGGTAACGGCAAAAGCCGACTTTGGCAATTCATCAAAGAAACGCTTTTTAGTATCGCGGTAGTTATCGAAAGTCTTATGAAAATCAATATGGTCACGAGTGAGATTGGTGAATATACCGCCGTTGAAATCCAACCCGGCGATGCGCTCTTGTGCAATAGAGTGCGAAGATACTTCCATGAAGCAGTATTCGCACCCTTCATTGACCATACGGTTGAGCAGTTCGTTCAAAGCCAAAGCATCGGGGGTAGTATGGGTAGAAGGAACAGCTTCGTCTTCTATATAGTTGCATACGGTTGACAGAAGACCCGCCTTATGCCCCAAAGCGCGTGTGAGTTTGTAGAGCAGAGTGGCAATGGTAGTTTTTCCGTTGGTGCCTGTTACGCCTACCAAAATAAGGTGCCGCGAAGGCTCTCCATAAAAACGTGATGCCAGTTCACCTAAGGCTTTGGGGGAGTCCTTCACTACCACATAAGTAGCATCCGAATGTTCAGCCGGAAGGTTCTCACATACAATGGCTACTGCACCGGATGCCACGCATTGCGGGATGAAAGTATGACCATCAACGGCTGTGCCTTTGGTAGCAACAAAAAGACTGCCCTCCCCTACTTTGCGGGAGTCAAACTGAATATCATTCACTTCCACATGAGTGTTGCCGTAAACGGTTTCCACTTCTATACCCTTTAGCAATTCTGAAAGTAACATATTGTTTGTTTTTTATTATTTCAACATAACTACACCTATTGGCGGAACTAAAAAATGTTCAATTTTTCCTCAAAAAAATGTAGCGGACTTGTAGCGGACATATAGCGGACATGTAGCGCACATCGTAAGCCTTAAAAAAATCAAAAAATGTTCAATTTTTCCTCAAACTTCAGTAAGCATTTTGTAAGGACATCGTAAGCCTATCGAATTATCAAAATTCGTCTCTATTGCAACTCCAAATACACAGTTCCGCCTTTTATCACTTTAGTACCGCCTCCAATGCTCTGACTGACTACCTTGCCCTTGCCGGACAGTTTGACGAGCATACCCGTTTGCTCTATCGCATAGACCGCATCGCGTGCACCCATACCCACCACATTAGGTACAATATCGTTACGCATCATCAAGGTTTCTGCCTCATAGTCCTGATTGATGCGCACCCATTCGGAATCATTGGAACGGATGTCCACCTTTGTGCCTTTTGAAGCTATCTTTATCGGTTTTTGCATACCGCGTTTGATAGGGGGACGTTTGATGGAATCGGGGTGCAGAATATTCTTGCTGACCGGTGTTGTGCCATGATAGGCCATTACTTTTTCTGCTATACGCCGTACAGTGCCACCGCAATCAGTACCTGCATCATACTGCGCATAAGCTTTCTGCTGAATAACACAGATACAAGTGTATTGCGGTTTCTCCATCGGGAAATAGCCGCAGAAGAGTGTGCGGTGGTGGCGTGAGTGATAGCGACCGTTTTCTATTATCTGAGCCGTACCTGTTTTGCCGGCAATGTGAACAATGTCGGACTGCGCTTTTCGGTATTTCATTATTTTATTTCCGTTCCACCGAAGCACGGAAGCCGTACCGCTCACCTGCAAGTCATCGTCCCAAACCACGGCCTCCAGGCATTCGCGTATGTCACGCAGTGTACTGTTTTTGCAAATACTGTTTTTTATAGTTGAAGTGCCAAAGCGTTTGACGGTATTTCCATTCTCCTGTATCTCCTCCACCAAATAAGGACGTATCATCTTGCCGTCATTGGCAATGGCATTATAAAACATCATTATATCAATCGGCGGAAGTTCCACTGAATAGCCGAAAGCCATTTTAGAGAGAGTTTCGTTGTCCTTGGGCACACGAATATCGGGTTGTTGGGTACCTGGAATATCGAAATAAACCGAATCACGAACCCCCATCTTGTCCAACTTATCCACAAATCGCTCTGCCTTTTTATCGTAAGCAGAAGTAACTATCTTCGACAAACCCACATTGGACGATGCTGCCAATATCTCTTTCACAGTGAGACGGGTAGTCTGCATCGGTCTGCCTTGCTGGTCGTGATACTCATGAGAGTCCTGAATGCGAGAACTGCCGTAGAACCACAAACCGCGCTCCACATCAATGGTATCGGTGATGCTCACCTTCCCGTCATCCAAGGCAGCCATCAAAGCATAGGTCTTGAAAGTGGAGCCGGGTTCTATCTTGCTCACCGCATAGTTACGATTCTCCACATACTTGCCATCATCTGTCCTGCCCAAATTGCTTATGGCACGTACCTTACCTGTCTTCACCTCCATCAGAATACAGCAACCCCAGTCGGCATCTTTATTGACCAATGTCTGCCTCAAGTTGCTCTCCACTACATCCTGCAGATGGGCATCTATGGTGGTAACAATGTCCATGCCGTCAACGGCATCCACATCTTCCACCGTAACCACTCGCCCATCCACCATACGAACCACTTTCTTGCCTTCCTTTCCAAAAAGATACTCGTCGAATTGTTTTTCAAGTCCTGAATTGGCTTTACCGCTCTCACGATAGATGCTTCCTATCGTACGCGATGCCAAACTGCCGAAAGGCTTGATGCGATTCGAACGCACTTCATACAAAAGTCCGCTCTTATAACGCCCCTTATTGAATAGCGGCAATTTCTTGATGGCTTGCATCTGACCATAAGTAATCTCACGAGGATACAGCGAGAAACGGCGATTCTTCTTTTGAAATTCACGCGTCAACACTTGTTTGTATTCAGCAGGCGTCCGGTCTTGCAAAACATGGCTCAGCCCATCGGAGATACTGTCTATATACTCATAAAAGAGAGCATTATTCTTTTCCGACAATGCCTCCACACCCAAATCCATATAGATTCTGTACTTCGGAGCAGAACCGGCTAACAGGTTGCCATAGGCATCATATATATTCCCGCGGTTGGGAGGAATCACCGTACTCTTCTCCTTATATCGCTTCATCAGGTCCATCAGGTCATTGCGCTCCACAGTCTGGGTAATACCTATTTTGACCCATACTGCCACAAAACCGATTACCATCAGCGAGAAGATGATAGCAAAACGAATAATGGTATCGCGACTGCGTTCTGACATGAATAAATACTTTGAGACGACAATTAGTAATATTTCAGGAGTGGCACTTGGTGCCTTCCTACATAACCGACAATTCTATTCTGTTTGTTATTCTTTTAATTATCAATCATTATAGAAGGTGTGGTGGATTCTTTCACTTTGCTTCCGTTCTCTCTGAGTTGCTCTGCCACATTGCTCGGCCGGGTTAGTTGCGTATATTCAGCTGACAAATCAAGCATCTCATAGCGGGCATTCTTCACATCCTCCTGCAAACGGACAATCTTTCGCTCCTGACTCTCACAACTGAAACCATTGTAAATATAAACAAACAAAAGCACAGCTATAAGTATGAGCAGCTTGTATTGTTTGCGAATAAACTCACGCGTGAAGATATTGCCCGACAACACCTCCTGCAAACTCAGTTTCCTATGTTTATTACCTTCCGACACCTAAGTATTCCTGTTTTCGTTTACCTATGACTGTTTTCTAACTGCAATCCTCAATTTTGCACTTCTGGCTCTCGGGTTTTGCTCCACCTCCTCCGCACCTGCGGTTACCGGTTTGCCGACACAACTGAACGGAGTCAGCACATTGCCATAGAAGTCTTTTTCTATTTTCCCTTCCAGATTGCCGCTTCTGAAGAAGTTCTTCACCAATCTGTCTTCCAAAGAGTGATAAGTAAGAATGGCTATTCGTCCTTGAGGAGCCAATAACCGTAGCGATGACTGCAACATCTCCCTGAGCGCACCCATTTCATCATTCACCTCAATTCGCAATGCCTGAAACAAACGCGCCAGGTCTTTTTTATCCTTACTATCAATTTCCAACTCGTCCTCTGCTATCTTTACCTTTTTTCCAAGCACGATTTCCACCAATTGCTCCGTCCGCTCTATAGGAGCCTGTTCGCGACACTTCACTATTTTTCGTGTCAATTGGCGGGCATTGTTCAACTCTCCGTACAAACTCAAGATACGACTCAAGGCATCTTCGTCATATTCATTAAGCACCTTGGCTGCCGTAAGCTTACTTTGTCGGTTCATACGCATGTCAAGAGGTCCGGGATAACGAAACGAAAAGCCGCGCTCTGCCGTATCAAAATGATGAAAACTTACGCCGAGGTCCGCTAAAATACCATCCACCTGCGTGACACCATAATAATTCAGAAAGTTCTTCAAATAGCGGAAATTGCCATGCACAAACTGCCAACGCTCGCCATACTGCGCCTTCAATCGCTCACCGTTAGCAAGAGCCTCAATATCTTGGTCGAACGAATATAACCTCCCATTCTGACCCAGTCGCTCCAAGATAGCGCGAGAATGTCCGCCGCCGCCAAAAGTAAGATCGGCATACACACCGTCAGACTTGACACACAAACCATCAAGGGTCTCTTGAAGCAAGGCTGGTATATGATAGGGAGTATCCATGTATCTTGGTTTTGCAATCTGATAATATAGCAATCCGGCAATCTAATAGTTCAGTAATCTATCAATCCGGCAATCTGTCGCCTCCCGTCTTATCCGTCTTTTTCTGCATCCGTTCACGTATCTGCTTTGCAAAGTCGCGCGGGTCCAATCTACGCTGCTCAAAGGTCTGCTTGTTCCAAACAGCAAAGCGGTTCATCATGCCCACAATCAAGATATCACCCGCTGCGCCGATCTGCTGCAGATTGCGCTTTTGCAGCAGAACACGCCCCTGACCATCCATCTCCAAAAACTCAGCATCGGCCACAAATTGCATCAGCAACATCTGGTCGTCCGGGTTCCACTCATCCAACGCCTCACTCAGTTCCTCCACCTTCCTGTTCCACACGTCCTCGGGATACATCACAAGGCACGCATTCTCCGTATCACGACGCATCACTATGCGGCGAGAACCACGCTCATTGAGAATCTTACGATAGATGGCAGGAATAAACATACGGCCCTTCTCATCCAATCGCGCTTCGATATTTCCAATAAAGGTTGCAGTCATACAAGATTACTAATTCCTAATTTCTAACTGGTTGCCACATCGGCGGATTGACACTCTATGTCAAGACGCTGCAAAGATAAGAAAAAGTTTTCATATCCACCACATTTCCCCACAAAAAAGTTTTCAACAAAGTTATTAACATCATTCTTCACACATAGTCAATTGACTATATTGCACTAATACAATATGTTAAATACGCCATTAACAAAGTGGTGAAATGTGGTGCAGTATAAATCATACTACCCATCGGCAGACTGCAAGCAAAAAATGTTCAATTTTTCCTCAAAAAACTCACTTCTTTTTTCCAAAAAAAGAGCACCTTTTGAGCACCTATCGTGCGGACAGCGTGCGGACATCGTGCATACTTTGTGATATAACACTCTTATTACATGCATGTTACAGGCATAAAAATGGTCATTTTTACCCTATACCGGCAAAAATTTCATTCAAAAAATGTTCAATTTTTCCATATCGTCATGCAACACAATGTAAGGCTCACAATTCTGTGATAAACCACTATACTCTAAACACAAAAAAGGTTGCTCCAATCAGAGCAACCTTTTTTGTTTCCCCTCTACTAAGAGAGAGACTATGCGTGAGGTTATTATTTCACCTCTGCACCAAGTACATTGAATTGTTTGTTGTCGCGGATGATATAGATCTGACCATCACGGATTACCTTGTATGCCTTGCCATCTGCTGAGATATTATCCAAAGCATCTTTAATCTCAACAAACACTGCTTCAACGGTAGCGTCAGCTGTTACGGTCAGACCGGTAGCCTCGTCATAGCCCTTCCATTCTGAGAACTCATAGCCCTCTGCAGGAGTAGCGGTGAAGTGGAGAACGGTATTCTCGGCAACAGCATCAAGGTCAATACCTTCCTCAACTACACTGATAGTACCGTTTTCTGCCACAAGCGTAATCTTGAAGTACTTAATATCAGCCAAGGTCTGGAACGACTTGCTTTCTTTCTCGGAAACATTGTCTGCCTCATCTGTTACAATAGCGTAAACATTGTAAGTCGTGTTAGGCTCAAGGTTTTCAAGAATGATATGGTAATCCAAATCGGTAGCAGTACCGCTTGCCTCTAATGTGCCGAGTTCGCTGTCATCATCCGCATTGTAGAGTTTGACAACCAGATTGCCATAGCTTGCACGTTGTGCATCAGCATCGTCACCGTCACCGGCATAAACGATTACCTCTGCAGAGTTCGTCGTTATATCAACAACTTCGATACCATCGGTCCAAGGAGCAACAACATCCTCGTGAATCATGGAGATATACTTCTGACCGTCGTTGGCTTTAACCAGCAGATTAGAAATAGTACCTTGGAAGATATTGTAGTTATCATCTTGAATTTGGAACCGGACATTGTAATTGCCATGCTTGATGCCGCCATCAATAGTGAAGCCTACAAATTCAAGATCCAACGTTGCATCGGTAACAATGATAGTATCCAAAGGACTGCTTACCTCTAAATGGCTCAAAGGTTTCTGCAATATCATTTCAGCCGAAGAGTATGAACCGGAAATCTTGTCGGTCTTATCATTCAGAATAGTCAGATAGATATCGGGCAAGTATGAATTTGCTTTCGGTCCATAGACATTAATTTGCCATGCATAAACGTCTTCTGCCGGTTGACCCAAAAGGGTTGCCAATGCCGCTGTCGGAGCCAAAGTAATAGGTATGATAGCAGTCGTCGTGAATTCCACTTCTATACCTTCACTCTCAAGATTCTCGTTGTCCAAAGCCTTAACAGTTACTTTGTAAGCAGTCTCAGGGATAAGACCCTCCAAAGTGATAATGCCTTCCGTTGCCTCCAATATAGCTTCTGAAGCGTCTTCAAATACCACCTTGTAACGAATCTCTTCTGCAGGAGTGATATTGTCGGTTGCAGATACTTCAATATTTGCATACTTGTCAAATGCTTCTACAAGAACTGCACTTGCTAATACAGGAGCCTCAGTATCGTTAGTGGTAGTGAATACCACTGCAAACGGAGCACTTTCGTTGCCGGCCTCGTCGATAACGATGAGTGACCAAGTATATTCAGTGCCTGCTGTCAAGTCTGCTACTTTCAATTCATCAAGAGCCACTTTATCAAGCAATACATCTTCACCATTCTTCAAAATGAAGAGAAGGTCTTCTTCATAACTATAGTTATCATTGACTTCAGGAGTCAGCACAACTGTAGTGTTTGTTACTTTGGCTTCAACAGCTGAAATTTCCGGAGCCACATTATCAGTCAACTTGAATGAACCGCCTTTCACTTCTTCAGTGAGAGTCCAATAATCGGTCAGATTTCCGTCTCCGTCTTTAACAAGAATCAAGCCTTGAACAGACCAATAATAAGTACCGATTTCTTCTCCATCATACTCAAAAGCGTTCTTGTCGCCTTCGTCAATCAGGAAGTTTTCAACCAAAGTCTCATATTCGTCTTCATATATTGAGAGAATATAGCCCGCATCTTCTTTGGCTGTAGAAAGAGTCCATGCAAAATCAACATGCAGACTATCATCCACTGCAACTGTGGCTTGCAAATCGGTAGGAGCATAGGCGTTGGTGCCTGCAGTGAACACTTCACTTGCCCACATACCATTGGGGAAGCCGGAACCGTTGAAAACGAATGACTCGTCGGTATAAACGCGAATATCAACTTCATACGACTTGCCATCTTCCACATCAATCTCAATTTCAGCACCATCAATTAAGAATAGGTCTTGTGAACATTCTACGCTTTGTTTGCCCTCCTCATCATAAACATAATCGCAGATGTCATCATTGGTGAAAACAAGCGTACTATCCGTATAGACATACACTACAGCATAGTTGTCTTCGGGAAGCGAACTCTCATCCCATGTAATGGTTGCTTTTGTCTTTTCGTCATTTACTACGGCCTTGATATCGGTCACCTCGTTAGACTTGATAGTGAAGAACACATAATCATCAAAGGTCTTAGCGCTTTGGCTGGAATTGGTACCAATAGCATTAAAGATATAAACTCCATCAGGAAGAAGACAATCAATGCCATAAAGTTGGAAGGTGTTAGCATCAAAGGCATCTCCGGCTTCGCCATATTGAAGAAGAATAAACGATTCTGCAGCATATTGGGCTACGCCATCTATACTATCATCAACAAATGCATAAGCATACCATCCACCTGAAGCAATATATTCAAAAGTATTTCCGTCAATCAGGTACAAGAACACAATAGCCGTCTCGGGATTGTCGTCCTGCCAAGTGAAGTGTGCACCATCCAATAAATTGACTTGTTCCCACTGAAGATTAATATCATCCAGAGCGGTAGCTTTCTTAAGATTGCTCTTTGGAGCATTCTGCAGTACTGCACTCAGATTAGCCGGAGCTTGAAAAGCGGCAGTCTGCTGCGGGGCCTTTTGTGCCAAGTTCTTAACACTTGTAGCTGGCACCGCATTGATAGTCAAAGCAACTACCAACGCGCTCAGTAATAAAGTAAACTTTTTCATACTGTTTTGATTTTAGTTAAACTTATTGTTAATTTGTATTTTTTATTGTGTGTCCGTTAAAAGCGTAAAGAGATGATGGCGCTCTATATGGAAAGAGCACACACCATCTCTATACCTGATATGATTATTTTATCACGCGTACGGTTTCGCGTGTATTACCTACAAAATTGATGAGGTAAACGCCGTTTGCATAAGCTTCAGCATCAAGGGTCATACGACCTGCAGCTGCGGCAGGATATGAAGCCAGTTTCTGACCGCTTACACTATAGAGTTCAATGGTATTGAAAGGAATACCGTAGCTGAGGTGGAACTTGCCGTTTGAATAGGTAGCGCGAGCACTGCCACCAACTTTCACATTGTCAACGGCGGTACCGCCACCGGGTTGAGAAATAGTGAACTCAATGAACTTGCCGCGAGCACCGATGCGAGCTTTCGCAGTTCGAGCCTCGTCAGCCGTATTGGCTTCAGCATAGAAAGCAGCAACCATAGCGCTGTAGTCGGCTACATACTCATCATCCAAAGCAAACTCAAGCCAATCGGCATCGGTCTCGATTTCCCACTCATCGGGGTCAATAAGGTTCGTACGGAAAATCACACCCGTGCCATACTCGGTATCTAATTCACCTGCCTCATTTTGATAGTAGGAATAGCCGCCATTGGCTTCGATGCCTAAGTTATAGTAATCGCTATCGGGAAGAAGAGTCGGAAACATAGCATTGAAGGTAAGAGCAATGTTCTTGCCAGAGCTGTAGATTTCCTCGTCGGTGTTACGCCAGTGGTTGGTGAACTTGCCGCCAAAGATATAGAAAGTAGAGCCGGTATAGGGTTGGTAGTAGTCGCAGAAAATACCAAAATCGCAATAAGCGGTACTATCTTTGGTGGTTCCATCCGCATTGGTGATGGTCTGCTTAACGGCATCGTTAAAGCCTGAAAGAATTGCCATAAAATCGCCTTTTGCAATGGCGGGTTTTACGGATTCCACACCTAAAGCATTCACTTCTTTGAAAGCAAAGCCTAAGGTACCGCAAGCATAAAGGACACCATTGTTATCAACTTGAATAAAGTCTTCATTGGTAGCCGTAGCACGGGCAATGACACTATCCAAATCTACCTTCCAACCCGTTTCTGACTTCACGATGGGGTGCAAGGCAATAGTGATTGTGGCTCCGGTCGGAATAATTTGTTCAACCGTTCCTTCCATTTTACGGGCTGCATTTTCACGGAAGATAGGCAGTGAGATGGTGTCAATATACATAACATCTTCCACCGGCACATACACACCGATACTATCACAGTATTTAGCACGTCCTTTGGTGGGGTCTTCGCGGAAGTCGATGAAAGTACCATACAGCAGTTTACCACGCTTAACGGTCTTGCCATTGTATTCCTCTTCTCTAATACCAACGCGGTACATATCGCCTGTAGCACTTGAAGCGTAGCTGCTACCGCCGCTGCCGCCGGAAGTTATGGAGTCAATTTGCATACCGCAAAGCGTCATTGGGTTACAATAGCTGGTAGTGGGGAACAAATACGCTTTCTCCCATGCATCAGCATAGTTGGGATAGTCGGTACGCATTGCACCGCATTGGTGATCCAGATGTTTGAAATCAGCATACTTGAAGGTGTAGGTGCTATCTCCGGCGTCATCAATAGCTACAACGCGGTCGGGCACATCGGTCAGCGTGGGGAACACTGGATAGATGTATTGGTCATTCGGAATAACACCAAAGTCATACTTGAAGATACTATCATTCTCCAAATAGACGCTGTCTTCCGTTTGCACACCACTCATATGCCAATTGCCGGCATTATTGCGATATACGGCACGGAATTCCAACGTGTCATTGTAAGGTGCATACACATAAGGGAGATCAGTAGCTAAATAATACAAATAACCATGAGCCACACCTTGGTTAAAAGAACCTTTCAAGTGATAGATAGCAGAACGGTTTAATGTAGTATCCCATTTCTCCGCTACCTTGGCAGGTGCATTCAACAAATCGTAGTTGAACACAGGAGTTCTGTCCACTTGTTGTCTTTCCACTGCAAAACGATCATTTTTATTGAAGGAAGATTTCTCTAATCTTTCCTCAACAGTTTGTGCTGATAGTGTACCTATCAAACCTAACGCACAAAATAATGTAACAATCTTTTTCATAATATTCAAATTTTATAATTATACCTGTCTTTTTTTACATATCTTTATCACTTGAACTTTTTACAACATTGATGCCGGTAAGCCGATACCAAACATCAGCATTGTCAGTGCGGGTAATGGTGGAACCTAAAGCGGGATTGATACCGCTGTTATTTGCAATGCTGTAAGTACCCGAAACGCCCAAAATCAGTTCTTTGAGTCCCGGGAGATTACCCTCGCCGTCCACAATGGTGTACTCGCCGGTTTGCTTTTGTTCCGCCGTTTGAGAAATCTTATAAATCAATTTGGCCGCGTTAATATCAACGGGCGCAACAAAATTGGTTGTTAGCTGACCATTCACTGCACTCACCTCAAAAATATAACCAACAGGGCTCTCGTTTGTCTTTCCGTTGAGAGTATAGGAAAATTCAAGGCGATAGTTATTCTTAGCCTCGTTATATAGCAACACCAAACTTGAAGCCGCCGCCTTTTTATTAATAGAAGCCAAGGTCTTGTTAACTACATTCAGTTGAGTTTGCACAGTTGGGCAAACATCTGTAATACTGAGATTCCATTTGTTGCCTGCGAGCAGTAGGTAGTTCATGAAATAACTGTCCATCTCACCTGGAATAATGGTGGCGGTAGTTCCTGTCAGAACACCATTGCCGAGTGTAAAGTCACGTGCCTCGCGGTCGGAGAAATCATCCAGGAAGCCAGCCATAAGGTGAATACCGGTACGGGTGGCAATGAAGGGATAGATATCAAGTTCTTCTGTGTTGACAGCCTCGTTTTTGGGTGTAAGATAGAAGATACCATTGGCTGCATTGTGCAGTGTGTAAGTGTTATCACCCTTATTGAGTTGCAACAGATTGCCGTTTCCTGTCACCTGCGCATTCATAGACTCAACCGCTGCAAAGTAAGTAGCAGGGTCCGTTTCCTCCGTCAAACGACGAAGCACACAATAAGCAGAATGTTTCTTGCCTTTGAGTTGTATCTCATCGGCAGAGCTGCTGAGAATCAAAAACTCATAGTCGCCGAGATAGCCGTCACCATCATTTTGTGGATCTGACCAAGCATGAAGAACCGTATTGTAAGTGTTGAAAGAAAGAACTGGTCCATAGTCGCTGATAAGCTCCCATGTACTTTCGGTATCAGTCACAATCTTATCTTTGGTGGTAAGAGTGTTTTTAGCAGTAATGATGGCTTGACCGTTTTTCTTAAAGGTGATGAGCATGTGGTAGCCTCTGGACTCTGTATTGGCGAAATAAAGCATTTCCCACCCGTGTTCGGCAGTTACCAAATAGTTATTACCATTGGTAATAGCTTCTTCTGCGCGTTCTGCGGCAGACTTGTCAAACAAGCTTTTCTCATCGCGGTTGCAACCCATCAGGACCACTGCCGCCAGCAATATAAATATAATCTTCTTCATAAATGCAGACCTCCTTAGTAACTAAAATCACATTTCATAACTTTCTCATAGTTGAGCGCAGCCTGACGAGCTTGCACTTCTTTATGCAACGCATCAAGATCAATTTCCCATTTTTCTGCAAGCCAACTGCGACAGATTTCCAATTTCTGATTGATATATCCGGCTCCGGGTTTGCCATCTTGTCCGGCCACGGTTATCATATTATTCCATTCTGCATCACTTTTGACAATGTAGTTGGCAATAATCTCCACAAAGTCTTCGCGAGCCTGGCTGCTACCATAAGGACTGGCAAAACCGAGTTGCCAAGCTTCTTTGTCGGAGCGATATTGCCATCCGTCCACATCATAGTCACCGGGAGTGATGGTCTCAAACTCGCGCGGATATTTCTTCTTCTGGTGAAGGATATGCGAGAACTCATGGTGCATGGTCTTGAACACATACTCATTGAGTTGCGCCATATCATCGGTCTTCATTTGATTAATCTTATAAAGTGTAACCTTGATACCTCCTTCTGCCGTACCTAACTTCTCTGTTCCGAGGGCCGCATTGATAGCAGAAGAACCTATCAATTGTATCATACGCGGACCATTCTCCTTCAAGAAGTTTTCATCCACAACTTTGTCATACACATCAAACCACAAATAGAGTGCCAAATGGGCGAGCGTGTCGGACATACCGAGACGTGTGGGAACAAGGTTATAGTTGGGGTCGGTGGCGTTGTCATCCAGTTTGTACAAAAATTCCACATTATACGGCTTGGTATAGTGCTCATAGAGCCACTGGTCAAAGTCGTAGGTATAGGAATCGTCAGTGCTTGTAGGCTCTACCGGATCAATAAAAACACTTTCCGGATTAAGTTCCTCTCGGCATGCGTTGAAAGCCAATGCCAACACGCCTATTGCTAAATATTTAATAGTTTTCTTCATGATTGCGTCCTCCATTATTTAGTATCATCGTCCTCGTTGTCATCATTAGGCACAATTGCGATAGTTTGACCTTTGACTGACATTTCAAGTTCGAGAGGTGTAACATTAATAGGAGCATTGCTTGCCTCTGCTGCAACATGATCACCCACATTATCACGCGGATTTGCTTTCAAACCTGCCAAGATAACTTCTTGCGGAAGTTGGATGGCGTAGCGATCGTCATTCCATAGCATACGCTTCTCAGGCATGATACCCTGTTTGTGGGTAATTTCAATTCCATAGCGTTTCAAATCCATCCAACGCAAACCATCGTGAATGGTTTCTATACGGCGGAGTTGCAGGCAGCAATAGATAACACGTTTCTGGTCATCGCTGAACGTCCAGGAAGGATCTATATCAGCATTGTGCAGCACGGGAACAATTTCTTTGCTTGAGCCGTCTTTATAGAAGTTCTGAATCTTGCTCAAATCGAGAATCTCTCCTGCGGAGTTGCGGGTCATCTTGGAGGAACCCACGTCATAACTCTCGCACCACACGTTAAGATCGGCAATAGCGCCATTGAGATCACCAAGTTGTGCCTTAGCCTCGGCACGAGCCAGGATATTCTCGTTGGTTGTGAAAGCACGTGTCACGCCGTGAACATAGCCATAGCCTTGCACCTTGTCTATATACTCAAACAGATAGAACCAGTGAGCGGCAAAACTGCTATAGTTACCGGAGTTGGCACTCCAAACGCTGACACCGGGGAAGCGGCTCCATGCAGGACCGGGACCTGAGATGGTGTAAGTACGCGGGTCACGATTCAGACCATAGCGGTCATAGCCTCCGAAGAGAGTGTAAGGAGCCGTACTATAAGTAGTATAAACCAACAAGTTGGCAGCAGAGTTACCATCTATCCAAGCCAAGAACTCAGAATTGACATCAGTGAGATCAGTAAGCGTATGTTTGGCATCATGCATCAGTGCTGCAGCCGACTCTTTGGTCGTTCCAAGAACTATGTTAGAGTGGTCGATTACCTTCTGCCATTTGCGTTTATAAAGGTAGAAACGAGCAGCAAAAGCGTGAGCAGCCTTGGTATTGAAGTGATATTTGGGTACTGAATAATAATTGTCTGCCACCAACTTCAAGCCCTCTTCCAAATCCTCCTCAATGTGGTTGTAAGTCTCAGTAAGCGATTCGCGCTCATAGTGAGGAGCCACCTCAGTCTCGGGCTCTGTCATATAAACGAGTCCTAAGTCGTTTTTGCTCAGCTCATCCGTACGATAGGCTTTGCAGAATACAGTTGTGAGAAGGAAGTGGTGATAAGCACGACTAAGCAACGCTTCTCCTTTCTCAGCACTCAAGTCCTTGCCTTGCGCTTCCAAGTTTTCAATGGCCTGCAGAGCTTGATTACAAGCAGCAATAGCACTATAGCAACCATTCCAGATAGATTTGGGCGAGTTTTGTTGGTCGCTTGACACCACGGGCTCCCATGCAAATATCTCATCATACATCTTGTCGAGCGGTGTAAGAGAGTTGACGTGTCCTTTGGCATCGGGCGAGTTGTTGTCAATCACGTTATCCGACGAGAACTCGCAGATGGCGGAAGCATCGGCATCAGTGTAGGCACTCACAAGCAGCAGACGCACCTTTTCCTGTGTGTCGATAGAAGCACGCATGTCAGGGTTCTTGTCAAGGAAGTTACATCCTGCCAATCCCGCAGCGGCTACTACTAATAGGCTGAAATATATCTTTTTCATAATATTGTCTCCTTTCAAATGAATTATAAACCTAAACGTACTGTGAGCGTAAACTGACGAGGCACAGGGCTACTTACACCACCGGTGGAGAAGTATTCGGGGTCTTGTCCGTTAAGTTTCTTATCAGCATATACAAGCCAGAGGTTAGTAGCACTCAGTTTGACACTGAAGCTTGACACCGCCTCCTGTCCTTCGAACACTTTGTTGGGCAGCGCATATTGCAACGACAACTCTTTGAGACGGATATAGTCACCTTTGGCTACACGTTGGTCAGAGAAGTTATACGAGGTGTATGCGATGTCGGCATGTTCAATTTCAGAGTACTGACGTTTGGTAAGGATGGCGGGGATTGTGGTAGTGAGTTCGTCGCCAGGCACTACCCAGCGATTCTTCATCTCCTTCATACTGGCGGTGAGGTCGCTATACTGACTGCCATATTGGTAGCAGAGCGGGTCAAGACGCAGCACGTTGCCAAAGGCATAAGTGAAGAAAATATTCAGCGTCAAACCCTTCCACGACAAGGTATTGCCGAATGAACCCGTAATCTTGGGATCGGTAGTACCTTCAAACTTAAGGAAGTCGAGATTGGTATAGTCTTGCATCTCAATGCCAGAGATGGTAGTTTCGGTATGCTCTGCATTGGTATAGAAGGTAGGCAGACCCTCTTCCGTCAGCCCGGCAAACGGGATAGAGAACAGGGAATTGACGGGATATCCCTGACGCATGCTACCATAGCCCTGAATCAGTTGATAGATTTGAGTACGCGCATCCAACTTGGTAATTTTGTTGGTGGCATAGGAGAAAATCCAGTCGGTGGTCCAAGTGAAGTCTTTTGTTTTGATATTCTGCGTTGAGAGCGTAAACTCAGCACCTGTGGAACGCATCGTAGCATCGTTGGCAAGTTTGGTTACTTGTCCGCCGACACCCATCGTTTGCACATAACCTATCAAGTCGAAGTTGTTACGATAGTACCAGTCAAACTCGAAATTGATGCGATTGTTCAGAAAACCAAGACTTGTACCAATATTCAACTCATGCTTTTTCTCATAAGTGAGTTCTGAGTTCTCGAGGTCATAGAGCATAATACCGGTCTCGGTTACGTTGGTAAGAGGACGGTAAGGAGAGTAACTCTGGAAGACTGCGAGCGAGTTGGTGACACTTGAGGGGCCACGGTCAGCAGTCAGTGAATAGGAAGCACGCAGGGTAGCAGTTGACCAATTGGTGCCAAACACTCCGCTCCACCAGTTCTCTTCGTGCGCATTCCAGGCAGCAGATGCGTTCCATGTAGGCAACCAACGTGCTTTACGGCTCTTACCTAACTTATTGGTGCCTTCATAACGGATAGTTCCGCTGACAGTATAGCGTCCTGCATAAGAGTAGCTCGCCTGTCCGAAGAAAGCAAGGCTACGTCCCCAAGCATACGCGTTGCTATAATAAGAACCATTCTCTTCTTGTTGCTGTTTAAAGAGACGATAGTCAGTATAAGGTACGCCGCCATTTCCATATTGATAACCCCAGCCACGGAACCATGTAGCCTGACGGTCCACCATATTGCCTTCTGCTCCGGCGAATATACCTACGATATGTTCACCTTCGTCACCAAGGTCTGCATTGTAGTTGACCGTACCACGGAAGTCGGTTTGCAACAGTGAATACTCTTGCAGGTTGTAGATACCACCTTGAGGCAAGATGGTCTCGGGCAGTGCCTGCGGGTCATCAGGATCGGTGTACAAGTATTTATTGCTCTCCCGAATGGTGTTATCTTCCACAGGATAGACACCGGCGCGATAAGCACGAGCCTGGTTGGAATCGTCTTTGATATGGTGTTCTTGACGGCTCTGTTGGTAGCGAACGGCTGCCAAGGCATTGAGTTCGAGTCCGCGAACGGGTTTGTAGGTGAGTCCGCCTTGGAAGTTCACATCCGTCACCTTAATATCTATATAGTTGTTCTCCAACTCATCAAGTATATTGAAGTCACAATAGTTACGGCGATAGTATGCCGTTGGGTCCATTGCACGAGAAGTATTGAGTGCATAGGAATAGGGGTTGATATCAAACTCACGGCTTACAGCACCCGTAATAGGGTCGGTCTGCGAGCTGATGGTACCCGGAGCTTTCTGCTTTCGATAGGAAGCTTTGGACGCCAGGTCTATGGTGAGTTTTTTTGTAATATCATAGGAAGCATTGATGTTTCCAGTAAAGCGAGCCACCTCACTGGCCTTATACCATCCCGGGTCATGCATTGCAGACAAAGATGCATAAACCTTCGCACGTTCCGTACCGGTAGAGAACGAAACAGAGTGATTATGCATGATTGTCTGGTTAAAGAGTTGCTTAAACCAGTTTGTGTTACGATACTCCGCCTCACGCAGATAAGCGTTCTTGGCCGCTATCGTATTAGGCAAACCGACGCCTCCGGCTTCAGCTTGGTCTATAAGCTGATACATAAGTCCATATACACCTGAGTTAGAGGCGGAACTAAGACGAGAATACTCAAGCCATCCCTTACGTTCCAACTCTTGGTAGATACCCATCTGCTCTTGCGAGTTACAGATGTTATAGTCATTATAAGAAGGAATCATACGATAAGTAAACTCACCTGTATAACTCAGACGGCTCTTACCAGCTTGTCCTTTCTTGGTTGTTACCACAATCACACCTGCCATTGCGCGCGCGCCATATATAGAGGTAGCACTACCATCCTTCAGGATTTGGAAACTTTCAATATCGTCGGCATTGATACCCGAGATAGCAGAAGCGATAAGGGTTTTAGCATCACCGGATGAGAGGTCGTTGGCATCCATTTCAACGGCATCTTCAAGAACCACTCCGTCCACTACCCACAAGGGTTTTGAGGCACCAAAGATAGAGGTAGCACCACGTACACGAATTTTGGGAGCCGTACCGAAAGTACCGCTGACGTTTTGTACACTCACACCAGCAGCACGACCTTCAAGAGAACGACTTATATCAGCCATACCATCAAGTTTGGCTTTGTCGGCATCCACTTTGGTGGCAGCACCGGTAAACAAACGTTTGTCTTGCTTACCCATACCGGTAACAACCACTTCCTGAATTTCGTGGGCATCGGTTTTGAGCGTCACCTTAATAACAGGTTTCACAGGAACTGTCTCAGTTTTGAAACCTAAATAAGAAATTACCAGATTCTTCACTCCGGCAGGAACGTTCAGTTCAAACTTACCGTCAAAGTCGGTAACTGTACCGACCGTAGTGCCTTCAGCTACCACATTGGCACCGATGGCCGCTTCCCCGGAGTCCTCCAATACTGTACCGGTTACCTTCGTCTGCGCAAAAGCGAACAAAGATAACGCACTCAGTAACAGCATTAATACACTCTTTTTCTTCATGATTATATTAAAAAAATATGTTTTACAACACACAATGGGCTGCAAAATTACTACTTTTATTTCAAACGACCAAACAAAATGTAAGTTTTTTTGTTTTTTTTGTGTCATTTTGCAAAATCAGAGATATCGCAGAAGTGAGATTTTGTTTTCCACAAACACTTCGTTGGCGCAATGGAAGAGGTCGGCTGCGGTGAGTTTGTCAATTTCCCTGAAAGTGTCTTTCCATGTGGGTGCCGAATTATGATAGAGCATCAGTTTTGCCATGGAAAGTGCCGAATTTTCAAGGTTTGCGGCACTGATAGCCATTTGTCCGTGGAGTTGCACTTTAGCTCGCTGAAGAGCGGCAGAAGACAGAGGTTTTTCTCTTAATGTTTTCAACTCCCGCAACACCAAAGTTTCGCATTGCTCGCGTTCATCCGCCTCAGTAGCAAAATAGACAGACCAATAGCCGCTGTCCGAGAGCGGAGTATAATTGGATTCGATGGTATAGACCAATCCTTTTTTTTCGCGTAGCGCAAGGTTTAGCCGTGAAGACAGACTGCCGCCTCCCAAGAGATTATTCAGTAAGAACATTGACAACTGTTTGGGATGTCCTATCGGATAGGCTCTGCTTCCCAACATAACGTGAACCTGATGGGTATGTCGGCGGAGATTCAGTTCTTCCGCTTTATATTCATCAGGCGCAGTGCGCAAAGAAACAGGAGCGTCCGTCTTGACCTGAGGGTTATATACAGATGTTACCTGCCAGCTTTTCTCCACCATCGCGATTATCTGTTTGGCAGACATCGGCGAAAAGGAAAAGAACACGCAACGGTTAGGTGAATAATGGCGCTGCATAAAAGTCTTGGCTTTCTCACCATTGAGAGAGCGGAGGCTTTTCTTGGTTCCGAGAATGGGTTGCGACAGGGGGTGGGAAGCAAACAACAGACTTTCGAAATCATCGTAAATCAGTTCTGAGGGAGAATCGTTGTAACTCTCAATCTCGTCAACAATCACCTGTTTTTCCTTGTTTATCTCTCCTGCGGGGAAGGCGGGATTCAGAATCATGTCAGTTATCACTTCCACGACACGGGAAGTATATTTAACCGGTGTAGCAGCGTAAAACACGGTTTCTTCCTTGGTGGTGTATGCGTTCAGTTCGGCGCCCACGTCTTCCACCCTCCTGAGTAATTGCAGTGCGGAAAGACGTTCCGTCCCTTTGAATGCGCAATGTTCAATGAAGTGAGCCAAACCGCTCTCTTCCGGAGTTTCATCGCGTGTTCCTGCACCCACCATAACACCGACATAGGCTACAGGAATGTCCGCCTGACGATGCACCAGTCGAAGCCCATTGGGGAAAGTATGATAGAAAGTAGTTGACATAGCATTGTTTGTTTACTATTCAGTCGAGTCGGCAAAAAACGGCGCAAAGGTACAAAAAAATGCGTAATGATAAAAATTTATTTGCACATATAAAAAAGTTGCTATACCTTTGCAGCGCAAAACATTCATTACGACAATGAAACAAATGGCAAACAACTGGTGGTGGCAACTCTTCTTCTAAAAGGAGGGTGGCGCTGCTATTAGGATATACCAAGCAACTGCAGGAACCCTCCTGCAGTTGCTTTTTTGTTGAGAAAAACAATCTATTGAGAAAACAATCTATATTATTAACATTTAGTATTAACATTATAAAACAACACAACAATGAAACAAGAGATTCCTTACAAGATTTACTTGTCAGAGAGCGAGATGCCGACACATTATTATAATGTGCGCGCCGATATGAAGAAAAAGCCGGCTCCCCTGCTCAATCCCGCCACCCTTCAACCCATGACAGCCGAAGAACTGAGTCAGGTGTTCTGTTCCGACCTGGTTAAGCAAGAGTTAGACACAGATACGGCTTACATCCCCATTCCCGAAGAGATACGTAATTTCTACAAGATGTATCGTCCTGCTCCCTTGGTAAGGGCATACGAGTTGGAAAAGAAGTTGCAAACCCCTGCCCATATCTATTACAAGTTTGAGGGCAACAACACATCGGGAAGTCATAAACTCAATTCTGCCATTGCACAAGCCTACTACGCCAAGAAACAAGGACTTCGTGGCGTGACCACAGAAACGGGAGCGGGTCAGTGGGGAACGGCATTATCGATGGCATGTGCCTATTTAGGCTTAGACTGCCATGTTTATATGGTGAAGGTCAGCTATGAGCAGAAACCCTTCCGAAGGGAGGTGATGCGTACTTACGGTGCTACGGTAACGCCATCTCCTTCCACTACGACCGAGGTCGGCAGACGTATTCTTGCCGAGCATCCCGGGACAACAGGCAGTTTAGGGTGTGCCATCAGTGAAGCGGTGGAAGATGCCATACACCACGAGGGCTATCGCTATGTGTTAGGCAGTGTGCTCAACCAAGTAGTGCTGCATCAGACTGTGATAGGTTTGGAAACAAAAGCAGCCATGGATAAATATGGCATCGTTCCCGACATCATCATCGGTTGTGCCGGAGGCGGCAGCAATCTGGGCGGTCTTATCTCTCCTTTCATCGGTGCTCAATTGCGCGGAGAAGCCCATTATCACTTCATTGCGGTAGAGCCTGCCTCATGTCCTTCACTCACAAGAGGCAAATATGCGTATGACTTCTGCGACACCGGTCGTGTCTGCCCGATGGCAAAGATGTACACTTTAGGCAGCGGTTTCATTCCCTCTGCCAACCATGCGGGCGGGTTGCGCTATCACGGAATGAGTCCCGTATTGTCAGAGTTGTACGATCAAGGGTTAATAGAGGCTCGAGCCGTAGAGCAGACATCGGTATTTGAGGCTGCCGAGTATTTTGCCAAGGTTGAAGGTATTCTTCCGGCTCCTGAGAGCAGCCATGCCATACGAGTGGCTATTGACGAAGCGCTCCGCTGCAAAGAGACCGGCGAAGAGAAGAATATCTTATTCGGCCTGACCGGAACAGGCTATTTCGATCTGGTGGCGTATCAGCACTACAATGATGGTGATATGTCTGACTATATTCCCACAGACGAAGAACTGCAAGCCTCCTTTGCCACATTGCCAAAGGTGGATAGATAGTGAAGAGCAATTTCTATTTCACTATACACTGAATCTGCAAATTAGCAGGAGAATATTTAGAATCGGAAGAGAGAGTGAAGTTCAGCATGGACTCACTCTCTTTCTTTGTGATGAACGTAACAGGAAAGGCGATATAGTTATAGCCTTCGGGGAAAAACAACTGAGCCTTCAGTGTGTCGGAGTTTTCCAACAGGACATTTTTCACTTCCGAACTCAAATCAACAGAAAGAGCGAGAGCCGTTGAATCCCAATTGAGTTGCACCGCCTGCAAGTTGTTGGCAAGCGTCATGCCGGCAAAAGCGAATTTGACGGTATCACCAACTGCCATGGTGTCAGTTACGTAGCATCCTCGGAGAGTGTCAATATGCAGAGCCAAGGTATCACCTGCCGGATGAGTAAAATAAGACAAGCGAATCTGGGGCGTGAAATGCTGCTCAACCTTATCTTTGCAGGATGCGGTTAGAAGAGCAACGAAAACGGATATCAATATGAGAAACCTATGGTTATGCACGATTATATTTAAGGAATGAAAGGTGCGGCATATAGGACTCGAACCTACACGAATCTCTTCACCAGATCCTAAGTCTGGCGCGTCTACCAATTCCGCCAATGCCGCAGAAGGTTCATAAAAACGGCTGCAAAGATACGGCAAGTTTTTCATTTGAGCAAATTTTTTCTTTTGCGTGGCAACGTATCCAAATCTAACCTTTGCGAAATACGGAGAGTGAGGAAAAAAATCAGTTGGGGAAAAATTGCCAAATTTTTTTGGTGATTTTTTTTGCTGAAAAAGGGTAAAAATGGTCAATTTTATGCCTATAACATTCACATAATAAGAATATTATACCACAAAGTATGCACGATGTCCGCTGTATGTCCGCTACATGTCCGCTAAAAAGGTGCTCTTTTTTCGAAAAAACAGGAATTAGTTCCGAGTGGAAAAATTGCCAAATTTTTCAGTTGCATTTCGTCATCGGGTATAACATAAGTGATTCTTGTTTTGCTGAGGGGAAAAAGGATATCCTTACGTATTTGTTTCTGCGAGACTCAGCGTAATATTTTATGTTTGTGAGAATAAAAAAAAATACGTATTTTTGCAGCGATTTTGTGCATATTTTTTCACCTTACAAGTTTTCATCCGTTCTTGACTTCTTTTAAGCGACATATCGTAATATTCCGCCAAAAAGTACGACGCATGCGGCGGAGTTTTCAGGCATGGATACTTCGGTTCCAACATCTGCAGCAAACGGCTAATCACGGACAGAAATTAGAATACAAGCGCATCACAACGAGAGGAAACATACTGACGTTCTTAGACATCTGGGGATTCGGCTCACAGAATATTTTCTACACAATGTGGCATTTGATGTGGCGTCCGGGCTATATGATAGCCGACTATCTGAATGGCAGAAGAAGCAAGTATTTCAATCCTTTCAAGACCTTGGTGGTAACCACGTTGCTGGTGTTAGAGCTACTGTGGCTGTTAAAATTGGAACGTCCTGTATGGGAGCCCCGCACCTTATGGGTACAAAAATATTTTTACTTTCTCAGCGATGGCAACCCCTTTAAGTACTTTCTGTTTTCAAGTGCTCAACTGATTGACAAATATCACATTTGGATGGGTGAACATTGGGCAATGGGCTTGGTGGTAATGTCGTTACTGGTAGCATTTATCACATGGATAATGTTTCGGAGTTCACCACGCGAGGAAGATAACAAATACTTGGGGATGCGTGACCAAAGCAGCACCTATTTCAGTGCACGAAACAGCCATTTTAATTTTGCCGAGATATGTACGGCAATGATTTACATATTTTGTCAGTTGCAGATATTCTCCTTTATTTGGCTGTTACTTACGCGCCATGTCCCCATGGACAATAGCGACCCCTTTATTCTGCCTGACTTGTTGATGTATATTGTTTTCCTGGCAGACTACAAGCAGTTGTTCGGCCGTTCCTGGTGGTCAACCATTTGGCGGACAACCTTGGCTGTGATGTGGTTCATGTAAATAGGCATGATTGTCATGAATAACGAATCAGAAATAAAATGAAACAACATTTATTCAATGAAAAAAATTGACTTAAAGAAGGAGTTATCCCCCAAGCGCGGGTTGTGGCTATTGATAATAGCAGCGTTGGTGCTGGAAGCCACCAACTGTTTTCAGTACTTCTACAGCCGTCATGCCATCAACCGAGAGGCAGTGTATCGGGCTCAAACAGAACTGCAGAAAGCAGAATTGGAGATTAACGTGATTACTGCTCAGTCGGAAATGTCAGTAAAAAATCTTGCCTTATTGGCTGAGCGTTATCTGCAATACCCCGACTCAATGGCCAATCTTACGCGCATAGCCGTGGCTACCACTCCTAATATGTATGGCGCAGCCTTAGCCTTTGAGCCGAATTTCTACAAAGACAAAGGCAAGTGGTATGAGATGTACAGTTGCGAGATAGAACTCGGTAATAAAGACAGCATCAAGACCGAACAAATAGGCAGCATTCATCACAATTATTTAGAGTTGGAATGGTATCAAAACGGCATCACTATTGACAGTGCCTTTTGGTGCGAGCCCTATTACGACGATGCCGGAGCCTTAAACATGGTAGTGAGTTGTTCCTACCCTATTCACGACAAAAACGGCAAGGTGGTGGGTGTTGCGCTGGCAGACATCTCGCTGACGTATCTGCAGCGCGTGTCTGAATATCTGCAAGTTTATCCCGAGAGTTATTATTCCATTGTGTCAGGCAAAGGTAATGACATGGTGACCCCGCCTGACACCATCAAAGGCAGAAAATATCACATATTCACAGAGTTTGTAGATGCCACAGGTTGGACTATGTCAATCATCATCCCCGATGATGTGATATTTGCCGAGTTGAAGCGAGTAGGTGGAATTACTACGATACTATTGTTGTTAGGCATGCTTTTAATCGGTTACATCATCTATCGGGCTGCAAAAGACACCTATCGGCTATTTGAATCGGTTCAGAAACAGCAACAAATAGAGAACGAACTCAATATTGCCCGCGCCATACAGATGGCTATGCTGCCCAAAACATTCCCCCCCTACCCCAATCGTCAGGATTTGAACATGTATGGCATCATCATCCCTGCCAAAGAGGTAGGCGGCGATTTATATGATTTTTACATTCGTGAAAACAAACTTCTTTTCTGCATCGGTGACGTAAGCGGGAAAGGCATTCCTGCCTCTCTTATTATGGCTATCACACGCTCACTCTTCCGCACCTTGTCGGCTCACGAAGACGATCCTGCGCAAATTATGATGCAAATGAACAACGCCATGTCAGAGAAAAACGAGCAGAATATGTTCGTCACTTTCTTCCTCGGCGTATTAGACCTGAAAACGGGAGATTTATCCTACTGCAATGCCGGACATAATGCGCCTATCCTCAAACGCAAAGACGAAAAACCCTGTGAACTCCCGCAAGATGCCAATCTACCCTTGGGCGTATTGATGGACTACACATTCACCACACAAAAAACCTGTCTTTTACCGTCCGACAATCTGTTTCTCTATACCGACGGTCTGACCGAAGCGGAGAATATTGACAAACAACTGTTTGGCGAGGAGAAAGTGTTTGACAATATCAACAAATGGGAAGATAAAACAGAGGCAAAAACGGAAGTGGAAGAAATGCAGCAGGCAGTGGATGAGTTTGTTGGAGAAGCAGAACAAAGCGACGACCTGACCATGCTGTCCATTCGTTATCTTCCCCAAAGCAGGGAATCAGCCAACAGCCATCAGAATAAAGAACATCACTCACTCGTGATGCGGAATGACATCCAGCAGATTCCCACCCTTGCAGAATGGTTGGAAACCGTCAATCTGCCTGCCGCATTGCAGATGAGTATAAATCTGGCTATCGAAGAGGCAGTGACGAATGTGATGCTCTATGCCTACCCCGACACGAAAGAAGGGAAAGTGCTTGTGGAAAGCGACCATGAGTGGATAGATGACAAAGAACGTTTTGTTTTCACCATCAGTGACAGCGGCATTCCCTTTGACCCCACCCAACAAAAAGAGCCGGACATAACTCTCCCCGCAGAAGAACGAGCTATCGGCGGTTTAGGTATTCATCTGGTAAGGCAAATAATGGATGAAGTCCACTACAAAAGAAAAGACAACAAAAACATTCTTACCTTGGTGAAAAACATCGCAATCAAATAATGCTCGGCATTAGGATAACAAATAAAATTATTAAAACCATTTAAATATGACTACAACAATTAAAAACAATGGCAATCAACTGATTGCCTTCTTCGCAGGCAGACTCGACACAGCTGCCGCAGTGCAAACGGAAGAAGACGTAAAACCGCTTTTCGAGGCTACCAACAAAGAAATCATTTTGGACTGCACAGATTTGGAATACATCTCCTCCTCCGGTTTGCGTATTTTTCTGAGCATCAGAAAAGAAGCTGCACAAAAGGGAAACAAAGTGATTGTCCGCAATATCAATCAGGACATTCGTCAGGTGTTTGCCATGACCGGTTTCATCAGTCTCTTTGAGATTGTATAATTAACTCGTTGGCGGAATTAATACAGCGACTACCTATTTTTTAACTGGTTTATTTTCAGGATTCTTACTCTTTTGACGGAATGCAGGGGATACATCTGTCGTGCGACAAGAGCGGGAAAAATATCAGTTGTGGAAAAATTGCCAAATTTTCGAGCGATTTTTTTGCAAGTAGAGAGTAAAAAAACTCACATTTTTATGCCGATAACATGCCTATAATAAGAATGTTACAGGTCAAAGTATGCACGATGTCCGCTGCATGTCCGCTACATGTCCGCTAAAAAGGTGCTCTTTTTTCCGAAAAAACAGGGGTAATTTTCGAGTGGAAAAATTGCCAAATTTTTACTTTATAATTCCGCCAATGGGATATAATTACTGAATTAAATTACAGGAACATTATGAAAAAGATTATTTTTTATACTTTGGCAAGTGTTATGCTCATGAGTTGCAACGGCAGGCAGAAAGAGGAAAAAGAAGAGGCATCCGTGGTGTATATGACTCAGGAGATATCCCCTGCCTCGCTGGTACGGGTATATGAAGCCTTAGGTGTTCAACCCGAAGGACGCGTGGCAGTGAAAATATCTACCGGTGAGAGCGGCGGTCATCATTTCTTGCAACCTCGTCTCATACAGCAATTGGTCAGCACTGTTAACGGTACACTCGTGGAATGCAATACCGCCTACGGAGGTAGCAGGGCAGGCACAGAGAAGCATTGGCAGACTATACGTGAGCATGGGTTCTTAGACATAGCACCCGTCGATATCATGGATGAAGAAGGCGACTTCTGCATTCCGGTAGAAGACTCCACATGGATTCGTTACGACCGCGTAGGAACTCATCTCAAAAACTATGATTTCATGATAAATCTGGCTCACTTCAAGGGACATGCAATGGGCGGTTTCGGAGGTGTACTGAAGAATCAGAGTATCGGCGTGGCATCCTCTGCCGGTAAGGCGTATATTCATTCGGCAGGAATAACCGAAGATGTGGTTGAAGCCTGGAATCATGTTGATAATCAAGACGGCTTCTTGGAGAGTATGGCAGCGGCTGCACAAGCCGTACATAACTATTTCGGACGAGGAGAACGCATCGTGTATATCAATGTAGTGAACAACCTGTCGGTTGATTGCGACTGCGACAGTCACCCCGCCGCACCGGAAATGCAAGATATTGGCATTCTTGCTTCGCTTGACCCTGTAGCACTTGACCAAGCTTGTGTGGACCTTGTGTTCAACTACCCCTCGAAAGAAGGCGACAATGCCGCTGCTCTCATAGAGCGCATCAACTCCCGCCATGGCATTCACACCATTGAACATGCTGCGAAAATCGGACTCGGAAAACGAGAATATAAAATTGTCAATATTGACGGGGAAGAGATGTTGAAAACGCTCAATCAAAACGGTCTGAGCCTACTGGTGCGCAACAAAGGCATCACCACGCAACATGAGAATCGCGGTGTTCAGGATTTGCTACAATTGTTGCAGGAGAAGCCTGACCGCCTGCAGGGAGCTATAGTAGCCGACAAATTGATAGGCAAAGCCGCTGCTGCATTGATGATAGCAGGCGGAGTAAAAGAAGTGCATACCAATCTTATTTGCACACCGGCTCGGGAACTTTTTGAAGCAAACAATGTTCTCTGTTTTGCAAAAGAAGAAGTACCCGAGATTCTTAATCGTGACCGAAGCGGTAAATGTCCGATTGATTCACAGATAGAGGACGCTGCAACGGTAGAAGAGTGTGTAAAGATTCTTGAAAGTATGAGGAACTAATTTATGCTTCGTAAAATCCGCATAGCACTTGCAGTCATTTTTTTCACGCTTGTCAATCTGCTGTTTTTAGGCGTTACATGGGGCATCACTCAGCATATAGCATGGGTGGCGAAAATTCAGTTTCTGCCTGCCTTGCTGGCACTTGATTTTGCTGTCTTGACAGGACTTATTCTTCTCACACTTGTCTTCGGAAGACTCTATTGCAGTGTAGTTTGTCCGCTCGGCGTGATGCAGGATATTTTCGGGTGGTTAGGCAAAAAACAAAAGAAAAACAGATATAGTTATTCCAAAGAGAAACAATGGCTCCGCTACGGTGTTCTGGCGGTGTTCGTTTTTTGTCTTGTCATCGGTTTTGCGCCCGTCACTACCCTCCTTGCCCCCTACTCCGCCTACGGCAGAATCGTCAATTCCCTATTCCGGCCCTTATATGATCTGCTGCAAAACGGGTTCGCAGCCATCGAAAGCAATTTCGATAGCTATATGTTCAGCGAAGTGCAGTTATGGATGAGAAGTGTAACAACGTTCGTAATAGCACTTCTCACCTTCGGCATTTTAGCCTTTCTTGCTTGGCGTAACGGCAGAACCTATTGCAATACCATCTGCCCCGTAGGCACGATTTTAAGTTTCTTTGCCCGCTTCTCACTTTTCAGAGTGCAATTTGAAAAAGACAAATGCAAGAACTGCTCTCTGTGTGAGAAGAACTGCAAAGCATCGGCAATTGACTATAAAAACGGAATCGTGGACTATTCCCGCTGCATAGCATGCGGAGATTGTACCGAGAAGTGCAAGTTTGATGCTCTGCATTATAAACCTGTTGTTTGGAGGAGAAAAGACAAGGCAAATGAGTCTGTGACGACAGACAAGTCAGAAACAATCAACAAACAAAAACGCGCTTTCCTGACAGGAGCAGTCATGATGGCAGGAACGGCAGCAATGGCACAAACCAAGATGAAAGTGGATGGCGGTTTGGCTGTATTAGAAGACAAAAAGGCTCCGCGCAGGACTAACCGCATTACACCTCCGGGCTCTGTTTCACACAAAAACATGGAACGGCATTGCACTGCCTGCCAGCTTTGCGTCAGCGCCTGTCCTAACAACGTATTGCGTCCGGGTAGTAACCCGCTTCACCTGATGCAACCCGAGCTTTCTTTCGAACGCGGATTCTGCCGCCCTGAGTGTACCCATTGCAGCCATGTGTGTCCCACAGGCGCTATCCGGCCCGTCTCACGAGAAGACAAAACTGCCATTCACGTCGGGCATGCCGTATGGATAGCAGAAAACTGTATTCCCGTCGGCAACGGAGACGAATGTGGCGCATGCGCACGCCATTGTCCGGCATGGGCAATACACCTGACCGATTATCTGACAACCGACGGAAGAACCGTTCAAGTGCCCGCAGTAGATACCGAACGATGCATCGGCTGCGGCGAGTGTGAGTATCTGTGTCCTGCACGCCCCTTCAGTGCCATCTATGTGGAAGGCAACATTATGCACCATGTGGATTAGTTACAGAGCTAACTTTTTCAGACTGAAAAGAAATGAACAGACGAGATTTTTTGAAAAATAGCGGAGCGGCTGTGGTAGCAACCTCAGCGGTACTGACAGCCTGCAAGAAAGTGTCACAACCTAAGAATACAATCTATTCTGCCAACGAGACTGTGGGAGAGATGACACTCCGCATTAATCCCAACACCGGTGACAACGTCTCACTGCTCGGGTTCGGCATGATGCGTCTGCCGGTGCAAGCGGGAGGAACAGCTCGAGAGAATCCAGACTCTCCCATTGACCAAGACATCGTCAATGAGATGGTGGACTACGCATTGGAACATGGGGTTAATTATTTCGACACTTCTCCTGCCTATTGTCAAGGTTTGTCGGAACAAAGCACAGGTATCGCACTCAAACGACATAATCGTAGCAGCTATTATATAGCCACCAAACTAAGCAACTTCTCTCCCGACACTTGGTCGGAGAAAGAGTCAAAAGCCATGTTTGAACGTTCTCTCCAATATCTGCAAACCAACTATATAGACTATCTCCTCTTGCACGGGATAGGCATGTCGGGAGGAGGGAGAGACGGCATGGGCGCATTCGAAGGCAGATATATCGAAAACGGAATCTTAGACTGGCTGGTAGAGCAAAAACACAAAGGAAGAATACGTAATCTCGGATTCTCATACCACGGAGACATCAAAGTGTTCGACCTACTGCTGAAATGGCACGACGAAGGAAAATATCACTGGGACTTTGTACAGATAGAACTCAACTATCTGGACTGGGACTACGCCAAAGAAATCAATCCCCGCAACACCAACGCTCGCTACCTTTACGCCGAGTTAGAAAAGAGAGGTATCCCGGGAGTGGTTATGGAACCGCTGTTAGGTGGCAGGTTAGCACATCAGCCCGATGCCATCGCTTCTCGATTCCGACAACGAGACCCGCAAGCCACCATGGCACAATGGGCTATGCGATTTGCAGGAACACCCAAAGGCATACTGACGGTCTTGAGCGGCATGACTTATATGGAACATCTGCAGGAAAACGTGCACACCTACTCGCCACTGCTGCCACTCAGCCTTGACGAAGAACAATTCATGCTGCAATTGGCAAGGGACATCGTCGAACTAAAAGCCATCCCATGTACTGCATGCAACTACTGCATGCCTTGTCCTTACGGACTGAACATACCTGCCATCTTCTCGCATTATAACAAGTGTATAGCTGAAAACAAAATGCCGCAGTATGGCGATGACGACCGCAAACATTATAACAAACAGCGGCGGGCTTTCTTGGTGGGGTACGACCGAAGCGTGCCACGTCTCAGACAAGCTGACCATTGTATCGGATGCAACCATTGTGTCAGTCACTGCCCACAACGTATCGACATACCCGAAGAGATGCAACGTATCAACAGATTCGTTGAAAGACTCAAACAAGACTGACAGAAATATGCAAACAAAAAAAAGAAGACGCCAGACGGTGTCTTCTTTTTTCAATCCCAATCTCTCATTAGTGAAACAGATTCTTGAAGAAGTTTTTCTTGTCGGCAGCTCCGGGTTTGCTGTTTTCGCTTTTCTGAAACTCTTCCATCATTTTCTTCTCATCTTTGCTGAGTGTCTCTGGGATATAAACGCCAATATTGACAAGCAAATCGCCATGAGCATAGGTCCTGCCGTATTGGTCGATCTCTGGCAGACCTTTGCCGCGCAGACGCAACACTTTGCCGGGTTGTGTTCCTGCTGGGATGGTCACCTTCACTTTGCCGGTTAAGGTAGGTATCTCCACTTGTCCTCCCAAAGCAGCAGTGGGCACACTCAGCAGCAAATTATAAATAAGGTTGCCTTCCTCTCTGATAAGTTCTGCATGGGGCTCTTCCTCTATCAACACAAGCAAATCGCCGTTTACACCGTCATGAGGAGCGGCATTGCCTTTGCCTTGAAGAGTAAGTTGCATACCATCCATCACACCGGCAGGAATAGTGATGGTTATTACTTCTTCACCTTGTTTCACTCCCGTTCCGCCGCATTCCTTGCACTTGTTCTTGATAATCTTGCCTTCGCCGCCGCAATCAGGACATATCTCTTGCACTTGCATCATGCCGAAGATGCCGCGTTGCGTCTTAACCACTCTGCCCATACCATGACAAGTGTTGCAGGTCTCCGTCTTGCCGTCTTCGCTTCCCGTGCCATGACAATGGTCGCACTTGACAAGTTTTTTCACTTTGATCTTCTTCTCTGTACCGGTGGCTATCTCCTCCAACGTAAGACGCACTTTCACACGCAAATCGCTACCGCGACGAACTCTTCTGCCGCCGCCTCTTCCGCCTCGGTTGCCAAAGAAACTGCTTCCGACACCCCAACTCTCAAACAAGTCACCGAAATGTTCGAAGATATCGTTCAAGTCCATACCGGCACCTGAGAAACCACCGGCACCGCCTACGCCTTGAAAACCGAATTGGTCATAACGCTGACGCTTCTGAGGGTCGCTTAACACCTCATAAGCCTCAGCCGCCTCTTTAAACTTCTCTTCTGCCGCCTTATCACCCGGATTCTTGTCAGGGTGATATTGAATAGCTTTCTTTCGATAGGCCTTCTTTATCTCATCCTGCGTGGCGGTTTTAGGAACCTCCAGCACTTCATAATAATCACGTTTTTGTTCAGCCATAGTAGAAAAAATTTCTGATTTCCGTAATGTTATTCGCCTACCACTACTTTTGCATAGCGGATCACTTTATCGGCAAGAGTGTAGCCTTTCTGCGTGCAATCTATCACCTTGCCTTTTTGCTCCGGAGTGGGAGCAGGAAAAGTGGTAACAGCCTCATGAAATTCGGTATTGAAATCGGCATTCTCCGTTTCAATAGGACGGACTTCATTCTTCTCCAAAAATGAAAGGAACTTGTTATATATCAACTCTATTCCCTCGCGAAGTGAATCAACATCCTCCGACTGACGAGTGGCTTGAATGGCACGCTCAAAGTCATCTATCAAGGGGAGCATCTCCTTGAAGATATTCTCGCCGGCAGTCTTCATCAAGTCCAATTTCTCTTTGTTGGTACGGCGGCGATAGTTGTCAAACTCCGCCATCATACGAAGGTTCTTGTCTGCCAAATCGGCACACTTCTGTTCCAATTCAGCCACTTGAGCCTCCGGGGAAACCGATTCTTCTGTTGCTTCTTGCACTTCTTCCTCCGGCTTTTGCTCTTCATTAAGAGTCTCTTCCGTTATCTCAGCAGATTCCAATTCCGCTTTCTTTTGTTTTTTGTCTGACATAATTACTCGTATTTTTGCTTTCACTTGGGCAAAATGTTTGCCAATCAATCAAACTGCCAATTTGGCAGCAGAAAAGAACCCGCCAAAGGTCTAAAAAGGGAACTAACCCGAAAAAGACTGACGCAATTACTGAGAGAGAATCTTAAAAATTACCCGTTGGCGGAAGGCAGAAAATTTGGCAATTTTTCCACTCTAAACTCACTCCTGTTTTTCCGAAAAAAATGCACCATTTTAGCGGACATGTAGCGGACATACAGCGGACATCGTGCATACTTTGTGCTGTAACATTCTTATTATATGCATGTTATAGGCATAAAAATGGCCATTTTTACTCTCTGCCTGCAAAAAAATCACCCAAAAAAATTTGGCAATTTTTCCCCAACTGACAATTCTCTCACTATCGCCTCATGACTGAGTAATACCATGCATTCCGTCAATAGAAAAAAAACAGATTTGTCCGTATTGAGAAAAATGTATATCTTTGCAGGTTGAACTAAAAAAGAAAAAAATGGATAAAATAAGTTATGCATTGGGCCTTTCTATAGGTCAGAATTTATTAGGAAGTGGCGTTAAAAAACTGGATTACAAAGACTTTGCCGCCGGAGTGGAGGATGTTTTAAGCATGAACCAACCCAAAATCTCTTACCAAGAAGCACAACAGATACTCACACGTTTCTTCAGCGACTTGGAGCAGGAAGTAGCCAAAGTGGAAAAAGAACGAGGACAGAAATTCCTGGAAGAGAATGCCAAACGAGCCGGCGTAAAAACCACGCCTTCGGGCTTACAATATGAGATATTGGATGCCACCATCGGCAAAAAACCGACCGCAACCGACACCGTGCGCGTTCATTATGAAGGAACACTCACGGATGGCACTGTTTTTGACAGCAGCTACAAACGTGGAGAACCCATCAGCTTCGCTCTCAACCAAGTGATTGCCGGATGGACCGAAGGCTTGCAACTGATGTCAATCGGCAGCAAATACAAGTTCTTCATCCCTTATCAGTTGGGATATGGCGAACGAGGAGCAGGCGCTTCCATTCCGCCGTATGCCACACTCATATTCACGGTAGAACTATTAGGAATAGAATAAAAAGATTACTAAAACTATACTACAATGAAAAAACTATCATTTCTCTTGATTGCCGCTATGGCAATGGTATCATGCGCTAACACCTACGATGCCAAAACAGTAAAACTCTTCGACCAAACGGATAGTATCAACTATGCTTTAGGCGTGGTTAACGGAGGTCAAATCAAGATGTATTACCTGCAAGGTGACTCTTCTACCCAATCGGTAAACGAATTTATCGATGCTATGAAAAAAGCCTATGAAAACGAAATTCCCGAGTTGTCGGAAGTTGAGCAGAACGGCACTAATATCGCCAATTTCGTTCGCCAATGTGAAGAAAACGGACTGGCACAAAACGCACAATGGTCTATCAACGAAAAAGTGTTCTTCCAAGGCTTTGTAAACGGCATACAAAAAGAATATGCCGTCATGGATATCAATACCGCACGCGACTATTTCCAAGGTCAGTATGCAGCCTCCCGCGAATCGGAAGAAGATGTTAAATTAGGCAAATTGGTAAAAGCAAGTTGCCCTGCGAAAGCAAAAGTTATCACACTGAAAGACCAAATTGACAGTCTGAACTATGCTTTCGGTTTGCTCAATGGTGACGGCGTAGGAAAAGAAGTACTCAAGAACGATTCCACAGGCGAAGACTTCGAACTTCTTGTTAAAGCCATCAACAAAGGCATGAAAAGCAAAGCTAAGAACCCGCAATTGGTACAGATGGCACAAGGTATTGGTCAATCTATTCGCGAGCAGGAAGCCGACGGTTTGATGGGTATACCCGAGTTGGAAACCCGCTTCGAACTTATCCAACAAGGCTTCGTCAACGGTATGCGCGGCTTTACGGAGCAGATGACAATGCAGGAAGCCAACATCTACGTCAGCAATGCACTCAACGAACTGCGTTTCGGTCAAAACAAAGCCGATGGCAAACTCTTCCTTGAAGAGAACGCACAACGTCCCGAAGTGAAAGTCACAGAAAGCGGCTTGCAATACGAGGTCATCAAGCAAGGAAAGGGAAAGAAACCCACTGCTACCGACAAAGTGAAAGTGCACTATCACGGCACCCTGATTAACGGAACCGTGTTCGACTCTTCTGTAGATCGCGGAGAACCCATCAGTTTCGCACTCAACCAAGTGATTGCAGGTTGGACGGAAGGTCTCCAACTGATGCCTGTTGGAAGCAAATACAAACTCTATATCCCCTACGAACTGGGCTATGGAGAGCGTGCTGCCGGAAGCATTCCGCCCTACTCTACTCTGATTTTTGAAGTCGAACTTCTCGGGATAGAGTAAGACCGAGCGAGTGCGGCGTAAGCAAATGCCGAAAACTGTCAAACAACCTTATAAGCTGTAAAAACATGGGAGTCATAGCCAAACAAAGTATCCGCGGTACGGTTATTACATACGCCGGAGTCTTTGTAGGCTTTCTTACCACCTTCTTCGTGCTGACCCGATTCCTCACTGCAGAGGAAATCGGGTTGGCACGTGTGTTGATTGATGCCGCCACACTCTTTATTGCACTCGCACAATTAGGAACTACCACTTCTATCATACGGTTCTATCCTTATTTCAACGAGCAGGACACAGACGAGGACGAAACGGATGAACATGGATTCTTTTTCTGGACAATACTGGTGCCGCTCTTGGGATTTGCCTTGTTTACAGGCCTGTTCTGTGCTTTGCATGGTCCCCTCTCTGCTTATTTCGGAGAAAAATCAGAACTCTTCGTCAAATACTATTATATGGTTTTGCCGCTTGCGTTCTTCATGCTCTATCAGAATATTTTTGAGACCAACGCCATTGTCAGAATGCGTATTGTATTCCCGAGAGCAGTACGCGAATTGTTTGTCCGCATCGGTCTGCTGACAGTCTATCTCCTATATGCGTTCAGATATATTGATTTAGACGGATTTGTCATATCGCTATGCGTAGTATATGCCCTGGCGATGATTGCCAACATCATCTACTTGTTCTCCATCGGCAGAATTTCGCTCCGTCCCGACCTCGGCTTTCTCCGTTCTCACCCGGAGTTGGTGCGGCAATACCTGACCTACACACTCTTTCTGCTCTTATCATCGCTTGCCACCGTGCTCGCACCCTATCTGAGCAGTTTCATCCTTACAGCCCGACAAGGCTTGAGCCAAACCGGCATCTTTGCCATTGCCACTTATGTGGCATACATGGTAAGTATTCCCTCCAGATCAGTAAACTCCATCGCCTCCCCGCAATTAGCCGCTGCTCTGAAAAACAACAACCGCGCAGAGTTAAGCACCTTAACCAAACAAGTGTCTAACAACTTATTCCTGATAGGAGTTGTCATTCTGCTTGTCATCTATATCAATCTGGATCTGTTTTTCCATATCCTGCCGCAAGGCGAAGTGTATGCAGCAGGAAAAAAGGCAGTCATACTGCTGATGTTGGCACAATTGCTGATTGCCACCTTCTCTTTCTCCACCATAACACTCAACTACAGCCGCCATTATTATCTCTCGCTCATTTATTCACTTCTGCTCACCTTGGGGGCCATCGCACTGAACAATTATTTCATTCCCTTGTGGGGACTGACCGGCGCGGGAGCCGCATCGCTATTGGCGTATCTGGCATATTACATTATTATCCTCTGCACTATTGCCATCACTACGCATACCACCCCGTTATCTGTCGGGATGCTGAAGACGGTCTTATTAGGCTCGGTAGTGGTAGGGAGCAATTGGTTGTGGTCCCGATTTATGCCACCTCTCAACATCTGGTGGGATGCCATTCTGCGAACAATCATTTTCATTATTCCATTATTGGTAATTGCCTGCGTTTGGCAAATCTCACCCGACCTGAATCGTGAACTTACGCGTTACTTACCCCGCTTTAAGCGTCATTCATAAATCTCAGGGTCATGCGCTATTTTGTATATTTTTCATATAAAGGAACCCTCTATCACGGCTGGCAACGACAACAGAATGCCATCACCGTCCAAGAGGTCATGGAAGACGCTTTTTCCATTATCTTCCGCCACCCGGTTTCGCTCGTAGGGGCTGGGCGCACGGATACAGGGGTACATGCACGTCGCATGGTGGCTCATTTCGACACCGAAGAACCTATTGCCGACAAAGAACGTTTAACGGCAAGACTCAATAATTTTCTGCCTCGCGATATCACCATTGATTATTTTGTCCCCGTAATTGATACTGCCCATGCACGTTTTGACGCAGTGTCGCGGCAATATCAGTATTTCTGCATAGAAGAGAAATCTACCTTCTTCCCTGATTTGGTAACCCGTATTCCGCGCGGAATGGATTTCGAGAAAATGAATCGGGCAGCGGCCTTACTGTTGCAAACCGACGACTTTGCTTCTTTCTGTAAGTTGCATTCCGATGTCAAAACCACCCTCTGCAAAGTAACACAAGCCGAGTGGCGACAACAAGGCGAGTACCGGGTATTTACCATCGAAGCCAACCGTTTCCTGCGTAATATGGTAAGAGCCATCGTCGGAACACTGTTCGAAGTGGGGCGCGGAAAACTGACTGTGGACGACTTCCAACATATCATCAGTCTTCGTCAGCGAGAAGCCGCCTCACAAAGCGCACCGGCGGAAGGACTCTACCTAATGGAAGTGCGCTATCCGCAAGAAATATTCTTACAATAAAGCAAGAAATATTCTTACAATAAAGCAGAAAACGCCCCTGTGGAAATTATCCTGCCTAATTCAACAGTTATTCCACACCTTCGGAAAAAAATTGCCCTTTTATCGGCAAATAATCGCCACCTAACATCATTTCTCGTGGTATTTTTGTACTGCTAAATAATGTACAATGAAGAAATATTTTCCCCTTTTATGTATTGTATTGTTGGTGGCTTGTGAGCCTACTAATCAATATCAGCAAATCACGCAAGGCGATGTGGATGATTACACACGCGAAGTAGAATTTTCAATGCCTGACTTGCAGTTGCCTTCCATTCCCGCTCGTCAGCTCAACGTGCTGGACTTCGATGCTTGCAACGACGGTTCGCAGCTTGCCACAGAAGCACTTCAAGCGGCCATTGACGAGGCTAACCGTTTGGGAGGCGGCACCGTGCTGATTCCGGCAGGCGTGTACCTGACAGGCCCTATCTGTCTAAAGTCAAAGGTTCGTCTGCATACCGAGCAAGGAGCACTCATACTTTTCTCTCCCGACTTTTCGCTCTACCCCATCATCGACGCTTCTTTCGAAGGGTTAGACACCAAGCGTTGCCAATCGCCTATCTCGGCTCAAGGTGCGCACGACATTGCTATTACGGGTAGAGGTAGTTTCAATGGTAGCGGAGATGCATGGCGACCTGTAAAAAAAGCCAAACTTACGGAATCGCAATGGAACAAAAAAGTGGCTTCCGGCGGAGTACTCTCAGACGATGAAAAGGTATGGTATCCCACTGAAGGAGCCAAATATGCCGTCACACTATGCAAAGACCAGAATGTGCCGGAAGGTGTCAGTTCCGAGGAAGAATGGGAGTTCATCCATGCGTTTCTGCGCCCCGTGATGGTGAATTTGATAGAATGCAAAAATATCCTCTTGGAAGGGGTTTGCTTCGAGAACTCGCCGGCTTGGAATCTGCACCCGCTGATGTGCGAGAATCTGGTGCTCAACAACCTCACCGTCCGCAACCCGTGGTATTCGCAAAACGGCGACGGAGTGGATGTCGAATCCTGCAAAAATGTGCTTATCAAAGACTGCTCTTTCGATGTGGGTGATGATGCCATTTGCATGAAGTCAGGCAAAAATGAAGACGGCAGACGGCGCGGCATTCCGGCTGAGAATGTGATAGTGGACGGTTGCACCGTCTATCATGGGCATGGAGGTTTCGTAGTAGGTTCAGAGATGTCAGGCGGAGTGAAGAATGTGAGCGTTAGCAACTGCTTGTTCTGCGGAACAGATGTGGGATTGCGCTTCAAATCCACTCGCGGAAGAGGAGGCGTAGTGGAGAATATCTACATCAAAGGCATCAATATGATTGACATTCCCAACGAGGCTCTTCTTTTTGACCTTTTCTATGGCGGTAAGGGAGCCGGCGAGGAAACCGACGAAGAGATAGCACAACGCATGGGTGCCATGATACCGGCTGTCACCGAAGAAACACCACAGTTCAACGATATTTTTATTGAAGATGTCGTTTGCCGCGGCGCCAAACGCCCCATCTACTTCAACGGACTGCCCGAGATGCCCATCAGAAACGTAACTCTGCAGCACATACGTATGACAGGCGGCAGCAACTCGCAGTTCAACAAAGTGGAGAATCTGACATTGGTAGATGTCATCATTAATGGAGAGTCATTATAATTATCCACATGAAACAATACAACTACTATCTATATTTATCTATAGGCATACTATCTGTTATAGTATGCCTATTGTTTACTACCTGCCGGACATTGTCAGCAACAGCTCACAAAAGAGACATCAAGTCGGAAAAGAATCCTACAGAGCAACTCCATGCCCAGATGTTTGTCAAAGGAGAAGTGGATGAAGAGGGATTCATACCTTGCCATGCAGAAGGCAAATACTATGGCATCAAGGCTGTTGATTCAATCTCTTTCGGTCCCGAGGAAGACAGCTTTCACAAAATGCACCACCATGGTGTTGCCATAGAAAGCAAACTGATGGCATACCGCATCTATTTTGACAAACGCCAAACAATCGACGTCTATGCCAAACGCACACCGCAACTGGAACTGGCACAGAGTCTGTGGTACCCCAACGATTCACTCCTTTCCTCAGGTTATGGCGACGACGTCCTAAAGGTGGGTAACAGCATCGGGATCGGCAGTGTCCGTCCCTATCTGTATAAGGATAGCACACTATTCAAAATGGATCGGTTCAAGCAACGGACACAACGCATATTATACGTAACGGCAGACAGCGCTGCCATTGAGGTGGAGGTGAGAGGCATGCAGATCGGTGATACCATTGTTGATTTACGTACCCGTTACACCATGCTCAGTGGCCATCGTGATATGCGTTGTGAGGTTTTCTGCTCCGCACCACTACATTCATTGGTAACAGGGGTGCAGAAAGTCGGGAAAGGTATGACGATGGAAATGACGATTCCTGAGTCAACAACTCTACTCTCTTGGGGCACTGACTGGCCTGTTAATGATACAGTTAAATATGCAAAAGAGACCATTGGTTTGGCAGTGCAAGTTCCATCTCTTTACGCAGGCAAGTCTTTTCGCGACAGCAAACAACGGCTTTGCCCGCTTAGACTGCAGACAACAAAGAATCAAGACTACTATTGCAAATTCTATCTCACCGCAGTTTCTTTGAAAGAACAACTGCCACCTGCCACAACCAAAAGTGAATTTATTCACTATATCAGGCTATGGTCACCTGTTTTTTAATTCTTTTATCAAAAAAAAAGTCTTTTTTTCATTTTTCTCTTGCACAATTAAAAAACTTGCTGTATCTTTGCACCCGCTTTCGTTAAGGGAGCAACCAATTGGTGCGGTAGTTCAGTTGGTTAGAATACCGGCCTGTCACGCCGTAGGTCGCGAGTTCGAGTCTCGTCCGCACCGCCAAGGTTGAAAATTAACGAGTTACGCAGATGACGCGTTGAAATCGACCCAAAATCAACCCAAATGACTTTCACAGATAGTGAAGGTCATTTGTCGTTTATAGGTATCACATAAACTTTTTTTCTTCTGCCAGTCAGACATGATTGGCAGAAGAAAAAAAATGTTATGCTACAACAGAATTTTTTAGACTCCCGGAAATATGTTCCGGCAGAACTTAAACACAATGCCAAGGGTTGGTACATTGAGTACTATAAACTAAACCCTATCATTGGTGAACTCGAAAGAGTTAGAATCATGCTCAATCGCGAGCGCAAACGCTGCAAAAGTTTAGCAGAGTTCAAACTACTCGCTAATGCTCGAATCCTTCAAATTGACAATCTTCTTGCGGCAGGATTTATCAATCTTCAACAAAACACATTCCCCTTTGGTGCCGGAGCGCAAGACTATGCTTCTGGGGACAATGTGCGTTACTACACTCCGTTAGAGCAGGTCATTGACCTCTACGTGAAAGATCGGCAAAAAGAGCTGAAAGAAACAACGATGCGCAGTTATAGTTGTTTCTGCAAGCAGTTTAAGCAATGGGTTCATAGGCATTATCCAACAATTATTTCCTCTATGTTTTCGCAGGCACATGCAAATCAGTATATGGAGTTTGTGTTGGATGGTAATAATTCAAAAGGTAAGAAACAGGTGAGAAAGAAAATCAACGTGGACCGAGTGTCTCCGAGAACCTACAATAACAATCTCAAACTTGCTCGTGCATTGTTTAGTTGGGCAATGGAAAAGAGTTATGTGCGACAAAATCCTTTTGAAAGGCTCAAAACAAAGAAAGAACAAGGCAAAGACCGGACTATTATTCCTAAATCTGACCGAGATAAGATTGTTGCATATTTTCATAAATATAATCCCGCATTTATCATTGTGATGCAACTCGTTTATAAATCGCTTTTGCGTCCGGTAGAGATTACGCGAGTACAAGTGAAACAATTGAATTTCAACGACCATTGTATTGAGATGCGCTGTTCGCAGACCAAGAATGGCAAGGGTCGCAATAGTAGAATAGATAAAGACTTGGAAACATTACTTCGTCAACATATCCGTGGTGCCCAGCCTGATGACTATCTTTTTTCGGGTAAGACATGGAAACCGGGTAAAGTTTCGATGGCATCGCACACCTTTACTCTCGTATGGGATAGAATGCGTGATGCTCTGGAATTACCGAAAGAATATCAACTTTATTCGCTACGCGATAGCGGTATTAATAATCTCTTGGTTGCCGGTGCGAACGATTTGGATGTAATGCAAGCAGCAGGTCACTCAGACCTCAAAATGACTACTCGCTATGCTAATCATATTGACAAAGATATGATAAACCGTATCAACAAGATTGCACCGGAATTTTAGTTGTCATTACAACCAACAAATAAGTTTAGGCTTGCCCCTATTTGGTTTTTCTAATAAGGTTGGAAGTGTCATCAAGACCTTCCAACTTTTTTTAGTGTCTTCTCGTCTAATTGTTATATCGTCTTAAATTAGTTAGGATTGAAATATCTTGGAGAAATGAGTTATTTTCCGACTTTATCAGATAGTTACTTGTTACAAATTGGAATATGTGTCTTAAAAAAATTCCTTTTCTTTCCGATTTTCCACAAATAAAAAAGTCATTTCGCTGGTTATTAAGTGTTTAAGGATTTGCAAAGGGAATTTTCCCTTTGCGTTTCCCTCGAAAGAGCCCCCGACCGCCCTGCTTTGGCTGACCTTTGGCGGCTCTTACATCAAGCGGAATA
>ERZ842401.663-NODE-663-length-50576-cov-20.121197_pt1 | contig 50576 bp, 34 predicted proteins | sample MGYA00521270_ERZ842401 | MGnify/ENA primary metagenome ERZ842401 (study PRJEB31892, sample SAMEA3878208) | bioreactor metagenome | biome: Moose rumen | place: Sweden | collected 2011-10 | study: EMG produced TPA metagenomics assembly of the PRJEB12797 data set... | reverse complement strand
GTTACAGAAAGTATGCTGGGAGCGGTGGTCCGGTAGACCGAAGGTCGTATCGAAATCACCGCATAGTAAGAAAATGCTGGTTTCGACAGGCTCAACCACCGTATATTGATTACAGGTCAACATACATTTTGTAACATCTCCAAGATTTGATTTTTACAACGGGCGATTTTTTACGTACAATCAACGTGTTGGCATTTTTTAAGAATTTTTTTTAGAGGGAACAGCACGAAAAACATGGAACAAAATAAATCAAAAAGCCTTGCGCTTATGAAAGCGCAACTTCGCGACATGACGCTAAATCCAGAAAAATACGAAGTCGCTCTTAGTTCGGGATTTGTGGTAGCAGGATTTGGAGGAAACTTAAACGGAATCCACGTTCCAGAAACGCTTTTGAGCGGCAAAATTCCGCCTGACTCTTCGCCAAAACAAGCCCTGGAGGAAGTGGTGGCATTTATGAAAAAAGCAATCGCGCAAGCGGAAGCCGAGCAACGCACAAAAATCAGCGACTAATTCGCCATTTTGAAAACGGTTACGCAAGAACGAACTCGTCTTCTTCGGCTTGTTTTTTTGCCCGCTCGATTTCCTCTTTTGAAAGCGTGTTTGCTCTTCGGATTTCTGCGGCAACGCTTCGGTTCGTCTTTAGGTCAAGCCCCGCCACTTGAATGATGCCGTTTTCGTCAGCGCGAAACGTAACTCGCACGCGGTCTTCTTTTGAATGATTCCCGTCGAGCGGAAGAATCGCGTTTCCGAGTTCCGCGCAAAATGACGGATTGTCCGACTCGCCTTCAAGCACAACGAGCGAAACTTCTGGAAGTCCGTCGCGTCCAATCGGAAAATCGCGCACAAACTCGCACGGATACGTTCCGTTTTTTTTGAGCATTTTGAACGCCCACGGTTGCCCCGTTTTTGCGTTCCGAAGTTTCAAGCAAATCGAACTCGGAAGCACGCTCGTTGCCGACACAATTCGTGTTTGCGTTCGCTCGCCGTTTTGCTCGCTTGAGGCAACGCTTTCTGCAATCGCGCTCCCGCCTTCCGCCGATTCGTAATTCGGTTTTTTTGCAAGCGAAGAAACAACCGCGCTCCGCCCTTCCCGCTCGCACAATTTTGTGTACGCACGAATCGCCGCGCCTTCGCTGACGCACGTTTTTGGATTTACCACGTTGAACGCCACGTCTTTTCCGCTCCATTCTCGAAGCGCATCTTGAACAGACGGGCAGTTGCTCATGCTTCCAACCATCAAAATCGTGTCGATGTTGCTCCAAGAAATCGAGGCTTCAGAAAGCAGTTTTTGGCAATACGAGCGAAGTCGGTCGGTCAGTTGCTGCGTGATTTCTGCGTATTTTTGGCGAGTTATTCGCTCTTCAAGCCGCTGCCCGCCATACTCAAGCGAAATCGTTGTTTCTTGAGCATTTGAAAGTTCCTTTTTTGCCCTTTCCACGTCGAGTTTCAATTTTCCATACGCACGCTCTTGCTCTGGTCCCGTTGCAAATGCCAAATCGAAGTGGAACTTTTGGTCAAATCGGCTAATCACATAATCGAGCAAAAAAGCGTCCCAATCCGCGCCGCCGAGTTTTGGGTCGCCACCACAACGCTCTGTTTCAATGCTAATTCCACCATTTTGGTCGTTTTTTAATTCAAGAATCGTAATGTCAAACGTGCCACCGCCCAAATCAAACACAAAGACGCGCCCGCTTTTTCCGTCAAAAACCGTGCTGTACGAAAGCGCGGCAGCCGTTGGCTCTGGAATCACCTCGATTACATTAAGACCAGCCAACTCGCCTGCAAGACGAGTCGCCTCTTTTTCGTTTTGCCCAAAATACCCTGGACATGTAATCACCGCATCCCGCACATCTTGCCCAAGTTCTTTTTCAACGTCGCGCCTTAGTTGCAAAAGGATTTTTGAAGAAATTTCCTCTGGAGAAAAAACTCGTCCCCAAAACGAATACGGGTGAAATTCGCGGTCAGTTTTGTCGTAGCGAACTTCCTCTTTTTTGCGTCCCATTTCGCGTTTTACAAGCGTTACGAGCCGTCCGTCGCCGTCGGAAGAACGAGATTTTGCCCGCTTTCCAACGATAAACGTGTTCGGCTCTGGCGAAAACCAAACCGCGCTCGGCGTAATGTACTCTCCGTCGGAATTTTTGATTACGGTCGTTCGTCCGTTTTCGTCGATTGCCGTAACCGAACAATTCGTCGTTCCAAGGTCGATTCCCAAAACGTATTTCATTCGTCTATTTTCCTTTTTGCGATTTATTTTAAAAGCGAAATCGCGCGCTCGATTAACTTTTCTTGCCGCTCCCGCTCCGAACTCAACGGCGCGCCCACGTCTTTTGCAAAATCTGAAAGTTGCTCGGCGGAAAGCGAAGAAAGCGCGGCTTTGAGCGAAACAACCTGCGAAAGCGCGTTCACTTGCCCGCGGTCAAGGGCTGAAAGCGTGGAACCGAATTTTTCGCGATGAGCCGCCACCCGCTGCTCCTCCGTCCAATAATCCAAAAGAATCGCACGAACGTTTTTGTCGATTCTTGAAAGTTCCGCGTCGGAAACGCCGCTATCGGCTCGCGAAACTTCAAAAACGCCAGAACTCACGCTTTCTTTTGCGTATTTTTTGAGCATATCGAATTTTTGGAGCGCGTTCATGCTCAAATACAAATAATCTTTGAAATACACAACAGAACCGAGCGTAAATTCGTTCGGAATTTCCCTGCCGTCCACTTCCGAATCCCCATCGCGCAAAGCCTCTCCGAGCGGGTCGATTCTATTTCCAGAAATCGTTGGATTTAACAAAATGCGCTTTTCGGCAAGATAAGAACCTGCATTTTGCGTGTGAAACGATTTTTGAGTGAGTTGTTCGCTTCTTTCGCGCATTTTTCCAACGCTCTCCGACGCATAACGCGCAAACGAATCCGCGTTTTCTTCAATCACGCCAAACCCTTCGCGACATTTTTGCTCAATGCACGAATCCACAAAATGCACAAATCCTGTGGGGTCTTTGCTGATTCCTTGCAAATCGCGGTTTTCCGTCCAAGATTTGAAAACATCGCGGGCAACTTCTTCAATCGCGCCTTTTTTTGCAGAACCAAAATTTCGACTTTTGATTCGCTCCAAAAGCGCGGAATATTCCGACTGATTTTGCTCCGAAATGATGTAATAGTACTCTGGAACGCTTTTGAGAAAGCCCATTTTTTTCTGAACTTGCTCCTTTTTTTCAGAAAGCGCGACTTTCATAATCGACAAATCGGAAATCAAAGCGTCGCAATCGCGGACGGGCGAAGAATCGTGCCACCAATCAAGAATCGCGCGAGCAAGTCCGAGCCGAATTTTGTGCGAGAAAAATTCTTCCACGGGAAGCGAAAGAATCGCGCTTTCAATAAGTCTTCGGCGAAGTGGCACAAAAATCGGGATTTTGTAAAGCAGTGAATTTTGCAATTTTTCAACGCGCTGGGCAACTTCGTCGTAATCGCGCTCAAGAGAAACTGCGTCCGTGTTTTTTGAAAACTCTTCAAGACTTTTTTCCCACGCTTCAAATTTATCGCGGAGCAATGTTACAAATGAAATGTACGCGCTGATATTTCCCGTAAATCGGTCAATTCTAAAAAGATTCGTAAAGCCTTCGTTCAACACAAAAAGAAAATTGTCCATTTCAGTGCGCACAAACTCTGCGATTTTGGGAGCGAGTTCCACAATGTGCGAGTCGATTCTGGACTTACATTCTTGAATGTAGTCGCTAAAATCGCTCTCGCTTTTTCTGACATACGGCGAGAGCACGCCTTGAAGCGACGTTCGGTTTCGATTTACAAAAAGAGTTTCCGCCCTGTCGAGCGGAAAAGCCGAATCGAGCGGAACGTCGAGCATTTCAAAGAATTTTCGCTCAAAATATTCGATGTCCGTTCCACGAAGCGTGTCGGAAAGCAAAAAATCCGTCACTTTGTCTTCGAGCGTGTACGTCAAAAAATATCGCTGCAAATCGGAAAGCCGCGAAATCTGAATCATCGAAAACGTGCAAAGACAAAATCCGTCCGACTCCTGCCTTTTTGCCTGAATCGAAGACGCAAGCCGTTCATACGAATCCGAAAGATAAAACAGTTCGTAGAAAATGCGCTCCGCAAAAACCTGACTTGTTTCGTTCATCACGGAATGAATGCCGCCGGGCGTAACAACAACGTAATTTCTGTCAAACGGTCCATTTGGAGAATCGACGGGCGCAAACGGTCGCCCGTTTGCGTCAGGATACGGCGGCTGGTAGAGATTTGCGCGGTCGGTTTCGTCGAGTTTTTTGAAAAATCCCAAAATGCGCGCCATCGACTCCGAAGAACAAGAAACGCTCGCGCCCAATTCGTCCGAAAACGTAAAAAATCCCAACACGTCCCGTTTTTTGAGTGTTCCCGTTTGCTCTATTACCCAGGGAAGGTATGCGTAATCGATGGCGAACGTTGCCGTTCCCGCGTCAAAAAGGTCGCCCACAAAAATGTAACTGAATTTTCCAGAAAATTTTCTGGCTTGCGCATCTTTGACGCGCTCCGTAATTTTTTGCGAAAGTTCCTGAAAGCGAAACGCCCCCGAATGTGTGTCAAACGTTAAATCGTAAACGGAAACTTTTTCCGCGCTTCCCGCAGGAAGCCTGTGCCGACGTTCCGAAATGAGATTTTTGAAAAGCCCCACCGTTCTTGTGCCAAACTCGCCAAGTCCAATGAGGATAACTTCTCGCTCGCCATTTGCCGTTCCAAAAGTCATTTATTACACGCCCCAATCAATCTCTTTATTTTCTTCAATGAGCGGCGTTCCGCACAATTCCTCGGACGTTTCGCTCAAAAGTTCAAGGTCGTCAACGCTAAATCCGTTTGGAAGGTCGTTTGAAAAATCGTCAAACGACTTTTTGAGCCTTGCCGCAACTCGCTCCATGAGATTTCCTTTGTCGGTTTTTACCGCATTTCTGAAAAACTCCATTTCGCTTGTAATTTGACGAACCATCGCTTGGTCGTCCGCCTTTGTTGACTGAAATCGCTCAAGAACTTCGGAAATATCGCGCCCAAGATGCAAACTCGGTTTGTCGTGCCGCCCTGCTTGAATGTCGCGCTGCGTTACAAAATCCACGGAAAGCGACTGCACAAAAAGCCGCCCCATTGCAAGCGCAAAAACGAGTTCTTTTCTAAACGGACGAGTCATTTTTTCTGGGTCTTCGCTGCGCTCCGTGATGTCGTCAAAAACGACTTTTCCAAAAGCGTGAAGTTCGTCGAGGGCAAGATGCGCACGGCGTTGCTCGTAAATCGGTTTGCAAATAGACGTTGCCGTAGAAACCGCGTGAAGCGGGAATCCTGCCACCGTTGCCACAATATTCACTTCCGCCTTTTCTTCCGTTGGAACGATTACAAGATTTCTGGGCGGATTGTTGTCCAAAATGCACTTTTTGAGACAATTCGGATAGCACGGACACGCTTTGTCGCCTTTGAATTGTTCTGGGTTGTCATCAATGGGGCAACTTTTTTTTTCGCTTCCCGCGCCGTTGATTCCTCGGCATGGACAAGATTCGTAAGAAACGCCGCCCATTTTGTCTGGAATCGTAATCGCAAAAAAAGTCGAACTGTCAAGCGAAAGATTTACGCGAGCGAGTTCCCCGCCGTCAAGTTTCAAATAAACGCGGGCGTTGCTGTAATAATTTCCATTCAAAAGAAGATTCAATTTTTCTGGATTTTTGAGCAATTTGTCAGCAATATTCACGCGATTTACAGGCTCAAAGAAATATTCTTCCGTAATGCGAAGAATCGCGAGTTTCATTTGCTCTTTTGAAAGCGTACCAAGATTTGAATAATCTTCGCCAAAAGCGTGTTCGCGGTCTTTGAGTTTTTTGGACAAATCCTCAAAAATAAAATTCTCGCCTTTTTCAGAAAGAAGCCTGTCATACGTTCCGTCAACGTCCTCTTTGTAATCAAAAAGAACGTCGCACTGATAATTTGACTCATAATTTTTGTTTCCGAGCAAATACGTTCTTGCGTCTTCCGCAAGCGACTTAAACTCGTTTACGCCACGTTGAAGCGAAAGCCTTGATTTTGAAAGTTCGGCGATAAGTCCGTCGTAGCGAAGAACGTTGTTATCTTCCCGAATGCCTGTCAAAAGTTGCCTTGCCCAAAGCGAAACAAGAACCGTCCGCTTTGCATTCAAAAAATCTATGCAAGAAGCGGTTGCGTTTTCAAGCCGCTCTCTGATTTTTCCTTTTGTTGACAAAAAACCGTCCACCGCAGAATCAAGGTCGTCAAGCGCGTTTTTGAAATCCGATTCGTAATTTGAAACTGTCGCCGCCGCGCTTTCCTCGTCGCGCCTAAATTGCTCCGCCGCCGCCGTAAAAATCGTTTCGAGTTTTTCCGTAAATTTTAGAGTGCGAACGAGCGACCCGCGAACGCGCCGCGCTTCTCCGTCCGACGTGCGATTCGATTCGTCTTTTCGTTGCGCAAGGTCAACGAGTTCCGAAATGCGATTTTTATAATCGACAAGAAATTTTTCGCGCAAATTTCGCGCCGTAACGGAATTTTGCTTTTTGAATTCGCTGACGATTTTTTCCATCGCATCTTTCCACTCGCGCACTTTTTGCACAATTTCGCGTTTGTCCGTGGATTCACATTCATCAAGAAGTTCGTCGCGCTTTGAATCAAGAAACGAAGAAAAATCTTCGGGCGTTCCGTCAAGCGTACGAAATTTATTGAACTCGCCCAAAAGTGCGCCATTTTCTGGATTAAAAGCCGTATCGTCAAGAAATCTAAAAACAAGATTTTCGATTTCTTGCGGATTATACGAATCGTCGAGGATTTTTTCAAAATAAGAACTGGCAAGGCGATACGCGCAAATCTGACAAACCATGCGCCGCGGAAACATCAAACTGAACGTTCCCATTGAACGATAATTGTTTGGTTTGTTCAAAAGTTCTTGATTGTACGAAACATCAAGTTGTTTTCTGACGTTGTTGTCTAGGTCTGTCCATCGCTTCGCCACCTCGTGTCCCGTCAAAAGGTAAATAAAGCGAGCGACCATTTCGCTAAAGGATTTTTGCGAATTGAGCGAAAATCCCGCGTCGTTCGTTTTGTCAAAAAGGAACGGAAAATCAAACGGGGGGCGTTCTGAAGATTTTGAATAATTCCATTGCCCCATTCCGATATTTTTGTACGCTGGAAAAAATCTTCGATGAACGTTTGCATGATTCATCGGATTCATAAAATGGTCGAGTTCCAAAAGCGAAGCGTAGCAGTTTGGTTTTACCTGTGCATCCCCCTCGATTCCTTCAAAAATCGAAGAGAGCGCGAGAAGTCCGTAAATGTAGACGTTTCTGTTCAACGACGAAGCAATAAATCGCACAAGATATGCGACGTCCAAAAAAATTCCCGAACACGTTCCGCCACAAACAGAACCGCAAATAAACACGTTTGTATATGACGAAAGATTGCTCGAACCGATTGCCGCCCGCCTTGACGTTTCATTGTCAACGGGAGAGCGAAGCGCGTTTTCAATGCGAGAACGAACGGCTTCCGCGTTCCATGCAAAAGAAAATCGTCCAATCGGCTTTCTTTGCCCCGCGCCCGTTTCGAGTTCCGACGGCGTAAGATAATGCCGCAGTTTTTCTGGAAACCAAGACGCAATGTCGGGAAAATCCTTTAAGTCTGGAACGATATTAAAATCCGCGTGGAGAGAACAGATTTCTTTTTCACGTCCCAGATTCAACTCGTTCTTTCCAATCGTCTGAATCGACGACGACGTTTCGTCAATTACAATAGACGTGTCAATGCTCAAAAGTTTTAGAAGCGGATAATCTGCCATTCCGTTTGGAGAATTCTCTGCAATCATTTTTTTGAGTGCAAGAAGCACGCCTTTTCCAGTCCCGCCAAGCCCAATTACAACTGTGGGCTGAAACAATTTTGCCATAGTTCCCCCGTTTTATTTCAATTTATTTATGTTATCAAAAATGTCGCGTCTAAATTCAAAAAGCCTTGCGCGTTCTTTTTTCTCGTCGTCTTTTTTTTCTTCGCGAAGAAGAACCATCGCCCAAAAAACGAGAACGTACACCAAAAGCGCGCACAGCGCAGAAATAAAAATCACAATGCTCACGATTTTTTTTACAAACGCGCCGACCGCCGTGCCGATTGCCGCCGCCCCCAAGCCTGCCACATTTGTGCCCACAATCGAAGAAAAATCCGCCGATTCCGAAAGCGGACGAAAGATTTTTGAAAAAATCGGATTTTTAACCGTTTGCGTTCGCGCAGATTGCGCAATCGGCTCAAACAGATTTTCTGCCGTCCGCACAATTTCCTCGTCTTTTACGTTCGGCAAAACGTCTTCAAGGACATTTTTTGATTTTTGCTGCACGTCATCAAACACTTCGCGCTTGACTTTAAACAGTTTTAACGCGCTGTCAACGCTTTCCGAAAGCGTTTTTCCTTTGATTTTTGACGCAAACGAAACCGCTTTTTCTTTTGCGTCCAAGATTTCAGGCGTTTTTGGAATTCCGCGATTTTCCAGCAAAGAATCCATAACGCCACCAACAAAATCCGACCGATTTGCGTCCAGTTGTCCTTGCGCGTTTTCAATCACTCGATTCGGAATTTCCTCCGCGAGTTTTGAAAAATTGCCCGCTTCTCCAAAAATCAAAAGCGGCGCAAACAAAAGCGAAGCGGCTGCCACAAATGCACTCAAAAATCCCCAAAAAAGCGCGTTTGACCGCGATTCAAAACGCGAAACGTTTTTCAAAAAGCGGTAGCCAAAAAACGACACCAACGCAAAAAAAAGCACAACCGCTCCCCACAACAAAATGCCAAAAAGAAAACCGTCCAATCCAAACATTTTTTCTCCTTTTTACTTTCTTTTTTGCCTGAATTTTATGCCAACCGAATTTCCGTCGCGAGAATTTATTTTTATTGTGCTTCCCAATTTGTACGGAGAGAGATTTTGACCTTGCGAAACGGACGCGGAATCTTTTACAACGATTTTCCAGGACGATGAGCCAGTCCGCTCAAGCGTCAACACGACTGGCGCGAAATTGCCTTCAAGCCGAAAATCAACGCTCGGTTTAGAACCCGCATCCGCTTTTTTTCCAACGCGCATCAAAACCGCCCTCCCCTTTGAGCTTTTTCCCACGATTTCAAGTTGCACTTTTACCGCAGCCCGCGCCTTAAAAAATCGAAAAAGCAAAATCGCCAAAATGAGCGCGAGGACAATCGCAACGGGAAGCGCGATTTTTTCAAACAAAATCTGTGAGGGAGATTTAAATTCCACAAAAAACGATTTTTCCGAAATATCGCCCGCTTCTCCACCCGTTGATTCAATGGAAAAAGAAAGTTTCAGCCGTCCGCGACCAAGATTGTTTGGAAAATCCGCAAAAGCCTCGGTTTTTCGATTTTCGCCCGCCTTTAATTCAATATTTCCCGCTTCGGGTTTGAGCGCGATTTTTGAAACCTCGCCCGTTTTTTCGTTTTGGAAAATCGCTTCCGCGCCATTTATTTTGAGAACCACGTTCGTTCGAGAAAACGAATTGTTCATCGACCAAGAAATCGAGCGGGAATTCGTTGAAACAACAGTCGATTTTCCGTCTTCGCGCAACGCGCTTCCACCAAAACGAAAATCCTTAAAATCAACTCCGCCTTTGTCGCGCGGTTTTGGGTCTGGAATCGACGAAAGCCATATGTCAAAAAGCGCACCGAATTGCTCCATGTCAGAAAGCGTCTGATACCGCTCTGGAAACGCCCCCGCTCCCTGCGCGATTTTTTTGATATGCTCAAGCGGAACGCCCTCGTTTTCGATTCCTAAAAACCACCAGTTTGAATACGAGTTCAAAAGTGGCGAAGTTCTGGGATTTTCAAAAATTTCTTCTGGCGTTTTTTGCAAAACGGTTTCTTTGGAATTGGGACTTTGATAAATCTCGCCGTCAGTGATAAAAAGCACGAGCGGTTCGCACATTTCGCCCGTGCTTTCGCTATCAATCATCGAGATAAAATCGAACGTTTTTTGCATTGCCGCACCAATGTCGGTGTTCAAATTCGTTTTGTTTTTTATGCCAAGTTTTGAAAGATACTCAAGGATTTTTTCTTTGTCGCGGCTGTATCGAATGCCAAACGAATCCGCTGAATCAACGGTGCTTTTATCTCCGAGCGGAATCACAACGCAATAATCGCCAGAGCGAAGCCGCTTTTCCACAATTTCGTCAGAAATGCCTTTGATAATCGCGCCGAGTTGATTTTTTATGCTTTGCGAAACGTCAATCACCAAAACGATTATTCGCCCTTGTTCCGCCGCCATCGCGTCAGAATCTTGCGCGAATGACTTTTCGCTCAAAAAAAATAAGACAAAAAAAGAAATCAAAAAAAATCGTTTTGAAAAATGAAAAAAGCGCATTTTTATTTCCTTACAAAATTATTGCTTAAACAAATCCCGCCTTTTTTCTGAAGCCGAATCTGGAAGAATTTTCAAAATCATAATCGAAAAAAACGCCGTAAGCGCAAAAATCACGCCGCCAAGAACCAAAAGCACGATTTTGACTGGCAATCTAAAAAAAATGCTGATTGCGCCAAAAATCGCTGGAAAGAAAAACGCAAGGGCAATCAAAAATTTGTAAAACGAACAAAAATAGTCGTCATTTGGCAAAAAAATGCGCATGACTTTTGAAAAAAACAAAAATCCAAACAAAGACGCAAGCAGACTGAGAAAAATTTGAAAAACAAGCACAAAAATCGCTTTTCCAACGAGCGGAGTACTGGCAGAAATGGATTCCGCGCAAACGAGCCGTACCACGTCCGACATGGAAAATCCAGAAAACGGCGAAATCGAAAAAAATCCAAAACGCGAAAGCAGCATAATCGGAGAAATGTACACAAAAAATGCCGCACCAAGCAATAAAGCAATAAAAAGCGCGAGCAAAACCGACGAAATCAAATTTTTCATACAGAAATTATAGAAAAAAAAATTCTTTTTGTCATTCGCTCAAAAAAAGTGTCCCGCGTTTTACTCGTTCCACCACATCAAAAATTTCGTCCACAAATTTGTTTTGAGTTCTGTGATTTTCGCCTCTTTTTCGGAATTGAGAACGAGATTTTTGTCTTTGTTGCTTTTGATTTTGCATTTTTGAAGCGTAAGCCTCCCGTTTTCAGAACTCGAAACGCCAACATTGAGATTTTTGTTGATTGTGCAGTTTTCAAGCGTAGCCGAAGCGTCGGCTGTTACAAAAAAACCAGTGTCGTCATTTTTGCTAAACGAACAATCGGTTGAATTAAAAGACGACGAGTCCGAGGCGGCGCCGCCGACGTTTTTGTTTTTTTCGACCGTGCAATTTTTTGCATGAATCACGCTCGACTCAAAAGACACAATTCCGTTTTTATTTCCTGAAACGGTCGCTTTTGAAATCGTGATTTCCGACAAACCGTAAGATGTAATGCCGTTTACTTCGTTTTCGCGGAAAAAGCCGCCCGAAATTTCGTTTTTGGGGGCATTTTTTTTGCCTCCGTCCCAAAAAACGGAAAAACCGCGTTCGTTGTTGCTCGCTTCGCAATCAAAAAGTCGCGCCGTGTTTTCTTCGCTCGAAAGAAAACCCGTTTTTGAATCGTGGACAAACACGTTTGTCAAAACGGGACTCGATTTGTCGTTTATTGAAACGCCCGTCGATTTTATTACAAAAACCTCGCAATTTTTGACTTCTCCGCTCGATTCGTTTGTGTACGTGAGTCCCGCTTGCTCGCAATCGTGGATTTTTGAATCAAAAATCTCTGCCACGGCGGATTCTTGTAAATAAATTCCGCGCTTAAATCCAAAAACCTCGCCAGAAAACGCGCCTTTTGAAGAACCCATACATAAAACGCCGTAAGAGCCGTCGCTTCCTTCAATGTGCGTTTTTGAAATAGACGGAGCGGCGGATTTTTGAATTCGGATTCCGTCGGTGTAAGACAACACTTTACAAGAATCTATCGAGCCTTTTGCGTTGTCTGTAAAAACGATTCCCGTTTTTGAATCTCCTGAGCCAGTCGCGTCAAATTCGCACCGCGAAACAATCGGCTCAGAAGCGTTTTCCGCCCACAGTCCAAAAACGGCGTTCAAAACTGAAAGTCCTTCGACGATTGGACGAGAAGAATCCGAAGTCCAAACCGCCGTTCTGTTTCCGCTCGAAAGCGATGTGTTTACAACGCCTTGCGAAATCGTGCCTTCCGACGAATCCAAAAATTGAAAGGCAGCGATTTTGTAATCTGAAACGGAAGCGTTCAAAAACGAAGCAGACGATTTTCCGTGCGCTTGGAGCGCGTACCAAACGCCAACAATTTGAGAATCCGAAGCCGCCAAAACCGCGCTGTCAGCCGTTTTGACCGCAACACAATCTCCCAAAAACAAACAGGTTTCGCACGAAACCGAAGAAGAGGCAAGCGCGTAAAGGGCGCAATCGGGCGCACGCAAAAAGGCGCACGACGAAAATTGCACGTTTCCCGCCGTTACGGTAACGCAATTTTGACTTGCCGAATCAAAAATCACATTTTGAAAAACCGCGTCGGAGTTTACGCGAACAATCGAATTAAACTTTTTTTCCATCGGGTCTTCGGAAAATGTTTTCATGCTTTCTGGGATTTTTATTGATTCTTGATATTTTTGAAACGAATCGAATTGTTTTACATTGCGCCCCGAAACAATCAATCCCGAAATCGTTGCCGCAGAAGAAATTTTGAGCGACGAATTGTCGGGAACGGCAATCACGGGAACGTCTTTTGTGGAAAAATAACCGCTTTTTATCGTTCGCTCGGCATCTTCTCCGCCCGTGATTTTTACCGCCTTGGAAACGATTATGTCTTCGCTCCAAACTCCCGCAGAAAGCACAATCGTGTCGCCGTCGTTCGCGCTTTCAAGCGCACTTTTTATCGTCGCAAAATCAAATCCCTCGCCTTTTCCCACAGAAAACGAATGAGGCTTTGCCGCTTCAAGCGCAAGTCGCGCCTGTTCTTTTTGAAGCCGCGCCTGCTCCTTTTGCTCTTCCGTGGGAGCCACAAGCGTTGTTACCGAATCCACAACCGAAGCGTACTGAACGGGACGCACTTTTTTGAAAAGCGCGAATGCTCCAAAAACCGCCGCAATGATTGCAACAACAACAAAAAAACTTCGGATAATGCCGTTTTTTCGCGCGTGTTTTGCTTGCTCTTTTGCTTTTTCGGCGCGTTTTTTTTCTTGCTCCGCTTGCTTTTTTGCCTTTGAAAGTTGGAGTTCGTACGATTCTTTTGCCTTTGAAAGTTCCTCGTCAAGATTTTTTGACTCTTTCATGGCGATTTTTGCCGTTGATACAAATTCTTCCCATTGCTCGTCGGAAAGTTGGTAATATTTTCCAGTCGCCGTGGAACGCAATTCCGCAAATTCGGTTTCCGTCAACTGCGAAACATCTTTGTTTTTTGCGTAAGAATCAAAATAATCTTTTGCAAAAAACGTTTGTGGCAAAACGAGCGAAATGTCGATTGATTTTAAGAAATCCGAAAGATTTTCAAGATATTGTTTATCGCTCCAATTCAAGCCCGTTCCGTTTACAAAATCAGAACGCATTTTGAGTTTTTTGTATCGTTTTGCAAGAACCACGCGATTTTCCAGCGTGTCGAGCGCGTTTGACTCATCTTCTTCAACGTATTCATCAAAAAACGTTTTGAATTCGCTTTCGAGCGTTTCGATTTTTGCGCCGTTCTTTTTGATTTCTTCAAAAATTCGATTTTGAACTTCCGCCGTCGAAGAGCCATTGTAAAGCCCCAATTTGTTTGCGCTTTGCTTGAGCGACACTTGCTCTTTTAAGTCAACGCAGCCGTCGTCGCATTTTTCCGCAACAAGAGTCGCAAGGTGCGACCACGCCACCGCCCGAAGCGACTCTACGAGCATTTTGTTCAATTTTGGCGTTGTAAAAAAACTCCGAATTGTGCCAGCGGCATCTTTTATGTCGTTATATTTTTGCAAATCCGTGCGTTCAAACTTTTGCGCTTCCAAACTCCAAAAATCCGTGAGCGCAGAAATCCGCTCTGAATCCGCTTCCGACGGCTCTTCAAAAACGGGAAGCGAAACCGCGCGATAAAATCGCTCCGCAGGAATGTTTCCTTGCAAAATGAACATTTTGAAATCTTGCGCGCGCGAGCGCACGAACGGTTCTACAAGGGAATCGTAAAAATCGTCAACCGACATATTTTTTGCGGAAGGCTCTGAATGTTCCGCGTCCGTTTCTGTTTTATTTTCAGAAGCGGGGGATTCTTCGTCGTCTGCGGCAAACGAAAAATCGTCATCGCTTTCGTTTGCTTCAAAATCGAGCAAAAATTCGTCTTCGATTTCGTTTTCGCTTTGCGTTTGCGCTTGTTCGTTCAAAACGCCCAAAAACGAATCAACGTCAAACGGTTCAAGCGGGCGAAAACTCACGCGCGTAATTTGTCGCGGTGCACCGCTTTTTGTTTTTCCCACGCAAAAAAATCGCGGAGCGCACGGCGAAAGCGCGGAAATTATGTCCAAAAAACAATCTTTTAAGTACGGGCGCGAATCAAAACCGTTTCCAAACGCCAAAAGAACAGCAGGATTTTTGAGTTTTGCCGCGATTTCCTTTATTTTTGAAAGATTTTTTTGATGGAGTTTTTTGTCGAGCGAGTCGTCAAGGTCAAAACGGCGAGCGTACATGTTTATTGCAATAAATCCGTCAAAATCGTTGTTTGGCGCAGCAACTTTTTGATTTTCTGCAAAAAAAGTAAGAAAACCGAGCAGTTTTTTTGTTGTCTGGTCGTAATCGGTTTTGTTTGCCGCGCCCGGATTTAATCCAAAAAAAACAAGCGGATTTGAGCCTTTTTTTTCAAGCAAAAATCGAACGGAATCGTTCCCATCTTGCTCAATGTGTGAATATTCGATTGCTGCCATAATTTGTTACCTCAAAAAAATAAAAACGAAAAATGTAAACAGTATCTGCACAAAATGACACAGCTGGTCTGCAACAAGATTGATTTTTTTTGCATTTGCTTTTAAGTGGTCGATAAACGCGTGAATCACAACGTTTATGATAAAAACGCACAAAAACCAAATCGGCACGTTAAAACCAAACCAAACCATAATCGGAAACATAATCATAAACGCCCAACTGACGCAATGGCAAATGAGCGAAATGAGCCAATCCCAGCGATAAAGCGGTTCGGGAGCATTTTCCTTCCAATACGACTTGCTCTTAAATTGAGCAAGAATTCCTTGCAGTTTGAAATCGTCAACGATATGAAGAAAAATCATGCAGAGAAAAATCGCGATGTCGCCCATTTTCCCAAAAATCCTCCCGCCTTTTGAAAAAAAACTGACGGCATTTTAACAAAATCGCTTTGATTTTTCCACAAAAAGAGCCGTTTTTTATGGTAGAATTGGAGCATGACTTTTTCAGTTTCAGATTACGGGACGTGGATTTGGATTTGCGTGATGATTTTGTGCCTTGTCGCCGAGGCGGTTTCGTTTTCGCTCACGACGATTTGGTTCGCGCTCGGCGCGTTCGTTTGCGTCCTGCTTTCGTTTTTTCCAGTTCCGTTCCACATCCAAATCCTGCTGTTCGCGCTTGTTTCGCTCGCGCTGCTTTTTTTGACCCGCCCCGTCGCAAAGAAGCATTTTTGCGCAAAAAAGGTCGCGACCAACGCGGATTCTCTCATCGGGCGGATGGTCGTCTTGCAAAGGCGGACGGACGAGATGGAAAAGGGTGAGGCAAAAATCGGCGGAATCGTGTGGCAGGTGCAAAGCGCGGGCGGAAAAATCGAAATCGGGGAAGAATGCAGAATCGTGGAAATCCGGGGGAACACCCTGATTGTCGAGAAAACCTGAAGCGGAAAGCCGATGGAGTGGGGGCGGAGCCTTCAGCCGTCCGAACGGGTTCGATGGTTCGTTTTTGGGCATAAATTTGGGCATCAAAATGTTAAGGAGATAAAAATGGAAATGTATGCAATCGTTGTTCTGATCATAGTGGCGATGCTTCTAATCATCACGAACATCAGGATTGTGCCACAGTCCGACGCTGTGATTATCGAGCGGCTCGGGACGTACGCGGCCACCTGGCAGACGGGGCTTCACGTGAAGATTCCGTTCATCGACAGAATCGCAAACCGAGTTCTGCTCAAGGAGAAAGTCCTCGACTTTCCGCCGCAGCCGGTCATCACGAAGGACAACGTGACGATGAAAATCGACACCGTTGTGTACATGCAAATCACCGACCCCAAGCTCTACACGTACGGCGTTGAGAATCCGCTCCTTGCAATCGAGAATTTGAGCGCGACGACGCTCAGGAACATCATCGGCGAGCTTGACCTGGACGCTACGCTCACGAGCCGCGACGTGATAAACACGAAGATGCGCGCGATTTTGGACGAGGCGACCGACCCGTGGGGAATCAAGGTGAACCGCGTGGAAGTGAAGAACATCATGCCGCCCGAGGCAATCCGCGAGGCGATGGAAAAGCAGATGCGGGCGGAGCGCGAGCGTCGCGAGAAAATCCTGATTGCCGAAGGCCAGAAGCAGAGCGAGATTCTGGTTGCCGAGGGAAAAAAGCAGTCGAAAATCCTTGAGGCGGAGGCGGAGAAGGAGTCCAAGATTCTTGCGGCCGAGGCCGAGCGCGTGTCCCTCATCAAGAAGGCGGAGGGCGAGTCGGAGGCGATTCGCGCCGTGCAGCAGGCGACGGCGGACGGACTCAAGATGATAAAGGACGCGGGCGCGGACGAAGCCGTGCTGAAACTTAGAAGCCTTGAGTCGCTTGAGAAAGCCGCGGACGGACAGGCGACGAAAATCATCGTGCCGGCGGACTTCCAGAACCTTGCGGGCGTGGTTGCGTCAATCGCAGAAATCGCCAAAAAATAAGGGGCGACGGCGGTTAGGCAAGTCCAACCGCCGTTTTTTTTTGATATGCTACGAAAAGTACGCCTTACCTTTGCGGCACTGCACAAAGGTGATTCGTCATGTTGGGCGCAAGCGAAATATCCGAAGATTCCTCGCGTCGCTCAAGAAATGACACGCTGACGCACAAAAACAACGGCATACTTTTTGCAGCAACACCTGTTTTTTACGGCATGTGGATGATTTCGCGGGGCTTCGAGCCGTTTGCGGGCCCCACGATTCCTCGGGTTTCCATTTCCTCCACCAGGCGGGCGGCGCGGTTGTAGCCGATTTTGAGCTTTCGCTGGATGTAGCTTGCGCTCGCCTTTCCCGACTGGATGACAATTTGGAGGGCCTGGTCGTAGAGCGGGTCCGCTCCGTCGCCGAAGTCGTCGCCTCCCGAACCTCCCTCGTCGTCCTCGTCGTCCACGAACATCTCCTCGTCGATATACTCAGGCTCTCCGAACGTCTTGACGTACTCGACCACCCGCTCAACCTCGTCGTCGCCCACGAGCGTGCCTTGGATTCGGCTCGGGAACGGGTCGGTAGAGCCGACGTAGAGCATGTCGCCCTTCCCGAGGAGCTTGTCCGCGCCGAGCTGGTCGATGATGATTCGGCTGTCCATCTTTGAGGCGACCATGAACGCGATTCGGCTCGGAATGTTCGCCTTGATGAGTCCCGTGATGACATCGACCGACGGACGCTGCGTGGCCAGCACCAAGTGGATTCCCACGGCCCGGCTCATGGCGGCAAGGCGGGCGATTGTCTGCTCAAGTTCCTTTCCGGTTGTCGCCATCAGGTCGGCGAACTCGTCGATTATGACCACGATGTAGGGGAGCTTTTCCGTGGCGATGCGCTTCTCCGCGATTTTCTTGTTGTACGAGATGATGTTCCGCACGCCCATTCCGTCCAAAAGCGCGTACCGCCTCTCCATCTCGCACAGGCAATACTGGAGCGACTGCAACGCCCGCTTTGGCTCGGTGATGACGGGTGTGAGCAGGTGCGGAATGTCGTTGTATAGCTTCAATTCCACAACTTTTGGGTCTACCAGAACGAGTTTCACTTGCTCTGGACTTCGTTTGTAAAGAATCGAAAGCAACATCGAGTTCACGCATACCGACTTTCCTGCGCCCGTAGAACCCGCGATGAGCAAATGCGGCGTTTTTGCCAAATCCAACAGTTGCGGTTCGCCCGAAATGTCTTTTCCCAAAATGACGGGAATCGCCATTTTTTCAAACGCACTCAATTCTTTTTCCACGATTTCCCGAAAACTCACGATTGCGCGATTTTTGTTCGGCACTTCGATTCCCACGGCGTGTTTTCCAGGAATCGGCGCAACGATTCTAACCGAAGCGGCGGCAAGGCGAAGCGCGATGTTGTCTTGCAAATTGACGATTTTGCTCAGTTTTACGCCCGGAGCGGGGAGCAATTCGTACATCGTAACCGTAGGACCTTTTCGGATTCCCGTGATTTCCGTGTCGATTTTGAATTCTTTGAGCGTTGCGGTCAGTTCGTTTCCCGCGTGTTGCGTGTCCTCGTCGATTTCCCAGTACGCATTTCCAGGATATTCATCGAGCAAATCCACGGGAATTTCATAAGGTCCTTTCCGAAAACGCTTTGACTCTGGAAGCGCGTTTTTTGGAGGCGCAACAAAAGGCGCAGGTGCAATTTCTTCGCGGTGAGATTCTTCTTCGATTTCTTCGTCTTCGTCTTCAGAATCATCTTCAATTTCGTCCGATTCGTCGTCCACAAAATCTTCGTCGTTCTCGTCTTCGATTTCGTCCTCGTCATCAGTTTCTTCGGAGTCGTCTTCGTAATCGATTTTTTGACCATTGGAATCCACAACGGGACGCGCGGTAGGGTCAAATTCTTCGGATTTTGAATCAAGTTCAAAATTCTGTTCCGATTTTTCAAGATTTTCAGATTTTTCCGAATCTGATTTTTCGGGTAAAGCATCGTCCAAAATCGGATTTTTTGCAGTTTCCGATTCGATTTTTTGATTTTGCAAAAGCGCGTCATTTTCAAAATCCGCACGAACTTCCGCCGAAAGAACAGGATTTTTTGCCGCGTCGCTATCCATCGACGAAAAAACATCGCGAACGTTGAGCGTGTCGGTGCGCACTTCGCGCGGCAATTCTGGAATCCAAGCGGAAGGCGGAATGGGCGAAGGCGCGTTTTTTTCGCGCACAGATTCTTCTTTGTTTGAAAAATGCAGCGGTTCGTTTTTTTTGTAAAACTCACGAGCAGCCGCACTAGCCGCCAAAGCCCGCGCTTCAACGGGCGACTCTGGTCGAAACAAAATGCCGCCGCCGTCAGTTTCGTCTTCGTCATTTTGTTCGATTTGTGGCTCGATTTCCCGTTCGCGCTCGTCGTCTGCCGTTTTTGAAAAAATCGGATAATCGATTTCTTCGGACGAAAAATGCGCCGACGCGACCGCCGCTTTTATGTTGTCGGAAATGTCTTGCTCTTGCTCTTTTGAGCGAAGCAGCGTTTGCCCCGAAATCTCCGATTCGGCGGGCGCAACATCGATTTTCTCTTCTTTTTCCAAAAAAGGTTTTGGCGGAAACGGTTTTGGATTTTCCTCGCCCGCGCCCTCTTCATACGCAGAAATCTCGGAACTTTCGTCCGCTTCCACAGATTCCGCCTTTTCTTCAAACGAATTCAAAGAAAAATCATCTTCTTCGTCGTCCTCGTCTTTTGGAAAAACGTAATCGTCTGGGATTTCTTCGGTTTTCTCGATTTCTTCGATTTTCTCAACAGAATCCGAATCGTTTTCGTTTTTTTCAAAACTGTTTGAAAATGGATTTTCCGCGTTTTTTTCCATTTCATCAAAATTCATTTTTGCAAAAAAAGCATTCGTTCGCTCTTTTTCTTCAGAAATCTCGTCTTTTGGAAGAAAAACGGGATTTTTTTCAACAGCCTCGTCTTCGTAGATTTCGTTGGAAGAAATTCCGTCCAAAAACGAAAGTTGTCCTTCGGGGATTTCTTCTTCTTCTGATTTTTCGCTGTCCTCGGAAAAAGAAATCGTGTCTTCCGAATGTTCCGTTTCTTCGGATTTTTTTCCGTTGTACCACCCTGGCGCAAATCGCTCTTGAAAAAAATCGCCAAACGCAGAAATAAAAGCGTACTCTCCCAAAATGATGACCGCGCAAAGAGCAATCACGCCCGTAATTTCAAACGCCAAAACGCCACCCGAACTCGAAGAAGCGCAGGCGCGAATGATTTTTTCGGCAAGCACGAGCGTAAAAAACGGAAAAATCGAAAGTGCCAACAAAACGGCGTTTTTAAGTTTCCATTGTTCGCCAATCATCTGAATGCCAGCGGCAAAGAAAAAAATTGGAATCAAAATCGAGCAAAGTCCGTAAGCGTGGGAAATCATTTGCCCGAACTTCCAAAATAAACCGCCACCGAGTTTGCCGCACAAAAGCGAAACGGCAAAAAACGCCGCAAGCGCAAAAAGCACGATTCCTGGAACGTTCGTCTTTTTTTCCATTTCTCCGTTTTCCCCGCGATTGAGTTTTTCAGATGCGTCTTTTAGATTTTTGATAAGTCTGTTCATAATAAAAATAGGATTTTTCCCCACCCCTGAGAAATTTGACAAATCGATTATATCAGAAAAAACGAGAGATTTTGAAGAAGGCGCAAAATCACATTGTTTGCGGTGGTTTCGATACACTCAACCACCAGAACTTTAACTCAACCACCAAGTCTTTAACTCAATCACCAGCATTTTGACGCAGTTACTGTTTTGTAGGCAGTTTTCCCGCTCCTGCGGTTTGAGTCAAAAGCACGGGAAGATTTTTTGCGTCGTCAAGGGTGTAAGAATACGGGATTTCAAACGTTTTTTTCTTTTCGCCTTTTTGTTGACTTTTTCCGTCCAAAAAAACGTTTTCACTCAAAAAGCATTTTCCCGCCGAGCCTGAAATCGTAATACTTTTCTTTACGCCTTTTCCAAAATGATTTCCTTCGGCAACCACTGTCGCGGAGTACCGAAGCGCGATGCTCGAATTTTGTTTGTAAACGGCATTTTTTGTTTGCTCATAAGAATTGTTAAAAATATGAACTTCTGAATAAGCGGTCAAAGGGAGTCGCTGCCCGCAATCCACAAATCGATTGTGATGAATTGAGATTTTTCCGCCGCTCACATCTTTGCTTCCAGAACCGATTAACATCGTTTTGTCGTGATTTTGAAAAACGCAATACGACACAACGACATTTTTGGAATCTTTTGTAATGTCGCAAAGCCCGTCATACGTTTGCCACTTTTCTTCTTTGCCGTCTTTGTTTTTCACCTTTCCAACGCCCAATGAATCAAAAAAAGTGCAGTGGTCAATCCAAATATCGCTTGAATTGGTAATAGACACGGCATCGTGCTGCGCATTAAATCCGTCATTCGATTCGTGATGGGGAAACGGGTCGTAAGCGTCTTGCATCGTTATATTCCGAATAACAACGTTTGACACGCCAGCGATTTTTACAGAGCCGCCAATAATCACAGCGTTGTTTTGCCCGATTAACGTCGTGCCACTTTTTACAGGAAGTTCGATTATTTTTCCGTATGATTTGTTCAGTCGCCACAAAAGTGCGCCGTGGCTCGATTCTGGCTTTGAACTCGAACCGTCTTCCGTAGAAAGCGAGCAAGAAGTGGCATACGCTTTTTTGAATTCTTCGTAGGACGAAAAGCCACTCCGCCGTGAAACGAACTCGTCGAGTGCGCTTGTTGAGCCACCCGCCGAAGAAGGCACCATTCCGTCGGTCATGTCGATTTTTCCGTCAACAAAAATAAGTCCGCCGTTTTTGAGCGCGCCAAGCAACTCCGCTTTTGTGCGAACCACAACGCCTTCTTCGCTTTGTATCGAGATTTTTGAAAAACCAACAGGCTCGTCCAAAACCGAAATCGCCTCCGCGTTCAGCGTAAAAAGAAAAATCGCAACAAAAAAAATCGCGCACACATTTTTTTTCTTGAATAACATTGAAACCATTTTTTCCTCGTTTTTGAAAAATTGGGTATAAAAACGGCGGTTTCAAATAAAGAAAACCGCCATTTTTTTGTTAAGAGATATTTTTGAGAAAAAAGATTATTTCTCTACTTCCCACTTGCCCGCGCCTGCGTTTTCCTCAAGAAGGTCGGGAATCTCACTTGCTTCATCAAGTTCATATTCATAACTCGGAGTGAAAGGCTTTCTTTCCCCTTTCAATCCCTTATCTTCCAAAACGGAAGTGAGGGAAATTAGTAAGTCGTGCCGTTCACCTCAACCGTGGCAGTGTAGCCCTCTTTGTCAACGCCAGCCGCAGCGGGAATGAGCTTGGGCAAAGAACTTGCTTCTGATGGTGTATAAGAATAACCTGGTGTCCACGGTTTTGTAGACGACAAGTGCGAAGTCAACTTCAACTTGTTCACACTATCGTAAGTCGCATCATTATCAGTTGAGAATGTTTTGTTGTTTCCGTTCAGATAAATTTTTGAAAGTGTCGCTGTACTTGTACTTTCCGTTTTATCAAAATACTTGATAACGGTAGCTCCAGAAACATTGAGCGTTCCGAAATAATTGTTCTCGACGATATACTGTGAGCCAATTCCAGGTCCGAGCATAAAACCGCCATTGCTACCACTGGTATTGTCGTCCGCACCGCTAAAGCCAATGCTGTTCCAGTAGCAATTGTACAAGTGTACTTGACAACCTCGGCTTCGCGGTGTTCGCTGAACGGTGTCGTGATAATAGATGTGATGAAATGTAATCTGCCTTTGTTCCTCAGAAACATAGTCATCTCCAGGCGCAATCAGCGTTACTTTGTCATGATTTGTAAATTCACAGTACGAAACTGTCATATATTTAACAGCCTTTACATCAAGCGCACCGTCATGGTTGTAATTGCGTAATAAATCCTTGCAATCACCATCGCTGAATTTACAATGGTCAATCCAAATGTTCTGCGCAACATAATTATAGACATAACCTGTCTTAGTGTTTGACTCAATAACAAGGTTGTCGATAGAAGCCTTACTGTCGGAATATTTTTTCCCAGATTCATATTCACCGCTTATACTCGTATCATATTCTGTTGAACCATGCGCATCGCTAAATTCGATATTCTGAATGATGATATTTTCAGGAGTTAAATGATTTGCATAAACACGCAATCCGCCGTAAGACAACTTTGCGCCGTTCACGCCGATAATCGCCTTGTTTGAGCCGATGTCGTAGACAATATCTTCGTGCGTTCGTTTGTGAGTTGAATTATCAAATTGTTTAAACCACTCTTTGACTGTAACACCCCCTGTAATCGTGTTCGCGCTCAAATCAACTTCGCCTGAAACAACGATAATCGCCGCAGTTGCAGTTATTGAAGAATTTGAAACGCTTCCAGAAGCAATTGCGTTCGTGAATGCCGTGCATTTTGCTTTCGCCGTTGGATAAGTCTTGTCGTCAATCACGATGATATTCGTCGTATCGGGGTAGCTCATGCCCGCTTCGTTGTTCGCCATGTCCGCCCAGCCGTTTGTCGTTACTTTTGCACCCGGCGTTACGATAAGGTCGGCAAGGGAATTAGTGATTTTAATTTCTTTTGAGGCAGATTTTACAGTTTCGCCATAAGTTGCGGTAAATGTAACGGTCACTGTTTTTTCATCATCTCCTGCGGTGAGTGTTGTTTTCGTTTCATCTGTTGAAGAAAGGCTTGCGCCCTCTGTAACTTCCCATTTATAAGTTATGCCTGTAGGATTTCCCGTAGTATTCACTGTTGCTGAAAGTTCAAGCGTCTCCGAAGGCTTAACTTTTGAAGCATCTGAAATACTCACCGATGTAAGGGAATCGCTTTCGGTATTTGACGAACCGCCGTCGCCTGAACAGGCGTTCAAAAAAATCGTAAAAAAAAGTGCAAACATAAAAACGGCATGGCAAAAAAGACTGCCCCGCTTTTTGATACTATTCATCTTTAGCCTCCTGCTAATTTTTAGTAAAATCATTTTACAACAAAAATATTCAAATAAAAATAAAAAAATAAAAAAATAAAAAAATAAAAAAATAAAAAAATAAAAAAATAAAAAGGTACAATTTTTGCATGAAGAACGCACTTTTTTCAGTTTTGCTCATCATTTTTTCTTTTGAAGCACACGCGGAGATTCCGTTTTCTCTTGATTGGAAACTCGATTCTCCGATTTTTTTGATTGCGCTTTCAGAAACCGCGCTTTCGCTCACCCTTCCAAAGGCACTCGATTATGGAGAACTCGAAAATAAAAAAGGCGATTTATCTTCCGTTCCCGCATTTGACCGCTGGGCGGCTCACAACTACAAAAAATCGTTTGACATTGCAGGAGACGCAACGCTCGCGCTTTCGCTAGCGCTTCCAGTGGCGGTTTATTCCGCATCGTATTTTTCAAAAAAAATCGATTTTTCTGATGCGTTCACGCTTGCCGTTTTGTACGCAGAAAGTTTTTTTTTGACGCAAGGCACGTGCGGACTTTTGAAACTTGCCGCAAAACGCGACCGACCTTTTTTGTACTATGACGAATGGGATTCTGGCGCACTTACCGACGGAGACGCGCATTTTTCTTTTCCGAGTTCGCATACGGCGGACGCTTTTATGTCGGCGGCTTTTCTTTCGTACACGTTTCCGCGCGTTTTTCCAGATTCAAAACTACAGATTCCCGTTATTGCAGGAAGTTACGCGATTGCGTTTGCCGTTGGCGCGTTTAGAATTGCGAGCGCGAATCATTTTCCAACCGACGTTCTCGCGGGTGGCGCAATCGGAACACTCTTTGGATTTGCCGTCCCGTTCGTCCATTCAATTCTTTTTGAAAAAAAATCCCAAAAAACGCCCGAACTTTCGCTCACTCCCTTTGGATTTTTTGCCCGCGTACATTTTTAACCGCTTTTTTGATTCGATGTCGAAACCTCCGCATTTCTGATAGTATTACAGAAAGTATGCTGAAAGTGGTGGTTGAGTAGACAAAAAGTCGTATCGAAACCACAAAAAAGAACATGGCGGTTTCGACAGGCTCAACCACCACATTTTTTTGCAACCACTGAACCAACGAGTTTTTTGACAAGCGAGTTTACGGTATATCGAATTTCCGAATTACAAGAACCGAGTGTGGTTCTGTCTTTTTTTCAAGCAAAATCGAACCTGTTGCGTCGAATTTTATGCACTCCGCCAAACCACTCAACTCAACGTCTGGATATTTTATGGAAGAAGTCCAAAATATTTGCGGTTCTTGCGACGAATTATCAGAATTATTTTGGCCTTCAGACTCTTCAGGTTCTTCAGACTCTTCAGGTTCTTCAGAATCATCAGTTTTTTCAGACTCTTCTGGTTCTTCAGGCGTGCCAGAGGTTTCGGACATATTAGGGGCTTTAACCTTAAAGAAAAACCGGGTACTTGCGTTTATGGGGTTGTCATCTTTTTGCAAAAGTTTTTGGAGAGTTTTTTCCACTTTTGATTTATTTTTGAACAACGTGGCAAGTTCTGCAACGCTTGGAATGTACCAACCTGTAGTACCATCGGAAGTTGTATACTCGTCGGCAAATTCGAACGCGGGAAATTCCGTCAAATTCTCAAGTTTTGTAACGCTTTTTATAGCAGAAAGATTGTCGCTTCCGTCGGTGTCGCCAGAAAAAGACGCAGAACTAGCCATAGTTGTAGACGGTGTGCAGACGATTGCTTCGTAATTTGTTGTCGTTCCAGCACCATCTGTCGCCCACTCCTTACGTTCCGCAATATTTAGACCAAACGCCAGCGCGTAATCGTCTGAAACAGAAAAAACAACCCCGATTGGAGGATTTTTGTTATCGATTTCAAAATTTTCGTTTTCTTCAACGTGTTGAGTATCGCCATTTTTCAAAATAATGTCGCCGACTTCTACTTTATCCTCATCATCATCGCAGCTAGAGAAGAGGAATAATGCCGCAAAAAAAATCAAAAATGCTTTTTTCATAAAATTGATTTTACAGCAAAAAAACGGCGTTGTGGAACAAAAAACTTTTGCGTTTTTCCACAAATCTTCCGCATTTCCACATTTTTTGTAATTGGCTGTGGTTTCGACAGGCTCAACCACCACATTTTTGCTCAACTCCCTGCATTCTTTTTCAACCCTCTGCATTCTTTTTCAACTCCCCGCGTTTTTTCTACAAAACTTTTGCGTTTTTGGCGCACGAAAAATGGCATTTTCGCTATACTTTTATTTCAAAAATTTGATTTTGGGGAATGGTGAGGAACATGGAAAATCGACCGAGAGGAAGAGAAAAATTCGTTACCGACGGAAACGGCAGCGGCGTAAATCGAAGGGGAAGCGGACTTGGAAGCGGTCCCGTTGGCTCAGGCGGCGGCGGCGGAAGACGCAGCGGCGGTGGTGGCGGAAAAATGGGCGCGGGCGGAATCGTGGCAATCATAATCGCCGTGATTTTTAAGTTGTTTTTTTCTTCTGGAGAAGACGGCGAAAGCGTGGCGACTTTGAGCGGGCAATCTTACCACGCCGCCACGGGAAACGGCGTGCAAACGTCTTATGAAAAAATCGATGACACCGTTTCTTCGCAAGCGCGAAGCAAATTCACGCATTTAGCGGGCGGCGGGCGCGACGACGTTACGATTTTGGTGTATATGTGCGGCACAGACCTTGAATCAAAAAGCGCAATGGCGAGCAACGACCTTGCCGAAATGACAAAAGCAGATTTGGGGCGAGTGAATCTTTTGGTGTACACGGGCGGTTGCAAAAAATGGCAAACGAGCGGAATTAGCGCAAGTCAAAATCAAATTTACAAAATCGAAGACGGAAAAATAAAACGCCTTGAAGCAAACGCGGGAAAAGGCGCAATGACCGACCCCAAAACGCTCAGTTCGTTTATAAAATGGGGCGCAAAAAATTATCCTGCCACGCGATACGGCTTGATTTTTTGGGACCACGGCGGCGGTTCAGTTTCTGGGTTTGGCTACGACGAAAAATTTTCAAACGGGTCAATGACGCTTCCGCAAATAAACGACGCGCTTGTTGCTGGCAAAATCAAATTCGATTTTATTGGATTTGACGCTTGTCTTATGGCAACGGCGGAAACGGCTCTTATGCTCGAAAAACACGCGGATTATTTAATTGCAAGCGAGGAAACGGAGCCAGGAATCGGCTGGTATTACACAAATTGGCTTTCTGAACTCGGTCGCTCCCCGTCGCTTTCAACGCTCCAAATTGGAAAAAGAATCTCGGACGATTTTATCGCAGAGTGTTCAAGAAGATGCCCAGGGCAAAAAACAACGCTTTCCGTGGTGGATTTAGCGGAGGCGGGCGCAACGCTCAAAAAGCCGCTTTCGGATTTTGCGGATTCGCTTTCAAAAAAAATCATTCAAAAGGAATACAAAGCGGTTTCTGACGCACGGTATCGAACGCGGGAATTTGCGCAAAGTTCAAAAATCGACCAAATTGACCTTGTGGATTTGTGCGTAAACGCGGGCGGGAGCGCGGCTAACGAACTCAAAAAAGCGGTAAAAAGCGCAGTAAAATACAATCGCTCCACGGTAACGGACGCGCACGGACTTTCGATTTTTTTTCCGTACAGAAGCGCGCGAAACGTTGACAAAGCGTGCGAAGCGTACAAAAAAATCGGACTTGATGACAGTTATTCAAAATGTATAAAAGAATTCGCGGGAATGGAAGTGAGCGGGCAAGCCGCGCAAGGCGGACAAGGCTCTTCGCTGCAATCGCTTTTGGGAAATCTTGCGGGAAGCGCGATTGAAAGCGCGGGCGGAGATGCGGTTTCACAATTGTTGGGCGCGTTTCTCCAAAACGCGGGAAGCGGGCTTATTTCGGGACTGACAAGCGCGAATTCGTCGTTTTTGTCGGACAGAAAAACGAGCAACGAATCCACGTCGTCGTACATCGTTCAAAACAAACTCGACAGTTCACATCTCGTCTGGAAAAAATCGGGAAACAATTACGCGCTTTCGCTTTCAGAAAAAGAATGGTCGCTCGTCCACTCGCTCGATAAAGCGATGTTTTACGACGATGGCGCGGGATTTGTGGCGTTAGGATTTGACAATACGTTTGATTACGACCGCGAAGGCAGGCTTCTTGCCGATACCGACAAAAACTGGCTTGCGCTCGACGGGCAAGTCGTTTCTTACTATCACCTTTCCACGGAAGAATGGACGGAAGGCGGAAAAGAAAAATACAAAATCGTTGGAAGAGTTCCCGCGCTTTTGAACAAAGAGCGCGTAAATTTGATTCTTGTTTTTACGGACGAAAATCCGAGAGGCTTTGTGGCAGGAGCGGAAACCGATTATCAAGGAAAAACAGAAGTTGCGGCAAAAAATTTGAATTCGCTCAAAAAAGGTGACAGACTCGATTTTCTCTGCGATTACTATACATATTCAGGCGCATACAACGACAGTTTCTTTTTGGGAGAACCGATGACCGTAAAAGGTTCGCCGCAAGTGAGCAACGTTGACGTTGGAAGCGGAAAAGTCAAAATCGTATACAGATTTACGGACATTTACGAACAAGAATATTGGTCGCAAAGCATTTCAAAATAAGAAAAATCCTCGGTGATTGAGCATCGATTTCTTGGTAATTGAGCACCGATTTCTTGGTAATTGAGCACCGATTTCTTGGTGGTTGAGCCTGTCGAAACCACCGAGAAATCGAACTGTCATTTTAACAAGGGGCTTAAGCCCCTCGTTAGTTCCTTGTTTTATTCAGGTTTTGGGTCAACGACGGCGTATTCTAACAGTCCTGCGTAGTCGGTTTTGTTTTTGGACGCATAAATGGCAACCCTTTGCGCGTTTTGCGGAATCGTGAACGAAAGTTCAAAACGACCTGTTTTGACGTTTTTTTGCATCAAAGTCAACTCGCCGTCTACCACAATTCCCACGGACGAAAACGGGGCGCACACAATCGAAAAATCGACCGTTTCGCCACGAACAACCGAACCGTTTTTTGGAAAAACAAGGCGAATGTTGTTCGATTCGTTGAACGTTCGGTACGCCTCAGGAAATCGATTCGGCTCGTTTTGCGTTCCTGCGTACTCGCCGCTTGCTTGAACGTCAAAATGCACCACTTCTTCAAGCGCGTTCGTGTTTTCCTCGGTCAATTTGAGAATTTTCAAAACGGCGGCATTTCGTTTTGTGTCAAACACATCTTCTTTGTAATAATAAAATCCGTTTTCTTCGACTTTGAAGTACGACGGCTCTAAATAATCGAACTCGGATTGCGTGATTTTCTTTTCAGAAAGCAAGGCAGATGCGGCGGGAAGCACACGATTTTCAAACACAGAAATCGGAATGTAATCCAAAATGCGATGATTGCCCATGTTTTTTGCGTAAATCCGAGCGGTGTATTTTTCGCCATCGGGAACGTCGAGCGTAACGCTAAACGATTTTCCACTTCGCTCAACCCAAGTATAGTTTGGAACAGCGCGCGATTTTCCGCTGAGTTCCGCGCTCAAAAGGACGTTTTGCTTTGACAATCCAAATTCAAATGTTGATTCGCCTTCGATTTTGTTTGCGTAATTCGGCGAATTTTTGACGAGTGAAAATCCGTAGGAAAAAAATCTGCCAGGAAGATACGGTTCGCGCTCAAAATCTTCGTGCGAGCGGATTTTTTGCTTTGGAAGAAATTGTTTTTCCTCGTCTTCTGGCAAGTGCGAATACACAAATTGCTCCGCCGTCAGATAAAGATATTCGGTCGAATAATGCTTTATAAATGTTTTGTAATCAACGTATCCTGCGTCCCAAGTAACGTCAATAAGTTGCCACCGCGAACCGATTTTTACGGCGTTCCAAGCGTGGTCGCTTTGTTCGCGAAGGTAGCCAGGGTAACGAAAACCTTTGCTCCAGCCCGCAATAGGCGGGGCTTCAATGCCAACAAAATAACACAGAACGTACATGAGATTCGCGTAGCCCACGCAAATTGCGGCGCGACGTTTTAGAACAGAAATCGGGTCTTGCTCGCCTACTCCCACGGTAAAAAAATCCGTATCGTAGGAGATGTTGTCGCAAATCCAATCGTGAAGCACTTTGACTTTTGCCGACGTGTCAGAAAGCCCGTTCGTGAGATTTTTTGCCAGCGCGAAAATGTCGGAAGCCGTGGGGTCGGAAAAGATTTTTTCCGTCAACTCCAACGGCACGCGCCGAACGCGAGCGTCCATTGTTGCCGAAAAAACGGGAATCGAAAAAAGGAAAATGCAAAACAGAAAAATCGATTTTTGGAAAAAACGCATACAATTTTCTTTTTTTTTTAGAGCGCGTCTTCTTCTTCGAGTCTTTGCCCAAACGTTTTTGCAAGCGAGAAGAACCAATCCAAAGAATCGTTGAAATTTTCGGCGTTTACGCCACCTTCGTAAGAAAGATAATATTCAAGGCGGAATCTTTTGTTTGTTGTAAAATAAGCGGTGGCAAACACTTTTTCTTCGTTCCATTTATTCACCAATTTTATGGCTCTGGTATCGGAAATCGAATCCGACGCAGACCATTGTGTAATGAATTTGAGGAGAATCTGCGACTCTTCCACAAAAACGTATGCCGAAATTCCGTTTTTTCTGATAAGAAGGTCGCCGTCGCTGTCAAGTTCATTGTTAGAATATGAATCTGTAAGAATGGAGCGAAGGTTTATTGGGTTTACATCAGATTTTGTGATATTTCTTGAAAATACTCTCTCTGTTGATTGTGAAGTTTGCGCAAAAATCGCAGAACCAAAAACGAGCGCGAAAACGAGCGCGACCATGTTTTTCTTAAAATGAACCATAAAAATCTCCTTGATACAAAATTGTATATTACAAAAGTATAAGTGTAAAAATAACAAAAATCAAAGAAAATAGCCTACTAATTTACGTTTTTAGCGTAAAAAAACAACACCCCGCGTTTTTGACATGGGGCGTTGTTGTAAAAATGCGTTTAATTTGTGTATATTCTAAATCCAACGTAACCTGAACTCGTTGAAGTTCCAAACGTTTGAATTGAGAACGTGTACGTTCCACTTGTAGTTGGTGTAAACGTGTTGTTTTCAAGATATGTCCCAACGCCTTGCGAAATTCCAGTGCTGTCATATATCAAATAAAGTCCGCTTGTTCGAGTTCCAATCGACAAAGTTGAACTAGAATTTGAATCAATCCAGTGAATATTGTATGTTTTTCCTGCTGTAGCGTAGAATGTATATTCATAAGTTGAACCAGAAGATATATATTTTTGTGTAAATCCAGATGAATAAGATGAGTCAGATGAATATACTGTAGCAGACGAAGCAGACGATGAGGTTGAACGTTTATACATTCTTAACGCAACATAACCGCTCGTAGATGCGGTGATTGTTATACTCCAATATCCATTAGTACCCGCTGTAAGCCGCCAAAGACTTGAACCAGAGCCATTACCAACAAAGTTGTTTGACGAGTCGTACATTGTGAAAGTTGTACTCGCAGCAGAAGAATATCCGTTATTTTTCAACCATTGCGACTCATCGCTTTCTGCAATATCAAGGTAAAAGTAATAACTCGATGTCATATAAAATGTATACGTTTTAGAAGAACCTGCCGTTAAATATACAACGGTAAAATCATTTATATCATTGCTATATTGATATGACGTTGTTGATAATGTGCTAGAACTTCCGCCCGAATTTGTTCCATACGAACTATACACAGTCAAAGGCACAATAGTACCGCTGGAAGTCTGCACTTTTATAGCGAACGTGCCAGTTCCAGAACTATATGGCTCAACTTTTATGTAAACAGTACCTGATGATAAGTAAGAAGTGTATAATGTTCTTGGAGAACTGTAGCAACTATCTACACTAGAGAAGTAACTCGTTGGAGAAGAACTTGATGTTCCCGCAGAAATCTTTGCATCAAGCGTATACGAACCGCTACCACCATAATAATCGTCCATATAAACGCTATAATTTGTATAAGAACTCGCATTAAATGAATAAATGATATATCCATAACTTGACGCAATATTTCCAACTGTCCAACCATTAGCAGTAGTTGTTATAGGTGTTCCAGAACTACTACTCGTAGAATACACGCGAATATAAACAGTGCTACTGAAAGTACTATAACTATACCGCGGTCGTATAGAAATCGTATATGTTCCTGTTTCAGTGGCAGTAAAGTAATAAGAACTCGTAGAACTGCCATCTCCGTAAACATATTCTGAAGAATAGGAAGAATAGCCAGAAAGAGATTTTGCTTCGCCAGACGGAGTTTGCACGCGGAATTTTCCAGAACCAAGATAGTAAGAAGAAGAAAACGTTGTTCCGCTTTTTGAAGAATTATCTATATATTCGATGTAATAAGTCTGCCCAGATGTTGCTTCAAATGTATATACCGCGGTGCGATTCGACTCAAGACTTACCGCTTCATAATCGCTCGAAGAACTTCCCGCAGACGAGTAAACCGTAAGACTTCCGTTATTGTCAACGTCGTCTATTTCACCAATCTCTTCAGAAAAAATATTCGAGCAAGAAACGGCAACAAAAGAAAATGCCGCCAAAACCAAAAAATGAAAAAAATGCTTCATGATTTCCTCCTTTTGTGAACTTTGCTACCAAACCGAGTTTATTTTTGATTTACGGGCTGACCAAAACAGATTCCAAGCCGAATGCTGTCAACAGATTTGCTTTCAGACCCCGCAAGGAAATACACGTCGTAACCAAAAACCGCCTTAAAGTGGTCAGAGATTTTCAACTCCGCGCCAAGTCCCCACTTAAAGTACACGCCAAATGCGTCCTCTGGCTCGTAATTTGCATACGGGTCATAGTTCGAATCCCACGTGGAACTGCTAGAAGAGTCGTCTTTGTCATCGTCTTCATTGCCAATGCCAAGATAATAAAAGCCCACGCCCGCTTTTGTGAAAATGAACAACCGCTTGATTCCTTTGTAAAGTCCAATATTTGAACCGATGTTAAAGAAATCGCCGTCATCTGAACCCGCGTAAGAAATGTCGCCCCAGTTCACAAAGAACGGTCCTCTGTGAAGCGATGTAAAGTAGACATAAAGTCCGTCAAAACTTGCAGATTTGTTTCCAATCCAGTTGTAGCCAATGCCGAATGCGTCGCTCACGCGAACGTGCGACGAAAGGTCTGACCATTTTCCTGAAAGCGAGTCAGAAGACGAGTACGACGGCGACGAACTTCCGCGCGACGAATACGACGGCGTTGACGAAGACGAAACCGAACTTGGAGCAGGGCTCGTAATGCTTGCACCTGTTTTTGGATACAAAACCTCCACGTCAAGTCCCACGGGACGCACCACACGGAAACCAATCTCATAGTTTTTTCCATTTCCATCTATGCTATTTCTGAAAAACGGAGATTGAGGGTTTTCCTTAAAAGAACCGCCCCTAATTACAGTATTTTTATTCTCTTCCGAATATCCAACACCGTATTTACGAGCCTTTTGATAACTTTCTTTTGAAAAAATATCCCAACACCATTCGTATGCGTTTCCTACCATGTCAAACAATCCAAGCGAGTTTGCATTTTTGCCAGCAACAGGGTGAAGCACAGCCCCAGAATTCGTTTTGTTCCACCCGTCTGGAATCTTTTTTGGATTTGCTACGGTGTACTCCGCAGAATAAATTCCGCCAAGAGCCGCGTATTCCCATTCAGTTTCAGTTGGGAGGCGGAAACCGTTTGCGGTAAAATCACACGTGTATGTTGTATTGCCATTGCTATTTTTTCTTAGAGTATATGCAGGCACAAGCCCACATCTTTTGCTCAAAGCATTACAAAAATCCATCGCGTCGAATTTTGATATATTCGTAACTGGCACTCTTTCGTCAGAAGAACTCGTTGGATTTTTTCCCATAATCGCTCTATAAAGCGAAACTGGCACTTCGGTAGCGAGCATTTCAAAATCGTCAACATCCATCATGTGGACAGGTTTTTCGTCATTATCGCCATAATTTCGCCCCATCAAAAATGAGCCACCGCTTACGCTCACAAGGCTTTTGCCATAACCAATCAAACTAAGCGTTCTATCTATGCTTTTTTTCTCGTTTTGTTTTGCAGCAAAAATCTCTTGTGCTGTCATAAGATTCACATTTACAGCAGGCGTATACTGAATGTCGCGCTTAACGCCTTTTACTTTTTCGCTTTTGATTTTCTTTCCAGTTCCAATATCGCTTATAACGAGTTCTTGAATTTCAACCTGGTATCTTGACGATTCTCCAACGCGGACTTTATATTTCAATTTTGCTTGCAGAATATCAGTACCCATACCAAACAACATATCGTACCGAGTGTAATTGTCATACCATTCATCGAGTTCCACCATATCAGCACCGTCACGTGGAGGCTTTTTTCCAGTCAATTCATAATATGAAATTGTGCCAGAAAATTTCCAAGAGTCGTTTCCAAGTGAAAGAAGCAAATCGTACTTCCATTCATTTTTGTTGGTGTCAAGCGACGAAAACGAAATAAAAAGTCCTGTTTCTGGAAGAAGAGAATCCGCCGTGTACGATTGGCTTTCAAGGTCTTTTATAAGGTTTGCAATTTCGGATTTAAAAGAATCCGCCGTGGAAGCCTGATTCAACGCAAACTCTCTTCGTCTACGCTCCGAGGCTTCTTGTTTTGGCTTAATACTATTTATAAATGCGTTAAAGTATCTTTCTTCTGTCAAAAAACCGTCAGAATCAAACACTTTGCCACGACTCGCCTGAAGAGCATTCCGTTCATCTGCAATCGAATCCATAAGTGCTTTATCTTCTTCTGCGTTGTACTCCACGATTTGCTCTTTGATTTCTTTCCAAAAGCTGTCGAGCGTTTGCTTATTTACTTCAATATTCACGATTTTTTCAGGAGCCGAAAGGGTTTGCGCCGCAGAAAGACGCAATTCAAGTGCAGCTGCTTCCGCCTTTTCCCGCGCTTCATCAAATTGCGCACGGTGCACCTCATTCATCTCTGCCCGTTTTTGCTCCGCTTCTCGTTCCGCTTCGGCTCGCCGTTTTGCCTCTTCCAAAAGTTCCTGCTCACGGCGCAATTTGAACTCAGCCGCCTGCATTGCCGCTTCCGCTCGCTTTCGCTCTTCGACGATTCTTGCATCAAGCGAATTCGCACTTGCAAGTCGCTCAAGTTCTTTGTTCGCTTGCGCAAGCATTTCGTTAAAGGAGTTAATGGAACTTTCGCGCATAGAAATTTCTTCGCTTCTCGTTTTTGAGTCAAAGACAACAGAACCTGGCACAAGGTCGTTTTTGCCCGCTGCGGTGAGTTTTACGCCCTGTCCTTCAAGGAATTTCATTGCCGCAATCGCACCGCCTTTTAATTGCACGTCAACAAGGCTCATCGGCTCGGTTTCAATTGCGCCAGCCATTCGCTGATTTCCTTGCTTTCCGCCAACTTTTGTTACAGAAACGGTAACAATGTACTTTCCGTCAGCAAGGCGCGTTGTTTCAATGTTCAACCGCATATCGCTTTGCAAAAACGATACGTCAAGCGACGTTTCGTATTCATTGCCCTCGCTCCGCGCGATTGCGTTTTTACTCCGCTCCGCTTCGGCAACATCTGCAATTTTTATTGCAGAATGTCCCGCAACGCCGTTGATAAACGTTTCCTTGACACGCGAAGGAAGTTGCTTGTCGCTTCCGTCCGCAGCCCCATTTGAGAGTACGCTCGTTTCCACAAGATAGACTTTTCCGTCCCCGCCATTGCCCGTGTAAAAACCACTTTGAGAAAACGCCATAAACGGAAAAAGCGTGAGAATCACTAAAACAAAAGAAATCCGAAAAAATTTCATAACCCGCCCTTAAAAACGGCAAAACGGCGTGTCGCGTTCTGCCGTTCGCTACAATCAAAAAGCCGCCCAAACTTTTTGTTTCTTGGACGACTTTTTTTTGAACTAGTCCAATGCTTTTTTATTCCGAAGCCCGAATAGTGCCAGGTTTTATTGTCGCAGCAAGGTCGTCTGCTTGTTCCTCAACCTTTTGCATGGCTTCGCTTTCCAAATTTGCGCCAAGTGAACGAATGTAGATTGCCGCCTGCGATTCCCAAAGGCTCTGTTCACACGCATAAATTTGCACAACCTCATACGTGTCGGTAATTTTACCCGTGTCAGCATCTTTTCTGCGTCCAAGAACCCAACTATCAGCAACGCGACTAAATCCCGTAAATCGTGCAGCGGCTGCTGTTGCCAAAGATGAAGACTGTGCTTCCTCTCTCTCCGAAAGAATTCCATGGAATCTTGTATCAACGGCAGAATTAAGAGAGCGAGCGATATTCTGCATATAACTTGCCGCAGCAAGTTCCTGCGCCATTTTCAAATCCTTTGTGGAATTTTGGTCACGGCGAACACGAGATGTGTTAATGATGACATAATACTTGCCTTCAAGTTGATTCTTCATGTTAGAGGGAAGTCCATCAATGTCATCATTAAGTGCTGGCTCAAGCCACTCTGGGAACTGCGCACCAACGCTTGCACCTTTCCAGTCAATTGGCGTAGGTCTTTGAACATTAGAAATGTCAACGTTTGCAGTTTTTGCCTCCACTTTTGTGCTTCCGCAGCTCGCCAATGATACTGCCGCAAAAACCGCCGCACAGCCTGCGGCAATCTTGATTTTTGTTCCTTTCATCTTTTTTCCTCCTGATGATGGAATGTTATTTTTTAAGCGGACGCTCCGCTCAATTTGCCTCGGTGATTTCAGAAAGGTCAGAGGACATTTCTCGCTCAATTTTTTCCGAAAGTTTTGGGTACGATTTTTTGAGTGCGTTTTCAAGCGAGAACGCCGTTGTTCGTTCTGAAATTCTGTCTTTGTAGGAATAAACCGCCCTTCCCGTTCGCCCCACAAGTTTTACGTCCACGCTCGGAAAAACCGCGATTGGGTCGTTTCCCATTGCATTTGGAAGCACGGAAACGTCCGCCGTGTAATTTCCGCGCCGCGAAACCGTAAATCCCGCCTTTTTGAATGCGTTTGCAATCGCCGTTTCCACGATTCCGCCGTAATCGCCTTCAATGTGTATGCTCACGGAGATATTTTTCATTTCCGCTTCAATCTGCGACGGAATGAGCGCGAGCCGCATTCTGTCTGCGCTGTACGATTTTTCTCGCGCAGGATTTATGAGCCGTCCGTATTCCAGTTTTGTCAAAAAATCCTTGCCTTTTTCCCACGCTTTTTTGTAAAACGAGCAGATAAAAAGCGGTTCTTCGCCGTTTTCTGCTTCGCGGTAAAAACCGTCAAATATTTTTTTTGCAACTTCAATTTGAGGAACGTACTGCTCCCAAGCGCGCTCGCGGTCGATGTACGCAACGCAATACCATTTTTTTTCTTTCCGCGAGAAATACGGCTCGGTGAACTCCACGCCAAACAAATTGACTTGCGATGAAACCGAAACGTCATTTTGAATCGAAATCGTTTCGTCCATAACGCCATTTGAATCCATCGAACGAATCGACGTGGTGAGATTTGCGTTCACGCTCGTGCTGATATATCGAGAAAGGGCTGCCAGAGCCTCGGTTTTTGAAAGAGCTGCATTGTCAGCCGTGCCTCGCTCGGCAAGATAAACGGAATCAGGAAACGCCTCGCGCCACGATTCTTGCGCCCAAGCGGGTCTGTTTTCTTGCACGGCAGAACTCGCACAAGAAATCGCAAAAAATGCGCAAAAAAAGAGCAAACAGGCAAAATCAAAAAATTTCTGAATTCCTTTCATACCGTTTTCGATTATAGTCTAAAAGACAGGATTTTGCATAGATATAAATTTTTGTAAAGGCGTTCAAACTATAATATCAATTTTATTTTCAGAGTATTCTTGCCAAATGGGAACACGCGAAAATTTCAGGGAAAATCTGAAAGCGTACCGAAAGCAGAGAAATCTGACGCAGGAGCGACTATCGGAGTTGATTGGATACGGCGAAACGTATATCACGGAAATCGAAAGCAGACACAAATTTCCCAAACCAGAAACAATCGACGCAATCGCCCGCGCCCTTGAAATAGAACCGTATCAGTTGTTCCAAAAACAAAATCAAGAAAAGCAAAAAGAAAAAGTCGCCGCACTTGGCGAAAAATTGTACGAAAGCATTTGCAACGACCTTCGTAAGCAGATTTTTCAAAAAGTCATGGAAGAATTTGATTTTTGACAAACAAAAAGACAGTTCGAGCATTTTTATCGAACTGTCTTTTTACAAAAGTACTGGCATTGAGCCCAAGAATGAGCATTGAGTCCAAGAATGGGCATTGAGCCTGTCGAAATGCCAGCATTTTTTTAGAACTGTCTTTTTTGTGTTGGTTTCGACCTGTCTGCCGACAGGCAGACGCGGCTCAACCACCGCAGTTTTTTCAAAATTATACGTCTGCTTTCCAAAGACCGTGTTTGTTGCAAAATTCGTAGACGCTCAGTGCTTTGTCGCCTTCCAAAAGCGCAAAACGCGCGACGGGTTCTTCGCCGGGATGTAAGATTTTTCGCTGAACGCCTTGCTCGCTTTCAAGCGCAACAAACTGAATCCAGTGGTCGCTTTCCATTGGATGAAAAACTGAACCGACTTTCACTTCAATTTCCGAGCCTTTGACGCTCACCACGGGAACGTGTTTTTCAACCGCGCCGTCGGTTGTGTTTGCCTTCAAAAGTGCCATTTCTTCGCCACAACACAGTGTGGGACACGCTGACGACTGAATCAAATCCACGAATTTCTTGCATTTTTTGCATTGATAAAACTGAACAGACATTGTTTCCTCCATCATTTTTCAGACTGTTTTTTGATTTTCTGAAACGAATCTATTTTACAAGATGATTTTAGAGAGCGTAAAGTCAAAAAAAGGGAGCAACCGCCCCCTTACATTGCATATATCAAAGTGTGATGTTATACGACCATTCACTTTCCCAGTCAATCGAATGAAGCGTACAAAGCGTTTTTTCTGTTCCGAATTCTGGTTTTGACTCAAGATAGATTTTTGCGTCTTTTTCGAGCGGAACGATGTGCAGTTCCAATTCTGAAAGTTCGTCTGCCGAAAACCGCGAAAGCGCGATTTCCCACGGATACGATTTTCCAAGGAAAAAATGGTCAAGAAGCAGTTTCTTTTTGCCACCGCGTGTGTCGTAAATGGCTACGCGATTTCCTTCGTAGTCAAAGCGAACAAAAATATCGCTCACGTTTCCGCCGATTTTTTTGCGAAGTGCCGAAAGGTCAAGCGCGTACCGCCCATTTTCGATTTTTTTTGCTTCGATTTTTCCCGCTTGAGCCTCTGTGTTTCGCGTAAAAACCGCCGCCTCCAACGGATTCAACGAAGAATCGCGGTTCAAATTCGTTTTTCCAGAAAAAATCCATTCCGCGCCCAGTTCGCCACTCTTTCCTTCGCTCGGAAAAATCGAAATTTCTGCCGTTTTTCCGCGCCCCGTAATTGAAATTCCGTCTTTTGTTTCCAAAACGTAAGCGTCGCTTTTTGTAACAGCGAGTTTTCCTTTTGCCCGCCACGAATTGAGCGCATCGGCACGAGAGAGAACAACAAACGATTTTTTTCCTTCTTCTTTTGATTTTTCGTCGGAGAACGCAAAAAATCCTGATTTTCGAGTTTCGTCCTCGCGCGAATAAAAGAAAATCTTGCCACCTGCCAAAACAAACGGAGTCGCTTCCGCAAAATCGACTTTTGCGCCGCCAAATGAAAGCGCAAACGGAAAGAAGAAAAAACTGCCATTTTGCACGTTCAACGCGGGAAGAGCCGCTCCAGCGGGAGTTTTTACCACAACGTTTTTGTGATTTTTTTGCGTGTGATGCCGAATGTAATTGTTCACAAAAAGATAGCCGCTTTTTCCGCTTTTTTCGGTTCTAAACGAATAGCGGAGTTTTTGCGTATCGTTCGGGTCAAGCGGATTTTCTTCTGGAATTTTTGCTTCAAGCGAGCAAAGGCTTTCTCCAAAATCGTGCGTAAAATACGAAAGCAATTTCAATTCTCGAAGCGAAGACGAAACTTGCCCAAACTCCCGAACGGGTGCGCGAAAATCGTAATTTTTTACAGGAAGGTCGTTCGGAAATCCCGTTTCGCAAGATTCTTGCAACGTGGTGAGTTTTCCGTCGGGATTTGTGCCGCCTGCGTACATATAATAGCCGAGCAAATTGCAACCGCTTCCCATTTTTGTGAGCGCGACTGCCGCAACGTCTTTTGCGGTGGCAATCGTGCGCCTGTGAGCGCATGGCTGAAGTCCGCCGCCTAGTTCCGCCGTAAGATACGGAAATTGTTTTGCGTCAAACGTAATTCCGTAGCCCAAACCGTGGTCGCTTCCAATGTTGTGGTCGTTTCGCTCATACGTAAAAACGTAATTTCCGCTCGGCTCAATTTCCGTAGTGCGCGAATCCCACGGCGCGTCGCAATAGCCGCCCATAACAGGAAGAAGCCCGCCAGTTCGTGCGCCACCCCAGCCCGTTGCCGTGTAAAGCGACGTTCGGAATCCCACATCTTCGGCGATTTTTTTGAGTTTTTTCATGTGTTCGTCGCCAGACTCGTCGTACAGTCCGCCGCAATGCCCAAACTCGTTTTCGATTTGAACGCCGATTATCGGATTTTGGATAAAATCTCGCGCTTGCTCGTAGATTTTTTCGTACCATTTTTGAACGGTCTCAAAGTATTTTTCATCGTTCGTGCGTGGCTTAAAATCTTTTTTCAAAAGCCAATCTGGAAAACCGCCGTTTCGAGTTTCTGCATGAACCCACGGTCCAATTCTCAAAAGGATTTCCATTCCTTCGTCTTTTGCCGTCTGCAAAAACGCGCGGAGGTCGCGGTCGCCCGTCCAGTCGTACTCGCCTTCGATTTCTTCGTGGTGAATCCAAATAACGTAGCAACTTGCCACGTCCACGCCGCCCGCTCGCATTTTTTTGAGCGTGTCCGCCCAGCGAGAACGCGGCACGCGAGAATAATGGATTTCTCCCATCGTTGGAAAAATCCGCACTCCGTTCTTAAAAAGACTCACGTTGTCAAATGTATAACTCATGTTTTACCTCATTTTTTGCGATTTATTCTTTGACTGCCGCGCCACCAAAACTCGTGATGAGCGTTTTTTGCGTAATCACAAAGAAAATCACAAACGGAATTGCCACGATTAAACTTCCTGCGGCAAAAATCGTAAATTCGTTCTTTTTATCGCTCACAAATCCAAAAAGTCCAAGCGCAAGCGTTTGTTTTTCGGGACTTCGGAGCACCATTTTTGGAAAAATGAAGTCCATCCACGGTCCCGTAAAACTCGTGATTGCAAGGAACGTGATTATGGGACGAGCGACTGGCATGATAATCTGAAAAAACGCGCGGAAATGGCTCGCTCCGTCGATTCTTGCCGCCTCGTCAAGATTTTTTGAAACCGTGTCCATGTAATTTTTTACGAGCCAGGTGTTGTACGGAATGTTTCCCGCCGTGTACACAAGGACAAGCCCCCAAAGCGTGTCAAGTCCGCCCACGCGAAGCAAAATCACGTAAATTGCAATCATTCCAACAAAAGACGGAAAAATTTGCAAAATCAACAAACTCATCAAAAACGATTTTTTGAATCGAAAATTGAATCGACTAAAAACGTAAGCCGAAAGCGATGAAATGATAACCGTGGCAACGCACGTTTCCAAACTGATGATGAGCGTGTTCAAAAACCACCGCCCGTAATCCGTGTTCGTAAAAAGATGAACAAAATGCTCAAGCGTAACGCCGTCCTTAAAAGGCACAATGTTCAAACTCGCCATTGAGTTTCCTGGCGAAAACGCGCCCGCCACAACGTAAACGAGCGGGTAAATGACAAAAAACGAAATTGCAAGGAATACAACGTAAATGACGGTACGGTTCAAATCCTGTGCAAAAGAACGATAATGAACGGGTTTCAAACCGCTTCCTTCCATTGTATTTCCTCGATTTGCGCGTCCGTGGTCAATCATACGGAACCCTCCTTGAATGCCTTTGTTTGCCTAAACTGCCAAATCGCAAACGGTGCCAGCACGATGAAAATCATCACCGCAATAACCGAAGCGTAATTGTATTTCATCAGCGTCATTGTGAGTTTGTAAATCCACGTTACAAGAATATCCGTTCCACCCGCAAGCGTTGTTGTGGAATCCGCCACAGACGGCGCGCCTCCTGTAAGGAAGAAGATTGCGCCAAAATTGTTTACGTTGTGCGCAAAACTCATAATGATAAGCGGAAGCGTCTGATACAAAACGAGCGGCATTGTGATTTTTGTGAGAATCTGCGTTTTACTCGCTCCGTCGATTCTGGCAGCCTCGTACATATCTTCGCTGATTGCAGTCATTGTTCCCATCGAAAGAAGCATAAAATAACCGAAACCAGCCCACAGATTTATCATAACTACAGTAAATTGAGCCATGTGCGGAGTGCCAAGCCACGGAATCGGATTTTCGATAAATCCCCAAGCCATCAACGTGCGATTCACGATTCCGAACGTTCCATTCAAAAGATTTTTCCAAACGAGCATAGAAACAACGCTCGGAACGGCATACGGCAAAATGAAAATGAATCTAAACGCGGGCGCAATTTTTACGTTCACCTCTTTGAGCAAAACCGCAATGATAAGCCCGCCGAAGTAGCACGTAAACGTTGACAAAACCGCCCAAACGAACGTCCAAATCACAACGCGCACAAATCCATGCGACCAATTGTTTCCGCCGCCCATAAGTTCAGCGAAATTTTGAAAACCGACCCAATCAACCGTGTTTGCAGGCGGAATGTGTGCGGGGTCAGAGTAATTTGTAAACGCAACAAGAACGCTAAAAACGAGCGGAACCACCACAAACACCACAATCATAATGAACGCAGGCGCAAGTCCAAAAATCGGGAAACTCTTTCCCATTGTTTGGTCAAGCAGGTCTTTTTGACTTTTGAATCGTCCCGTGCGGCAATATTCGGCATAGCCTTTTTCCGCGCTTTTTATCGAAAGCACGTACACAATCACAAAAGCCGCCACAATCGACACAAAAAGAATTCCGTCGATGAGCATAAAAATCGAATTGTCGCGCATTTTCACAGGAAGTTCAGGATGCGGACTTCCGAGCGTAATCATTCCGATGAGTTTTTTTATGGTTACAGGAAGGCACGCAAGAAAACAAATCTCGCAGAGCGCGAAAAACGCGCCTTTTACATAATCGCGGAGGAAAAGCAAATGCGACAGCCCCATAAAACACGTAGCCGTGACTTTGATTTTCTTTTTCGCGCTGTTGTCTGTTGGTAAATCAGCCATATTTTTCTCCACTGTATTGGGCAACCACAGTCGGTCGCCCATAAACTGCATTACACAAAAGCGAACACTTTATCTTGAAAAAATCGCCGCATCGCAAGCATCAAGTTCTGCCTTAACTTCGGCTCCGTTCCAAATATTTTTTGACGCATTGTTCATCGCTTCCCAGAACATCGCCATTTCTGGAATTGACGGCATCGGGAAAGCATATTCGAGTTGATTCAAAAATCCACCAACAAACGGACTTTCGATTTTGATGTTCACGCTCGGAAGCGTTCCCGTCAACTCAAAGCGGAGTTTTTGCATTTCGTCGCTCATCAAAAATCGAGCAAAATCGTTCGCTTCATTAGGGTGGTCGCTGTAAGCGGACACAAACATCGCCCGCGTTCCCGCAAAACTCGCCGCAGGCACTTCATCTCCAGGAAGCGAAGGAAGCGGAACGACTCCAAAATCCACGCCCGCTTTTTGAAACGGCACAACGTTCCAAAGCCCCGTAATGTGCATTGCCGCATTTCCCGATTGGAATGCTGCGTCAACCGTGGAAGTTCCCATGTCGTCGGCAGGAACGTTGTTGAGCGCGGGGCGAAGCGTTTGAAAAAACTGCATTCCGCGCACCGAAGACGGCGTATTCAAATACGAATGTTGTCTGTCAGTTCCGTCTGGTCCAAAAAGTCTGTTTCCGTTCGCGGAAGTAAAAATAATCGTGTAATAAGCACTTCCAACGTCCATCACAAATCCGTATTTGCCGTTTTGAACGTTTTTTGCGTTAAAATCGGTCGCCCATTTTGCCAGTTCCTCCCAAGTTCTAGGAACTTCGTCGTCTTTGATGAGAGCGCGATTGTAAAAAAGTGCATACGTTTCTGCGGAAACGGGATAGCCGTACATTACGCCCTCGCTTGTGAGAGCCTTGACGCAAGAAGAAAGCGCGTGCGTTTTTACGCTCACGGAGTCAGCAGTTGGAAGCACGTGTCCGCCTGAAACAAGTGACGAAAGGCGGTCGTTTGGAGCGGCAAAAATGTCCGCGCCTTTTCCCGCAGGACCGTCCAAAGCAATTTGCCCGATTGCGTCTCCGAGTTCTACGTTCACGAATTTTATTTCAATATTCGGATGAGATTCCGAGTAGATTTTTCCCGCTTGCTTTATAAACTCGTCGGGTCCATTTGTGGATTCCCAAACGGTCAGCGTGATTTTTCCGTCTTTTGCGCCACGCGCTCCCGACGAAGATTGAGAGCCGTCTTTTTTGGAACACGACAAAGCAAAAAGTGCCGCTGACGCACAAAAAGCAAAGGTAAACGCCTTCGTTAATTTCATAAAACACCCCTTTTTTTTCAATTTTTGAAAGAAAACGACCGCTTCTTTCAAAAAAAATTACGATTTTCAATTTGCGAGTCTTTCCGTGGATTCTCTAAACTGAAACGAGCAATCCACAAAATTTTCGCGCTCAAACGGCTTTCCAGAAAGCATCAAAAGCAAAACCTCAACCGCGCGGCTTCCCAACGCAGAAGACTCCACGCGAAGCGCACTCACTGGCGAAGTCGCGCCTTCAAGAATCACGCTGTCGTGAAACGACGCAAGAAGCACATCTTTTCCCGCACGAATGTTTGCAAGCCGAAACAGCCGCAAAACCTCCATGCACACAACGTCGTCAGAACAAAGAATCAAACTCCAATCAGAAAGATTTTTTTCGCCTTCCAAGTCAGAAACGTCGGTGCAAACAGCGTAACGCAACGCTTCAATTCCAACCGACTCCATTGCAGAAAGAAATCCCGAAAGTCGATTATTGTTCGCTTCAATATCAAGAGAACCGCACACAAAAAGAACGTTTCCGCGGTTATTCATTTTGGAAACGCAGATTTTTGAAAACTCCGCGCAACTTTCGCGCATTCGAGAATCCACTTGCACGATTTCTCCGCTCGAATCGCTTCCGATTACAACAAACGGAAAATTTCGAGAACGCAAAAACTCCACGTTTTTGTCGTTGTGTTTCAACTGCGTAAGAATTGCCGCGTCCGCCTTTCGATTTAGAATCACGTCTTCAAGTGCTTCGGGATTGCTTCCTTCGGTCATGCAAACGAGTATGTTGTAGCCGTCTTTTGCCGCCCGCTGAACCATTCCAGAAAGACATTCGTGGTAAAAAAGCATTTGCGCAGCCGTTGCTTCAATGGGCATTACCGCCGCCAAATTGAGCGATTTTCTTCCAGCCAAAGCCTTTGCCACAAGATTGGGTCGAAATCCATGCGCTTCCGCATACGAACGAACACGCGCAACCGTTTCCGCTCCAATCCGCCCAGTTCCAGAAAGCGCACGAGACACCGTACTCTTTGAAATGCCGAGTTCAAAAGCGATGTCGTCCATAGTAACTTCTTCTCGTGTGCGCAATCGGTTGCTCATATATTCATTATGCGATAGCCGCCCCGCTTTGTCAAACGCTTTTTTGATTTTTTTTGAGAAGATGTTACCGATTGTCTGCGGACATGGCATTTTCGCGCAATCTGTTGTACAATTCTTCCATAATAAAAGGAGAATCCGCCATGTCCGAAGAACTCAAACCGCCCGCAATCCATTTTTATCCAGCTGGCTGCTATTTTAAATCGATTGACGACATTGCAGGAAAGCGCGTCACCGTCATGGGCTTGGGCTTGAACGGCGGCGGCGAAGCGACCGTGCGATTTTTGCTCAATCACGGCGCGTTCGTCATCGCCACGGACATGAAATCTGAGTCGGACTTGCAGACCACGGTCGATTCTCTCAACAACGACGAAAATCTTGACAAATCCCGCCTCACCTACCGCTTGGGCGAGCACCGCCTCGAAGATTTTGAAACGGCTGACTGCGTAATCAAAAATCCCGGCGTAAAATACGACGGAAACAAGTTTCTCGCGGCGGCAAAAAACATCGAGACGGACATTTCGCTTTTTTTGGCGTTTTCAAAAGCCCCGATTATCGCCGTCACAGGAAGCAAAGGAAAATCCTCGACTGTGAGCGCAATTTACTACGGACTCAGGCAGTCGGGATTCAATGCGTTTTTGGGTGGAAACATCACCGTCTCGCCGCTCACTTTTTTAGACCAAACTGACGAAACAACGCCCGTCGTCTTGGAGCTTTCAAGCTGGCAGCTTGCCGATTTGCGCGGGCGGAGACTTTTAAAGCCGAAAGTCTCAATCATCACGAAAATCATCCCCGACCATCAGAATTTTTACCATTCGATGCTCGCCTATGTGAACGACAAAAAACTGATTTACGCCGACCAGACCAAAAAAGATTTCGCGATTTTTGACTTTGACAGTGACCCCGCGGCTGACGGCGGAACGCTCATCGAAAACTGGGGCGACATCTTCGCCAAAGAATGCAAGGCGACCGTTCTCCGCTACAGCAAAAAGCCACTTCCCGAAGGCGTTCTCGGTGTGTGGCAGGACAAAAAAGGAGTCGGCAAGGCGCGACTTTCCACGAAAATCTTGGATTCGCTTCCGCAGGATTACGAAAAAACGACCGAAACCGTGCTTAAAGACTTAATCGTTCCCGGAAAGCACATGCGGCAGAATGTGCTGAACGCCGCGCTTGTCTTACGGATTATGGGCGTGTCGCCAAAGCGAATCATCGAAGTTTTGGGAAGATGGAACGGAATCGAGCATCGCCTTGAATTTTTCCACGAATGCAAAATCGGCACGACGACTTTCCGCTTTTACAACGACTCCGCAGCCACAGTTCCCGAGGCTAGCACCGAAGCGACGCAAGCGTTCGGAAAGCCGGTTTATTTCCTCACGGGCGGCACGGACAAAGGCTTGGATTTGTCGCCGATTGCGGCAGGAATTTCGGACAACGGCAGGAACATCGTTCCCCGCGCCGTGTACTTGCTTAAAGGCAGCGCGACCGACAAAATGATTCCCGACTTCAAGAAAGAGGGAATCCCGTACAAAGGCGTTTTTGCCTCGATTGACGAAATGCTCGCCGCGCTCAAATCCGATTTGGAAAACGCGGTGGCTGGGCAAGACAATGCGGTGGTTGAGCCTGTCGAAACCACTCAAAGCGGTCATTTCGATAAACTCAATGACCAAATGGTGGTTGAGCGCGTCGAAACCACCGCTACAAGCCATTCCGATAAACGCAACGACAATGTGCAAATCGTGGTGTTCTCGCCCGGCGCGACGAGTTTCGGCATGTTCAAGAACGAATTCGACCGAGGAAACAAATTCAAAAAAACGACTAAGGAAATTTTTGTATGACATATTTTTTTGAAACATACGGTTGTCAAATGAACATTGCAGAAAGTGCAGCAGCAGAGCAAAAACTCCTTGCGCGTGGATGGACTCGCGCGGAAAGCGCAGAATTATGCGACCTTGCTGTTATAAATACATGTTCTGTTCGACAAACGGCTGAAAATCGAATTTTTGGGCGACTCGGTTGGTACGCGGGATTAAAGGCGGTTCGGCAAAAAAAAGAAGGCGCAAAAGATAAATCGCTTGCGAAGGCGGCAGAGGCAGCAAAGACGGGGGCAAATCCTGTGTACGTTGCCGTTATGGGGTGCATGGCGGAGCGACTTTTGAAATCGTTAAAGCGCGATTATCCTGTAGTTGATTTTGTGGTTGGAACGTATGCAAAAGAACATTTTGACGACATAATCGACGAAATTGAAAAAAAGGCGGGTGCACAAAAACAAAGCGCAAAAATCGGACGCGACGGAATCGTTGAAGAAGACGCGGCGTATACGTTTAGCGCGGTGAGCGCGGAAGATGGCGCGTTTTCAACGTTTGTTCCAATCATGCACGGTTGTAATAATTTTTGCACTTATTGCATTGTGCCGTATTTGCGTGGACGGGAAATGAGCCGAAGCGTCGAAGAAATCCTCAAAGAAATCGATACGCTCGGAGAACGCAACGTTCGAGAAATCACGCTTTTGGGGCAAAACGTCAACTCGTATCGCGGAAAAATGAAAAAAGACGAAACTGGCACTGAATCGGAAGTCGATTTTCCGACGCTGCTTGACATTATCGCGCGTCATTTGGAAAAAACGAATTCTTCAATCGGCTGGGTTCGCTTTGATTCAAGTCATCCAAAAGATTTGAGCGATTCGCTCATCGATGTTATTTCAAAAAACGACGTGCTTTGCAAACACATTCATCTTGCCGTGCAACACGGAAGCGACCGCGTTCTCAAGGCGATGAACCGTCATTACACAAAATCGGATTTTCTTTCGCTTGTTCAAAAAATCCGAGCGCGCATTCAAAACGTTTCGCTTACGACCGACGTTATGGTTGGATTTCCTGGCGAAACGGAAGAAGACGTTTTGGAACTCCTTGATTTGATGGAAAAAGCGAATTTTTCGAGCGCGTTCATGTACTATTACAACGTTCGAGAGGGAACGCCTGCGGCGAGCATGGCAAATCAGATTCCGCTTGCAGAAAAAAAGGCGCGACTTGCCCGCGTGATTGCGTTTCAGCAAGAAATCTCGCATCGCGCACTTTCTGCGCACGTGGGAGAGGACATTCGCATTTTGGTTGAAAAAACGACTCGAAACGACGACGGCGAAGTTTTGGGAAGAACGAGCCGAGACGAGCGCGTTGCGTTTCGTGCAGAAAAATCGTTAATCGGGCAATTTGCAACCGTGCATCTCGATTCGCTTTCGGGAAGCACGTTCCGAGGAACTTTGCTCTCAAAAGATACAAAATAAGGAGAAACCTATGCCTATAAAACTAATTGGAACGGTGATTTTGGTCGTAATCGTGGGGATTTTTTGCGGCTTCAACACGGCGGACGCAAACAAATGCGACATCAATCTTGTATTTAGAACGCTCCACGGGATTCCAGTGTTTCTTACGGTTTTGCTTTCGTTTTTGGGTGGCGTAATTGTAATGGCTCCGTTCACCGTTCGATTCGGAAGCGGAAAGCAAGAAAAAAAGGAAAAACCGCAAAACGACTCGCCTACCGCTTTTCCTCAAACTCAAAATACCGAAAAACCGCAAACGATAATCGTCAACGGCGAAGAAGTTTCCCTCAACGACGGCACTCCGATTTAACCACTCTTTTATTGAAGAAAACGAAATTTTTGCCCCGATTTTTTTGATTGTGTGATAAAATCAATGAACTTAAAAAAAGATTTTCGGGCGGCGTGTTGAATTTTTTGCAAATCGCCCACCCGAAAATGACAAACGAGGTACACGATGAGCAAAATCGCAATCAGAATAAACCAGGCGGATGTGGTCGCCGTTGCGCTCCAACCACTTTCAAAGGGAACTGCCGTTACGCTTGAAGCAATGGACGATGTTCCCGAAGTGACTGTCACCTTGCAGGAGGATATTACGGCGGGGCATAAATTCGCCATCCGCGAAATCAAAAAGGGCGAGCCAGTCATCAAGTACGGCTATCCGATTGGCTCGGCAACCGAAGATATTGCAGTGGGAAAACATGTGCATACGCACAACATTCACACCCTGCTTGAAGGCGAACTTTCGTACACCTACAACGAGGCAAAAGCCAAAGCCGCGTATGACGCATGGTACAAAGATACCGAACGCCTCCGCGCCAATGTGCCGACGGTGAAAGTGTACAAGCGGGCGGACGGGCGCGTGGGAAGCCGCAACGAAGTGTGGATTGTTCCGCTTGTGGGCTGTGTGAACCGCATTTCTGAAAAACTTGCGATGTGGGCAAACGCCAAATACTGCGACGGCGACCCAAAACCGAGCGAAAAAGGCGGGCTGGAAGGATTTTTCACCTGGACGCATCCCTACGGCTGTAGTCAGATGGGCGGCGACAAGGAGACAACGGCAACGATTCTCGCCGACTTGGTGCATCACCCGAATGCGGGCGGCGTTTTGGTCGTTTCGCTCGGCTGTGAGGAAAACAACATTCCGTATTTTAAAGAATTTTTGGGCGAATACGACGAAAACCGCGTAAAGTTCATGATAACGCAGAGTTTTGAAGACGAACTGGAACAGGGCAAAAAATTACTCGCCGAACTTGCCGACTACGCGGGCAAATGCAAGCGCGAAGAAGCCCCGCTCACCGACATCGTGTTGGGAATGAAGTGTGGCGGCTCTGACGGCATGAGCGGAATCACCGCAAACGCATTGATTGGTCGTATTTGTGACGCAATGACAGGCATGGGCGGGCGCGTTATGCTTACCGAAGTGCCGGAAATGTTTGGCGCGGAGCAAATGCTGATGAACCGCTGTGTGGACAAAGCACGATTCGACAAAACGGTAAACCTCATCAACGGATTTAAAGGCTACTACGCACGGCACAACCAAGTCTGCTACGAAAACCCAAGTCCGGGAAACAAAGCGGGCGGAATCACCACGCTCGAAGACAAATCACTCGGCTGTGTGCAGAAAGGCGGAAAAGCCCCGGTCACTGGCGTGCTCAAATACGGCGAGCGGCTGCCGCAGAATGTAACGGGCCTTACGCTTCTTGAAGGACCTGGCAACGACATCGTTTCCACTACCGACATGACGGCGGCTGGCGCGAACATCATTTTGTTTTCAACAGGTCGCGGAACCCCGCTCGGAGCCCCTGTTCCCACAGTTAAAATCGCCACCAACCACCCGCTTGCCAAAAACAAGCACGGCTGGATTGACTTTGACGCGGCGGATTTGCTCGATGAGCCAAG
>ERZ842401.662-NODE-662-length-50578-cov-4.886844_pt1 | contig 50578 bp, 36 predicted proteins | sample MGYA00521270_ERZ842401 | MGnify/ENA primary metagenome ERZ842401 (study PRJEB31892, sample SAMEA3878208) | bioreactor metagenome | biome: Moose rumen | place: Sweden | collected 2011-10 | study: EMG produced TPA metagenomics assembly of the PRJEB12797 data set... | reverse complement strand
TAGCCGTTACTGGAGTTCAGACGTGTGCTCTTCCGATCTGGTCGCGCACCAGTTCGTCATCATCATCGCGCAGCAGGTCGTTGTCGTCGTCCCATTGGGGCAGACTTGCCGTCTCCAGCACCTCGAGCACAAGCACCGAGTGGTGAGCCGTGAGGCTGCGCCCGCTCTCGGTGATGATATTCGGGTGCTTGATGCCGTTCTTGTTGCAAGCATCAACAAGCTGATATACCGAGTCGTTGACATACTCCTGGATGCTGTAGTTCATGCTGTTCTCGCTAGCGCTGTTGCGGGTGCCGTCGTAATCTACGCCCAGACCGCCGCCTATGTCGATGAAGTCGATGTCAAAGCCCAACTGCGAGAGCTGCACATAGAACTGGCACGCCTCGCGCAGCGCGTTCTTGATGCGGCGAATCTTTGTCACCTGGCTGCCTATGTGGAAGTGGATAAGCTTCAAGCAGTCAACCATCTTGTTCTCCTGCATAAACTCCATCGCCTCCTGCAGCTCACTGGTGTTGAGACCAAACTTGCTGCGGTCACCGCCGCTCTCTTCCCACTTGCCGCTGCCGCTGCTCGACAGCTTGATTCGGATGCCCACATTAGGCCTTATGTTCAGGCGCTTGGCTATTGTGGTGATGAGCTTAAGCTCGTTGAGTTTCTCCACCACAAGGAAAATGCGGCGTCCCATCTTCTGCGCCAGTAAAGCCAACTCGATGTAGTTCTCGTCTTTATAGCCGTTGCAGATGATGAGCGAGTTCTCCGAAATCTTGCCCATGTTCATCGCCAGCACCGCATGAAGCTCGGGTTTGGAGCCTGCCTCCAGACCGATGTTGAACTTCTTGCCGTGGCTCACAATCTCCTGCACCACAGGCTCCATCTGGTTCACCTTGATGGGATAGATGATGAAATTCTGCGCCTGGTACTCATATTCCTTAGCCGCTTTCTTGAAACAGCTCGAGATCTTCTCGATGCGGTTGTCGAGGATATCAGGAAATCGCAGCAGCACCGGCGCGCTGATGTTACGCTGGCGCAACTCGTCCATCACTTCCACCAGGTCCACGCCTGTGTAGGTTTGCTTGGGGGTCACTGTCATGTGGCCTTTATCATTGATTGAGAAGTACTTGAGGCCCCAACCATTGATGTTGTACATTTCGGCGCTGTCCTCGATGCGCCACTTGCTGATGCTGCTCGTAGTGGTAAATTTTATAGTGTGAAAGACTCGGTTTTTTCTCTCATGCGGCACAGAGGCGAAAAACGCCACTATCCCAATTAATCGGCAAAATTAATGCAAACCGAGAGAAAAAACAAATTTATTTGAGTTTTTCCGAGGCTTGAAAGCCCAATCAATAACCAATCAATAACCAATCAATAATAACCAATCAATAATAACCAATCAATAATCACCGGACAAATGTCCACATCATCCTTGAACACCTTTCTGCTGTCAACCTGGAATGCCGCTGAAGCATTTAGGTTGGCAATAGTTTCTACACTATAAAAATATAATTCCATAATTCTGTGATTTTGTTAGCGCAAAATTATGGAGTTATATTATGTCCTCAAAGGACAACAATTAACTATTCTTTGATCAGATATAAGGTCCCCCAAGATAGACTTCTTTTGTTCAAATAATTGATGGTTGATTTCCCTTGTTCTGAAACACCTTCATTTTGAGTTATTAATTCATTTCCACTTATTGACCAAGTAAAAGAAGAACTGCCATAAAAGAAACCATTAATATAATTAGACTGCCTCTCCGCTGTGCCATCACTACTAAAGGTATACCTAATTTTGCCATTAGCAGGCCAGTTATTATTCCATCCACCAAGAATCAATTTAGAATAATACTTAACTATATCTTCTTGTTTATAATAAATGGCTGAATTTCCATTTATAGTCAGTGTCATAGAATTATCATCATTAATTTTATATGAAACATCTCCATTGAATTTATTACCATTCCAGTCATAAATACTTAGCTTTTTATTCTCAACAGACCAATTACCAATTGTAGATGTTTTTTTACCTTCATAATCTGGGCTATAATACACAAAAGTTTCATTTAGGTTTCCATTGGAAGTAAAAGTGTATGTCATATTTAAAATATCTTCTTCATTGAATTCAACGAATAAAGAGTTGGGGGAACCAGAATAATAACACCATACTCCAACCAATTCAGTAGGAAACTTATTATCTTCTGTGTTGTCTGGTTGGATTGGTTCGTCATTAGTATTGTTATCATCACCACATGACACCATTGTAACGCAAAAGACTGCAAGCAAAAAATAAATGTACTTTTTCATAATTGTCATTATTTAATTTCGCAAAGGTATATTTTTTCATATTTTGGCGTAAGCACAACTACTCTCATTGACTATAAACAGAAAGTAATCAACTTCTTGGCCTGTTTTACTCGCTCTTGGAACTCTTTGCGACTTGCCTCGCGTTCCTCTTTACTGCGAGCTTCTACTTCCTCCATGTCACGGACAAAACGCTCGGCGTCTTCACCCGTAAGGATTGGAGTCTCTTTAATTGGTCGTGCCATAATAGTTTCTTTTTAGTGATGTATTCTATTATCAATGCAAAGGTACAATATTTTTTACAAAAAAAGAAACATTTTGCATAAAAACTCAAAGATACACTTCCATATCATTAACAATGAACACGCAAACATCCCTCAACTGTCGGATTTGACCGCTGTTGAGCAGTTTTTTCCTTTGTTGCGTGCTATGAGTTCAATAAGGCAGTAACTGCCCATCATCGCCAGCTCTCGGTACTGGTCACACTGCGTCATCCACTCTATTGTGCCGGTTCCAATATTCAATAGCCTTATAATAGTTGTTTTTTGAAAAAAAAAACCGCATTATAGATGATAAGTCACAGAAAATAGATACCTTTGTAGGCGGTAAGAAATGATTTTATGAGAGACATAAAATTTTTATGGAACAGGTTTTGGAGATGGGTTCGCAACATCCTCATCTTCTTCTTTGTCTCGTCGATACTGGCAGTGATAGCTTTCAAGTGGGTGCCGGTGTATCGCACTCCGTTGATGTACATCAGGTGCATTGAGCAGTATATCGACGGCAAAGATCCGCAAATCAAGCACCAGTGGGTGGATATGAACCAGATTTCGCGTCACATGCCCGCAGCGGTTATCGCTAGCGAGGACTCTCACTTCTTGGAGCATAACGGCTTCGACGAAAAAGCCATTCTGCAAGCACGCCTCGTCGCCCTTGAGGGCGGCAAAGAGCGCGGCGCAAGCTCCATCTCGCAGCAGACCGCCAAAAACGTGTTCCTGTGGCAAGGACACAGTTGGATAAGGAAGGGACTGGAGGCTTATTTCACTTTCCTCATCGAGAAAATATGGGGCAAAGAACGCATCATGGAGGTCTATCTCAACTCCATAGAGATGGGCGACGGCATATATGGCGTGCAGGCGTGCGCCAACGAGAATTTCCATAAGACCGCCAGCGAACTCACGCAAAAAGATGCCGCGTTAATAGCCGCCACGCTGCCTAATCCACTGGTCTATGACTCAGCTAATCCAAGCAAATATATGGAGAAGCGCCGCAAGGACATCATCGCGGGCATGAATTACCTGCGCAACAACAATAAAGACCCTAGCTGGGGCGTTGACCCAGCTACCATAAAGAGCGAGGCTACACCTCAAGAAGAGAAAAATAACGGCAAGAAAAACAATAAAAACAGCAAAAAGAAAAAACGCTAGCTTCAAGCTAAGAGCTTCCTCCTTTTTGCTAGATATTTTGCTAGATTATCTAGAAAATCTAGATTGTCTAGAACTTCTAGAAAACACCAAACGATAAACAAACACCAAACGATAAACAAACACCAAAACTATTAACTGTTAACTATAATCTATAAATTATGGATTTCATTTCACAAAGACTACAAGCGCTGTCGCCATCGGCTACACTGGCGATGTCACAAAAGAGTAATGAACTGAAAGCTCAAGGCATTGACGTGATAAACCTGAGCGTGGGAGAACCCGACTTCACCACACCCGACCACATCAAGGAAGCCGCAAAAAAGGCGGTTGACGACAACTTCTCATTCTACTCGCCAGTGCCGGGATATATGTCGCTGCGGCAAGCTATCAGCGACAAACTCAAAAACGAGAACAACCTCGACTTCACCCCTGAGCAGATAGTGGTGGGCAATGGTGCCAAGCAATCGCTGTGCAACACAGTGCTGTGCCTCGTCAACCATGGCGACGAGGTGATTATCCCCACTCCAGCATGGGTGAGCTATGTGCAGATGGTGAACCTGTGCGGAGGTAAGAGCGTACTCGTGCCGGCAACCATCGAGACCGATTTCAAAATCACTCCCGAGCAACTGGAGAACGCTATCACCGAGAAGTCGAAACTCATAATATTGTGCTCCCCCTCCAACCCCACCGGCAGCATCTACAGCAAAGAAGAGCTGGCGGCATTAGCCGAAGTGCTGGCACGTCATCCGCAGGTGATGATTATCGCCGATGAGATTTATGAGCATATCAACTATGTGGGCAAACACGAGTCGCTGGCACAGTTCCCCGAGCTGAAAGACCGCGTGGCGGTAATCAATGGCGTGTCGAAGGCCTACGCCATGACCGGTTGGCGCATCGGCTTCGTAGCAGCTCCTCTGTGGCTCGCCAAAGCGGTGAACAAACTGCAAGGACAATACACCAGCGGTGCCTCGTCAATTGCCCAGAAAGCCGCCGAGGCTGCCTACCGTGGCTCGCAGCAGTGCGTTGAGGACATGCGCGTGGCTTTCCAGCGCCGCCGCGACCTTATCACCAGTATGCTTCAAGAGATTTCTGGCATGGAGCTGCGTGTGCCTCATGGAGCGTTCTATGTGTTCCCTAAAGTTGATGCATTCTTTGGCAAAAGCTGTGGCGACACTGTCATCAACGATGCCAATGACCTCGCCATTTACCTGCTCGAGAAGGCTCACGTGGCAAGTGTGGCTGGCGATGCCTTCTGCTGCCCGGGCTACCTGCGCATGAGCTACGCCACCAGCGACGAGAACATTATCGAAGCTGTGACACGCATCAAAGCCGCCCTCGCCGAGCTAAAATAATACACAATCTTTTCATAGCAAATTTCACCACATTTGGCAGTCAATCATAGATGGTGAAAATATCTTGTGCATATCGAATGAAATTCTTGATGAGTATCTTGAGATACTTCTAAGGTTTCGATAATGAAGAATACTCTTTTTTAGTTATTAACTGAGTCCACTTTTTAAAATGGACTCTATTATTAATTTGTTGGACTCACCTTAATATATTATGATTTCTTTTACTTGCGATTACATTGAGGGTGCTCATCCTGCGATTTTGCACCGATTGATAGAGACTAACATGACCCAGGTAGAGGGCTATAGCGAAGACCCGTTCTGTGAGAATGCGCGCACACGCATCAGGCAAGCCACAGGCTGCCCTGGTGCCGATGTGTTCTTCCTTGTGGGAGGTACCCAGACCAATAGCACCGTTATTGATGCCATGCTGCGACGCTACGAGGGAGTGGTGGCTGTTGAGACGGGGCACATCGCCGTGCACGAGAGTGGGGCGGTGGAGTTCTGCGGTCACAAGGTGATAACGCTGCCAAATCATTTGGGCAAGATGGATCCCAGCGAGCTGCGTGAGTATTTGGCTCATTTCCACGGTGACCCCACTTGGCCTCACATGGTGTATCCTGGTATGGTATATATCTCGTTCCCAACGGAATATGGTACTATATATAGCTTTGACGAGCTTAAAGCCATCAAGTCGATTTGTGAGGAATATGAGATACCATTGTTCATTGACGGCGCGCGTCTGGGCTATGGTCTTGCCAGTCCCGCTGCCGACGTTGACCTAAAAACGCTCGCCACGCTCTGCGATGTTTTCTACATTGGCGGCACAAAGGTGGGGGCTTTGTGTGGTGAGGCTGTGGTGTTCCCTAAAGGCAATGCTCCTCGCCAGTTTTTCACTATCATCAAGCAGCATGGGGCACTGCTCGCCAAGGGCAGGTTGCTGGGCATTCAGTTTGATACGCTATTCACGAATAATCTATATATGAACATCGCTCGCCATGCCATCGATATGGCAATGGAGCTGAAGAATGTGTTTGCCAACAAAGGTTTTGAGTTTTATATTGATTCTCCCACCAACCAACAATTTCCCATCTTGACGCAAGCCCAGATGGATTCACTTGAGGGACATGTTGCCTTTGAGGTGTGGGACAAGTTGCCTGACGGACGCTTCATAACCCGCTTCGCCACCAGCTGGGCAACGCCAATTGAGAATATTGATGTGTTGGCGGGGCTGCTATAGAGGATATGAGCTAACAAGCTGATAAGGAACAAGCTGACAAGGCAATGCGCTTTGCGCAGTTTAGAGGTTAGAGGATAAAAGGACAAAGGGCAAAGGACAAAGAGTATGAACTTATGTCTAAAAATGAAAACAAGAGCATTGTCGTTTCTAGTCGTTTGACTATACACTTGCCTCGTTTGCTCGTCAGCTTGTTCCTTTTCAGCTAGTTTGCTCGTCAGCTTGTTCTTTGTCAGCACTCATATACTTTCTCGTTTTTGCGCTTTTTCTCTTTCTCTAACTCTTGTTTTTCTTTCTCGGCATCCTTTTTCTTTTGTATTTTTTGTTTGGGCTTTTCTCGTTCGTTAGGTTTCTGGTTGTTGCCTTCGCTGAAGCTCTTGATGATGTCCTCAGCGACCTCTTGATTGCCGTAGAGATAATTAATGACGACCTCAATCACTGTAGTGGTCTTGTCACTCACCAGATAGGCGATGATGCAGCGAGTTCCGTCGGGCATTGTTCCCTCAAGGGCGTGGCACTTGAAGCCTTTTACCTTGATTTTCATTATCTCGGTGTCGTACATGTTGAATCCCATTGCACGGCTTTTCAGTCGCTCCTCAAGGTTTTTCTTGTTGGTCTTATCGTTCTTGATGTAGTGCTGGAGAGTCATCACCATCTCGTCCCAGTTGACCTGTGCCGAGGATGGGTCTTGGAAAAAACTGAAAGGCACATATCCACCTTCGGGAGCGTCGAAAGCGATGTCATATTTGTCCCATGTATATACCCTTGCGTTGGCGGTGATAGCGGGCAATAGGGTGACTGACAGCATAAGGGCAAAGTGCTTAAAATATTTAGTTGCTAATCTCATAGTCAATATCTTCTTTTTTGTTCGTTGTAGTAGTGTCGACGGGAAGAGGCTCTGCATTGCTTAGCCATTTCTCCCACTCTTTTTCATTGCCATTGAAAACATTGAGGTCAACATCCCCATTTATGCCTTTCACGCGACCATGCTTGCTGTACTGTTGTAGCTGGTGAGGTGTGTCATTTATCTTTTCTGGGTCTTGAAACGAGCAGAGCCACAGCCCCACATTTATTAGTCGCTGGCGGTCTTTTACATATTTTTTGTAGCCGTTGCCATTGGTGTAGATCATCACCTTGAAGCCGCGCGACAGGAGGTTGTCGATCATCGCGTCGAGATTCTTTATGGCAATGTCGTCTCTCACGTTCTTGTTCAGCCTGTCGTCTTCTTCAATGTCGATAATCAGTGGCAAGTCGAGTTTGCGCCAGCCCACCGCCTCGATAAAATTCTTTGCTTGGTTTATACCGTCGGAGTTCATAATGAAATAGTGATAGGCTCCCACCTTCAGGTCGTTGGCTTTGGCGCGGTTATAATTAGAGGTGAAACGGTTGTCTTGAAAGTCAACTCCCTCGCTCGCCTTGATGATGACGAAACTATAATCATCGTTCTTCACTCTGTAGAAATCGATGTCGCCGTTGTGGCTAGAGATGTCGATGCCAACGATAGGATACTTGCTGCGGTCCACTACCACTTCGCCATGCCACCAGTAGTAGAGGGCATGGCGATTTTTGTAACACCAAATCCCTCCCAGCACAACAAGGAGTACAGCAAGCCCTATTGTGACTCGCTTGAAGACCTTGCCGTGGCGGCGTTTGGCCTTAGGGGTGCTGCTTGCTGTGCTCTTGTCCATTGTGGTGGTAAATAGTGTTATTAATTCAAGTTCCGCAAGTTGTTAGCTTACTCACTAGTTTATAGTTTGTGGGTTATAGGCTAATTAGTGCAAACTTTTGAAAAATTTGAAAAAAATCTTCTCCAAACACTAACCTCTAAGCTTCAAGTTTATAAAGTTTTAGTTTATAAACTTGAATTATTAACGACGCTTGCCGTTGCGCTTCTGTTGTTCTTTCAGGGCCTGCTGCTGACGGCGCTGTGCTTCCTCTAGACGAGCCATGAATCCGCTCTTTTTCTTGGGCTTCTTGGCGTTTTCGGCCATCACGGCTCTCACCTTGTCTTCTTTTACCATAAGGCGTGTCAAGAAGGTCTGAATGATGGTGATGAGTAGCGACACAAAGTAGTAGTAGCTAAGACCAGCGGCATAGGTGTTGAAGAATACGAGGAACATGACTGGCATCAAGTACATCATCCACTTCATGCCAGGCATCTGGCTCGACGACTGCGACTGCATGTTCACGTATGTGTAGGCGATATTGGTGATGGTCATCAGCAAGCAGAAGATGCTCAGGTGGTCGCCTAGGAAGGGGATGCTGAACGGCAACGAGATGAGGGCATCGGGAGCACTCAAGTCGGGTGCCCACAGGAACGACTGTCCGCGCAGGTCAATACTCGATGGGAAGAACCAGAACATGGCAATCAGGAACGGCATCTGCAGCAGCATTGGCAAACAGCCGCCCATGGGGTTGGCACCGGCTTGTTTGTAGAGTTCCATAATCTTCTGCTGCTTTTTCATGGCGTCTTCCTGATTGGGGTACTTCTCGTTTATGGCTTGGATGTCGGGTTGCAAAATCTTCATCTTAGCCTGCGACATATAGCTCTTGTAGGTCAACGGCCACAGTGCCAACTTGAGCAGGATGGTGAGTAGAAGAATGATGATGCCCATCGACCATCCGGTCTTGCATAGCCAATTAAACACCGGCATGATGATGCCAGAGTTAATCCAGCGGAAGAGCTTCCACCCCAGCGACACGAGGCGGGTGAGGTGAAGATCCTCTTCCTTTGAGAACTGGTCGTAGCTCGACAGCAAGTCATAGCGGTTGGGACCGAAGTAGAAGTAGAACGATGCCGGAGCAGCATTTGAATAGCTATAGTTGAAACTAGTGTTGATATCGATAGCTTTCAAGTACTTGTCGTAGTCTTTCTCGCCATCTTTGTAGGCTATGCTCTGAAAATCGGTTTTGCCGTTGAAGCAGTCGTTGGCAATTAGCACTGTCGAGAAGAATTGGCTCTTGGCCGAGATCCATTTCACCTTGTCGTTCACGCTTTTCTTCTCTTCGCCGTTCTCGCTAAGGTTATCAACCTCGTCGTCGCCATGAAGTTTCCAATACAGAGCACTGTTGCGCTCCTCAAACTGCTTGCCGGCTTCCTGGCGTTGTATCTTCTGTTCCCAGTGGAATTCCATGTTGGTGATGTTGGTGTGCATGAAGCTGTCCATATTCTTCTGCAGAATTTCCATCTTCACCAAGTAAGTCCCTTTCACTAGTGTGTAACGGATGCTCCACTTGGCGCCGTTGGGAAGGTTCACCAGCGACATGGTCACCGATGAGTCGTTCTGGTTCTCGGGAACGAAATAGAAGTCTTTGGTGTCGAAGCTCTGGTCTATGTTTTTGAGGATGAAGCTGTAACTGTTGTTGTCGGGGCTTATCAACTCAACGTCGGGAATGCTGCCGATGTCCTTCTTGTAGTCTTCTTGCGTGTGGTAAGCCTTGTAGCCGTTGAGCGTGGCACGGCTAATCATGCCGCCCTTGGTGCTGATTTCTATCTCGAGAGAGTCGTTCTTGAGCGTTACATTCTGGTTGGTTCCGGTAAGGCAGCCACTGAATTTTTGCGCACTACGGAATTTGCTGATTGCTTTCCTGACGGCATCAACAGCATTGATGTTCTTGTTCACACTATCGATACTAAGCGTTGAGTTCCCCACTTTTACAGTACCCGTGAGTTTGCCACCAACTTGTTTTACGCTTACACCTTCATAAACTAGTGCGCTGTCGTTATTTTCTGCCACGAGAGAGCTTAGCTTATCCCAGTCTTCTTGCGTCAGTGTGTCTTTGGGTGTATCGGGGTTGGCGTTTTCTTTTTTCTCGGCTTGCTTGTTGTTGTCTTGCTGGGCATCTTTGGCGTTGTTTGACTGACAATACATAAAGCCAAAGATGACCGCGCACATCAGCAACATTCCAATGACCGTGTTTTTATCCATATTTTAAAGTGTGTTTTTTAACGTAATAATCGTGATTTACTATTTTATTATCTCTTGTTTTTCTCTTCTATAGCTGCACGCACAAAGTCCATGAAAAGAGGGTGGGGCGTGAGCACTGTGCTGCTGTACTCGGGGTGATATTGAGTGCCTATGTACCACTTGTTGTTGGCAAGTTCTATAACCTCCACAAGGTGTGTCTCGGGGTTCTCGCCCACGCAGTTCATGCCAGCAGACTCGAGCTGGGTGCGGTACTCGTCATTAAGCTCAAAGCGGTGACGGTGGCGCTCTTCGATGTCGAGGTTGCCGTAAGCCTTTGCAACTTTCGTGCCAGGTTTCAGATGGCAAGCGTATGCGCCCAGGCGCATCGTGCCGCCCATGTTGGTGATGCTCTTCTGCTCTTCCATCAGGTCGATAACGTTGTTTGGGGTTTTGGGGTCAATCTCCACGCTGTTGGCATCGGTGAGCCCCAGCACGTTGCGGGCAAACTCGATGACCATGCACTGCATGCCGTAGCAGATTCCAAAGGTGGGCTTGTCGTGCTCGCGGCACCACTTGAGGGCGGCAAACTTGCCCTCGGTGCCTCGTTGGCCGAAGCCGGGGGCAACCACCACGCCGTCCATGTCGCTTAGCAGCTCCTCGGCATTGCCGTCATTGACCCTCTCGCTAGAGATGTAGGTAATCTTCACTTTGTGGTCTTGATATACGCCGGCGGTGAGCAGACTCTCGTCGATGCTCTTGTAGGCGTCTTGCAACTCCACATACTTGCCCACGAGACCTATCTTTACCACTTCGCTGGCGTTGCGCATCTTGTCGAGGAAGAAATTCCACTTTGTCAAGTCGGGCTCGTTGTTGAAAGGCGTGCCGGTCTTCTCGAGGATAATTTGGTCGAGACGCTGGCGGTGCATCATCAACGGCACCTCGTAGATGCTGGGGGCGTCGAGGCTCTGGGTCACTGCATCGGGACTCACGTTGCAGAACTGCGCCACCTTGCGGCAATGTGCTGCGGGCAACTCGCGTTCGGTGCGAAGTACGAGCACATCGGGTTGAATTCCCACTTGTTGCAGCTGCTTAACGCTGTGTTGAGTGGGTTTCGTCTTTAGCTCGCCTGCCGCCTTGATATAAGGCACATAGGTGAGGTGAACAACCACGCAGTTGCGGCTCAATTCCCATTTGAGCTGACGCACCGCCTCGAGGAACGGCAGCGACTCGATGTCGCCCACAGTGCCGCCTATCTCGGTGATGACGAAGTCATATTTCCCTGTGTTGCCCAGCAACTTCACGCAACGCTTGATCTCGTCGGTGATGTGAGGGATAATCTGCACCGTCTTGCCCAGATAGTCGCCGCGGCGCTCCTTGTCGATGACGCTCTGATACACACGCCCAGTAGTGACGTTGTTGGCGCGGGTGGTCTTGATGTTGGTGAAACGCTCGTAGTGACCCAGGTCAAGGTCAGCCTCGTGGCCATCGACGGTGACATAGCACTCGCCGTGCTCGTAGGGGTTCAAAGTGCCGGGGTCGATGTTGATGTAGGGGTCAAATTTCTGCATCGTCACGTTGAAGCCGCGAGAGAGTAGAAGCCTCGCAATAGACGACGAGATAATCCCCTTGCCAAGCGATGACACCACGCCACCAGTAACAAAAATATATTTCGTGTCCACTTAAGTTATAAATTTTAAACTTAATTTTTTCTAGGTGATATTTTTCTTTACAAACTGCAAAGATAAGCATTTTCTCGCAACCGATTCCCCCCTCAGTGATAATTTGGAAATATTTTTTAAAAATCGGCAAAAAAGAACCGACCCCTTTTGCCGAAATAACCCAAAAATCGGTAAAAAGGAACCGACCCCTTTTGCCGTTTTTTTATGTTTGATAACTTATCTTTTATTATTTTAAGGTTTTGAGTTTTCCCTTTTGTATGAAATGTTTAGTTACTCCTAAAAGATTTATTAATTGACCGTATGTTATCCCATACTCTTTTGCTTTGGTTGATATTGTTAGTTTAACAACCTTGGGCAAGTCTTTCATGTTTTCAATATCTCTGAATTCTTCAGGCACAAGCGATCTCATTATTGTCTCTGCTTCGGTGTCGTCAACGCGCTCAATATCTACTGGTGAGATAAAAGACCTCGGAACTTTCGCCTCAAGCACTATGTCTTTTACTTGTGCTCTTGTAATGCTCTCGAATGGGATGACTTGCTCACAGATTCCTCTCTCATAGGTCTTTTCGGGCAATTCATACTCATGCCAGCTGCTCCACTGGTACCATCCTGGTTTCTTCACCATTCCTGCTTTTACTGGATTGTAGTGGATGTAATGAAGCAGGGTTATGAAATAATTGGTGTCATCTACAGGCTCGCTTCTGAATCGTCCTTCAAATAGTGGTCCTGACCTTTTGCGTCGCTTGTTGAAGTAACTGACATAGGCCACGCCAAGACGCTTCATAGTGTCGCTTATTGACTCGTCGAGTTCGGCGATTAGCAAATGTATGTGGTTTGTCATCAAGCAATAAGCGTAGATTTTGCAAATTGGTGGCTTAGAGTTTCCGTTCTTATCTACTGGCTTGGCCAGCGAACGTAAAATCTTCTCCATTTTCATGAAATCGATGTCGTCCAGGAAAATATCGTCTCTGTTGATGCCGCGCAGCATCACATGATAGATTCCAGATGGACTGGGGATTCTCAGTTTTCTGGGCATAATTTGAATTTTTTGATTGTTGATTTTTCGATTGCAAAGGTAAATAAAATATTAAAAAAACAAAAATAATGCGATAAAAAACGGTAAAAAAGAACCGACCCTTTTTGCCGAAATTTAGTTGATTTTTTTGCGAGATAAAAATGCCCTGCGGCGATTCACATCGGGCAGGGCTTTTATTGTTTACTTAACTAATTTCAAATATTTTCTGTTTTTACCAGTCTATGAATTGAAAATTCAACTAATAACTAATTCACTTTAAAATTTTCACGATGCAAAGTTCGGGGTGTTTCGTGGGGTGTACAATCGCTATGTTTTGGTATTTTTTCTGAAAGTAGTCATTATTTTTTGTGTTTTTACTCGAAAAGGGTTATTTTTGCAGTCAGAAATCACAAAAAACATGAGAAAAACATGAAGAAATTGTTGTTTATTTTATTGCTTTTGTTGTCCTGTTCACAAGCGGGCGGTCAACTGTTGTGGAAAGTGAGTGGCAATGGATGTTATGAGGAGTCTTATTTGTTTGGGACTCTGCATCTTGAGACTAGCGAGTTTATTGACAGTGTTCCAGGTCTCGCCTCTGCTATTGAAAATGTGGATGTTATCTTCGGAGAGCTGGAGGGCGATGACATGCTGAGCATGAACACTATGCTCCAGATGATGAAAGAGGCTACCGCTCCCGCCGACAGCACCCTTGACAAATTGCTTTCTCCAGAGGATTATAAAATAGTTGACGATGTGATTAAGAAATATATGTTTGGCTTCGGTCTTAAGGAGCTTGGGGTTTTGAAGCCCGCCGTCCTCACTCTCTACTTGGAAATGATGCAGATGCAGAAGCTCTATCCTAAAAGTTTAGACCCCAACAACCTGATTGATGTCGCCATTCAAAAGCGCGGAAAACAGCTGGGCAAGCGAGTTGAAGGTCTTGAGGGAGTGGAGGACCAGACTTCGGCCCTCTTTGGCATCCCGCTCACTGAGCAGGCCGAGGATTTGGTGGACTTCTGCCGCAAGGACCAGGAGTTTGCCGATAGTAGCAGCCAGTTGCGTGACGCTTATCGTGCCCAGGACCTCTCCGCGATAGAGAAAATCGTCTTTGACCCTGAGATGGGAATGGACGAAGAAAGTATGGATCGCATGAGTTATAACCGCAACCGCAAGTGGATGGAGAAAATCACCCAGACACTTCCTGTGCAGCGTGTGCTGGTTGCCGTGGGTGCCGCGCATCTGGTTGGTGAGCAGGGGTTGATTGAGCTTCTCCGCTCGCGCGGCTACACTGTTGAACCTGTGTCAGGGCGATAAAAAAGTCTTTATATAGGCATAAACTCCGAAATAATGCTTACCTTTGCACATCATTTTCACATTAAATAAAAATTAACAACAACTTTAAACAATATGAAAAGGTACCTAAAATTGAATTTCTGCGTTCGGTTAATCATTGCTTTCTGTGCAATAAGTATGGTTTCATGCAAGATTGACATGCCCAAAGAGACAGAGTCGTCGTTTGAGACTATGACGGTGAAAAAAACCGACATAGAGATTCCCATAAAGTTCAGCGCGAAGATGAAGGGTCAGAGTGATGTGACTATTTCGCCTCAGGTGAGCGGTCAGCTGATGAAGATCTGCGTCACCGAGGGTCAGCAGGTGAGTGCCGGACAGACGCTCTTTGTCATCGACTCCCGCAATGCGCAGCATGAGTTGCAGTCGGCTCAAGCCTCTGTTCAGTCGGCGCAAGCCAACGTGCAGTCGGCGCAAGCCGGGCTGCAGTCGGCACAGGCCAACCTGCAGTCGGCACAAGCCAAGGCCAACAGCGCCAAGCTGGAATATGAGAGCAACAAGAACCTCTTTGACAAGAAAATCGTGAGCAAATACACGCTCGACACCTCCGAGAACAACTACAAGCAAGCCCTGGCCGCAGTGGGGCAAGCCAAGGCGTCGGTAGAGCAGGCGCGTGCCACGGTAGAGCAGGCGCGTGCTTCGGTGACGCAAGCTCAAACTGGCGTCAGCAGCGCCAGGGTGAACCTCGGCCTGTGTACCATCACCTCCCCAGTGTCGGGCATTGTGGGCACTATCAACGTGCGTGCCGGCGACCAGGTGAGCCCCATGACGCAGCTCACCATCGTGAGCGGCAACCGCCAGATGGAGGCATGGTTCTCAGTTCCAGAGTCTATTATCGAAGCTGGCGTGAGCGAGGGGGCTACTTCTAGCGATAACAGTAAATATATAGCCTCTCTTCCCGATGTTACCTTTGTAATGAAAAACGGCACAGAATATCCTCACAAAGGTCGTGTCTCAAGTGTGACCGGAGTGGTTGACGCCGCAACAGGCTCACTGTCATGCAAAGCCACTTTCGCCAATCCTGAGGGGCTCCTATATTCTGGAATTCAAGGCACTGTGGTGCTTCCTCTGAGCGAAAAGAATGTTATGGTAATCCCCCAGACTGCTGTGGTTCGTTTGCAAGACAAGGCTCTAGTCTATAAAGTAAAAGCCGACAGCACTGCTACCGCAGTCACTGTGGCAATTAATGACACCGGCAACGGCAAGGACTTCATTGTTACTGAAGGTCTCAATGTTGGCGATCGCATTGTCACCGTGGGAGCAAACAATCTTCAAGAGGGTCAAAAAGTGCTGTTCCCCACCGCAACAAAAAAGGAAAAATAATTCATGAAAAACAATATATTCATCAACAAATATGTGATGGCGTGTGCTATTGCAATCGTCATCACTCTGGTGGGTGTGATTTGCATCAACACGCTACCCATTGAGCAGTACCCCAACATAGCGCCGCCCACAGTGCGCGTCTCCACATCTTATACTGGCGCCGACGCTAATACTATCATGAAATCGGTAGTGCAACCACTGGAGGAGAACATCAACGGCGTGCCAGGAATGAGCTACATCACCAGCTCGGCTTCGTCAACGGGCGAAGTGTCGATTCAGGTGTATTTTGAGCAAGGCACCGACCCCGACCTGGCGGCAGTGAACGTCCAGAACCGTGTGAGCCGTGCTACCGCGCTGCTGCCCGCCGAGGTGACAAAAGTGGGTGTGGAGGTGATGAAACAGCAGAGCAACATCTTGCACATTGGCGCGCTGAAAAGCGTTGACGGCAAGTATGATACCGATTTCATAGCCAACTATATCGACATCAATGTGCGTCCCCGATTGATGCGCATTACTGGTGTGGGCGACGTGATGTCGCTGGGCAACACCTACGCTCTGCGCATCTGGCTCAAGCCCGATGTGATGGCTCAGTATGGATTGGACCCCAACGATGTGTTTGCTGCCATTGGCGGTCAGAGTTTCGTTGCCGCTACCGGCTCGCTTGGTGAGCAGTCTGAAAATGCCTACCAATATTCCATGGAATATAAGGGAACGTTGAAGACAGTAGAGGAGTTTAACGACATTGTGTTACGCTCCAGCAATGGTGGCAACCTGCTGCATCTAAGCGATGTGGCAAAGGTGGAGATAGGTGCCGTGAGCCACAACTTCACTTCAAACATCGACGGCAAGCCAGGCACCATCTACATGGTGTTCCAGGCACCAGGCGCTAATGCCACCGAGGTAAATGCCCGCATCAACAAGCTCTATGAGGAACTTAAACCTACGATGCCCGCCGGCTTGGAATTTGAGATATTGGAGACCAGCGACGACTTCCTCTTTGCCGCCATCCACAACGTGGTTGAGACGCTGGTCATCGCCATTATCCTCGTGATTCTTGTGGTGTATTTCTTCTTGCAGAGCTTCAAGGCGACGGTCATCCCGTCAATTTCGATTATCGTGTCGTTGCTGGGAACGTTTGCCATCGTGTCGCTTGCTGGGTTCTCGCTTAATATCCTGACGCTATTTGCTCTAGTGCTCGCCATTGGAACTGTGGTAGATGATGCCATCGTCGTCGTCGAGGCGGTGATGGCGAAGATAGAGGGTGGTGTCACCGACCCCAAGCAAGCCACCCGCGAAGCCATGAGCGAAGTGTCGATAGCCGTAATCTCGTGTACCCTGGTGTTTATGGCGGTGTTCATCCCCGTGGCTTTCATGCCGGGCACCTCAGGGGCGTTCTTCACACAGTTTGGTGTCACGCTGGCGTCGGCAGTGGGCTTGTCGTGTGTGTCGGCACTGACTATATGCCCTGCGCTGTGTGCTATCATGATGCGCTATTCCAACGACGGAAAGGAGAAGAAGAACCTCAACTACTATGTGACCAAGGCCTACAAGGTAAGCTATAATGCCATCCTAAAGAAATATAAAAAGAGCGTAAGTGGCTTTATTAAGCGCCCGGTAATCTCTTGGGCTCTGCTCGCGGTGGCTGCTGTGCTGTTGATTATTTTCATGCGTGGCTTGCCGTCGGGACTTGTGCCTCAGGAGGATCAGGGTGTGTTCTTCGCCGAGGTGCGCGCTCCCGAGGGCTGCACTCTTCATGAGACTCAAGAAATAGTCAAGAAAGTTGAAGAGAAGGTGAAGAAAATTCCCGAACTGGAGAACTATGCTGTGGTGAGTGGTTATGGTATGATGGCAGGCCGCTCGGGCAGTTGCTATGCCACACTCATCATTCGCCTGAAAAACTGGGACGACCGCCCAGGCATGAACCATAATATCATGCTCGTCTATGGTCGTTTCGCAATGGACTGTAAAGACATAAAGAATGCTCAGGTCATCCCGTTCCAGATGCCTCAAGTGCCGGGCTATGGCTCTAACAACGGTGTGAGTCTTGTGCTGCAAGACCTCCAAGACCGCCCAATGACAGAATTTAATGTCGAGGCCACTAAGTTCATCGCCAAGCTCAATGAGCGCCCCGAGATAATGATGGCGATGTCGGCCTATTCTGAGCGATTTCCAAAATATCAAATAGATGTAGATGCCACGCAGTGCGACCGTGCGGGTGTTACACCGGCAGCGGTCTTAAGCACTCTGGGGGCCTATTGTGGCGGCTCTTACGTGGGCAACTTCAACCAGTTTGGCAAGGTGTACCGCATCATTGCCAATGCCTCGCCCGAGTATCGCCTCGACCCCTCGTCGCTCAATAACATCTTTGTGCGGGTGCAAGGCGGCAAGATGGCGCCCATCTCAGAGTTCGTCACGCTCAAGGATATTGTGGGGTCGGCATCGGTCGATCATTTCAATCTATATCAGAGCATTACTTGTGGTATAATGACCGCCAACGGCTACTCGGAGGGTGATGCTCAAAAGGCTATTGCCGAAGTGTTTAAGGAAGTGATGCCTAACGGTTACAGCTATGAGTATAGCGGCATGTCGCGCGAGGTGGCAGAGACCTCGGGTTCTAACGCTACGGCTCTCATCTACGTTATTTGCGTCATTCTCATCTACTTGATTCTGGCGTCACTTTACAACTCCTGGTTCACGCCCTGGGCGGTGCTGCTGAGCGTGCCCTTCGGTCTTATGGGGTCGTTTGGCGCGGTGTGGCTCGTGTCGCTGCTCCACCTGCCAGGCATGGAGAACAATATATACTTGCAGACGGGTGTTATCATGCTCATTGGTCTGCTGGCTAAGACGGCAATCCTCATCACCGAGTTTGCTGCCGAGCGCCGCGCTCAGGGTCTTAGCATCCGCGACGCCGCCTTCGCCGCCTGCGAGGAGCGTCTGCGCCCCATCTTGATGACAGTTGTCACGATGATAGCGGGTATGATACCGCTCATCATCGCCGGTGGAGCCGGTGCCAACGGCAACCGTGTCCTTGCTCTTGGTGTAACCGCCGGTATGGCGGTGGGCACGCTTGCCCTGCTCTTTGTCGTTCCGGCGTTCTTCATAGTGTTCCAGAAGCTGCATGAGAAATTCCAGGGTCAAGCTGTGACCGAAACGTCAGATCCCGCGCAAGAAACTTCAGAACCCGCGCAAGAAGCGGTTGAAGATAAGAAAGAGACAGAAGAACCGATGCAAGAAACAGAAGAATCGGTGAAAGAGACAGTAGAAGAGACGAATGCCGAGGCTGAGAATGTTAAAGCGGTTATTGAAGAGGAGAAACCAATTGATGACACGAAAAAAACCGAATAAAATGAAAAAATTAACAATAATAGTAAGTATTGGCGTGTTGTGCCTCATGGCTGCAGGCTGCAAGTCGTTTAAAAGTCTGTATGACAAATATGAGCCTAACACCCAGATTCCTGCCGATGTGTTAGGTATCGACGCTGGCGGCTCGCTTGCTGATGTGACCGCTCCGCTATCGTGGAGGGAGTTTTTCGCCGACCCGCTTTTGCAGCGGCTCATCGACTCGGCACTGGTTCGCAACACCGATCTCAACTCGGCACGCATCGCCATTGAGCAGAGCGAGACATCATTGGAGATGTCGAAGAAGTCGATTCTGCCGTCACTGTTTTTCTCGCCATCGGGGACTATCGCCAATTTCAACAGCGCCACGTCAAAGACTTACAATGTGCCGTTGCAGGTCAATTGGGACATGGGCTCTTTAGGGTCTTACACCAATAAAAAGCGCGCCGCCAACGCCGTGCTGCTGCAAAATCGTGCCCATGAGGAGGCCGTGCGCGCCAATCTGATATCTACCGTGGCACAGCAATATTGCCTGCTGCAGTTGCTTGACCGCCAGTTAGAGATTTTATACCAAACCGACAGTCTGTGGACCGTGTCGTTAGAGACCCAGAAGGTGTTGTGGGAGAACGGCAAGATATATTCTACCGCTGTCAATCAGCTTGAGTCGTCGTGCTTGAGCGTGAAGACGCAGATTGTGGACGCCAAGCGCGACATACGTGGCGTGGAGAATGCCATCTGTCGAATATTGGCGTTGCCGCCACAGCACATCGAGCGTAACAGTTGGGGCAGCTTCACGATGCCGCAGATGGTCGCCGAGGGCATCTCGGCGCAAATGCTGATGTATCGTCCCGACATACGTCTCGCCGACTATGCCATGGAGGAAGCGTTCTACAATATGCAGACTGCCCGCTCGGCATTCTATCCCGGTCTTTCGCTCTCGGGCTCGCTAGGGTGGACCAACAGTGCCGGTGGTGCTGTCATCAACCCAGGCAAGATATTGACCAGCATCGTCGGCTCAATAGCTCAACCCATCTTTGCGCGTGGGCAGCTCAAAGGCAATCTGAAGATTGCCCAGCTCACGCAGGAAAACCTGCGCAACCGCTATGTGCAGACCATCATCGATGCCAGTAACCAGGTGAATGAGGCTCTTGCCGACTGCCAGAACGCGAGCGAGAAATATGGCTACTATCGCCGCCAGGTGGAAGTGCTCCACGATGCCTACAATGGCACCCACGAGCTTATGGACAACGGCAAGGCGAGCTATCTAGAGGTGCTCACCGCGCAGGAATCGCTGCTCAGCGCGCAGCTTAATGAGGCGGTGAACATGTATGACGCCGCCCAAGCCGTCATCGCGCTATATATCGCCCTCGGCGGAGCAACAAGATAGCTTATGGTTTAGCGCTTCGCTAGTTTGCCGCTCGCTGCGCTTCGCTAGTTAGCAGCTCGCGTTGCTCGCTAGTTAGCCGTTTCACTAGTTCCCCGATCCCCGATAAACAAAAAACGATCCCCGATCTCCGATTCCCGATCCCCGATAATCAATAACCAATAACCAAAAAACACAGTATTATGTTAAAAAAATTATTCTTAACTTGTTTTATAGTATTATTGTCGGTTGTGTCAATCAAGGCGCAACGTGTTCTTGTGATAGACAGTGATGGCATGCCCATACCATATGTCACAGTAACCACTCCCGATGGCAAGTATGTCGCCAGCACCGACATCGACGGCTGGATAGAGAATCTTGCCGGGCACACCACCATCACCTTGTCGCAAGTGGCTTATAAGCCACTCACGGTAAATCTTGCCGAGGTGGTTGATGGCGTGATTACTATGGAAGATGCCGAGTATGTGCTTCCTGACATGGTCGTCAAGCCCAAAGAATTGCTGTATGTGCAGACCTACTATCGTGTTACTCAAATCGATGAGGATGGTCCCGTCTATTACAGGGCCGGCATCATTGACAACACCTACGAGCGTGCAAAGGATAAGTTAAGCATCAAGGAGAAAAGCATCTCGGCTGCCGAGAGCGGTTTGCTTAAATTCACTCTCAACACGCTGGTGGGAGGCATGATAAAAGACCTGTGCAAGTTGCATAAGCAATCGACCTATCAAAAGGTGACCAGCAACGATGGCAAGTGGGCACATGTGAGCGTCACCCCTGACTCCACCGGCAGGCAAGTGATTAGCGACTCTGAATCGGTGCTGGGGTATATCGATGAGGACAAGCCCGGCGGCACACGCACCGTCTCGCTCAACCTGTGGCTCCTTAACAAGCATCGTGATATTGCCAATGAGAAAAATGAGAAGAAGAAAGACAAAAAGCAAGCCGAGCTTGAGGTGACCGAGCAAAACAGCGAGCATAGCTTCTTTGAGGTCTATCGCATCGACGAGAATGGGCATTCATCGATAGGCGATTTCGTGATGCAGCAGTCGCTCCACAGAGGCGAGCTCAAGCGCACAAAGAAGAAATACATCCTTATTATAGAGTCGTTTGCCACCGAGAAGGCTTATATCGACAAAAAAGAGTTCAAGCAGACCCGCAAGGACAACGATGTGGACAAGAGCTATGAGGACATGCTGCGCTATGAGAAGGCACACAACATCCCACCGCTTGCTCCGCACTTGAGAACACAAATTGACAAATTGTTTGTGAAAGGACAGTAGCGGCATTTTAACGATAAAAAGCTGCTGTATTAGGATTTTTTCTTATCTTTGCCGAAAATTTTGGAGATATGCGAACCGTGAATTTTTACTTACTGCTGATAATCAGTGCTTTGTTTTTGCTCACGTCGTGTGAACACGATGAGCCTAACCAGGTCAAGCGCCGTGGCGAGCGACAGATTTATGTGCTCACCAGCGAAGGTCACATCTATGACCTTATGGGCGACAGAATTATGGAACTCCCCAACTGCGAGTATGCAAGTGAGATAATTAGCGATGGAGATGACTATTTCGTTTCGGGAAAGAGTACCAAGGACAAGGTGGGATACTGGAAAAACGGCAAGTGGAACACGCTGCACATCGATTTTATCGATAATGTGAGCCACGAGACGCAAGGTATAGCCAAGTGGGACTATTACATCTACCTCTTTGACTATCCCTACATCTTGAAAAACAGTGGAATCTTCCCCCTTGATGACTGTGAGTATTTCAGCCCCTCAAGCCAGTGCATTGCCGTGAGCAATGGCAAATGCTATCTAGCGGGAGTTGAATGGCATGAAGGTGATGAGCCCAACGATGCGGTGCTTTACTATGAGCACAAGGGTCGCTATGCCAAGGCAGTCCTTCCCAAGCCCGGCCCCGATGTGAGCGGCCACGCCACTACAATCTATGCTTACGACGCCGACCATACCATTGTGGGAGGGCATGTGGGAACCGAGCCATGTATATGGGTTGACCAGGTGTTACAGATACTTCCTCGCACTTTTAACGCGCCTTTTTATGATGCCGACGTTCCCGTAGGTCATGTGAGCTCGACGACTTATCTTAATGGTCACATCTATGCCTGTGGCTATGAGGAAGATGAGGATCACAATATGCATGCCATTCTATGGGTTGACGGAGTGCCACAGCACCCGATGACACCCCGCCAGCAGAATGTGCGGTGGTCCTTTGCCGAGGAGTTGATTGCCTATGGCGATGACTTGTATATGCTCACTTTTGAGTGTTACGATACGGTTTCTTCTGATGGAGAGAACGATACTGAAATTGATATCCTGATTTGGATGAACGATAGGGTAATTGCCAAGTACAATGGCATTGATATCGTTAATTTCACTGTGGTATGAGGTAAGTTCATAGTTCACAGTTCATAGTTCACAGTTCACAGTTCATAGTTCACAGTTATCAGTTTTGTTCCACGTTCCACGTTCCACGCGCCGTAGGCGCACAGTTTACTTATCACTTGACACTTAAAAAAAACACGTAAATGTATATGAGATTTTTTAGAATTATAATAGTATTGGTTCTTGCAGGTGTTGCTAGCCCTTCTCAGGCACAAATTGTTACAAAGATGTTGGGCAAAGAGCAACAACAATTCAATGTCGATAGCCTCATTCACGATTTTGATAACCGTCCTTTTTTTGGCATCTTCAAGGACAACTATTTTGCGGTTGGTACGGCACTGAATCACCAGCCTAGCGAGTATAACAGCGACGTGAAGTTCCAGATCAGCTTTCGCCAGCGCCTCACCAAGTCGATACTTCCACTGCACAGCCACATTTTCTTGAGCTACTCGCAGAAGGCCATGTGGAACATCTTTGAGGAGTCGATGCCCTTCCACGACCTGAACTTCAACCCGGGAATTGGTGTGCTAACCCCCATTTTCGTTAAAGGTCGCCTAGTGGGGAGCACCCTGATCATGATTGAGCATGAGTCCAATGGCCGTGACGGTGAGGCCTCACGCAGCTGGAACAAAATCTCATTTGCTGGTTCGGCATATATGAACCGCAACTTGATGCTGCATGCCAAGGCGTGGATACCCATCATTGATGGTCAGAACAACAAGGACATCTTAAAGTACAGCGGCATTTTCCAGGGTGGAGCCCAGTTCATCTCTAACAACAGGCGCTGGGTTGCCGATGTGACCTTCGTCAAGCGGCAGGGCTGGAATTTTAGCTTCAACACTATCATCAACGTGGGCTTCCGCATCCGCGAGAAGGACAACCAGTTCCTGATGCTGCACTTCTATGACGGCTATGGCGAGAACATGCTCGACTACAATAAGTATCACTGCCGTCTGCGCCTGGGACTGCTCATCAGGCCCTCTTTCTTCAGCGACTTCTAGGCCAACGAGCCGACAAGTAACAAGCTAACAAGGCAATAGTAGCCGTCGCACTTCTTACTTCTTACTTAAATAAAAATCACTGTCTTCCATAAACGATAAACCATAAACGATAAACGAAATTCGATCCCCGATCCACGGACAAGGCACGCCTTGTCCCTACATAACACTTAACAATTAAACTTAACTCCTTTTGCCTATATAGATAATGAGACGCTATTTCTTGACATTGATGATTGTGTTGGCTTTGCCGGTGCTGTCATGGGGGCAGCAAGCAGCAGTGCAACATGTTCTGCCCGAGCGGCGCGACACCGTGGCTCTCGACACCGTGGCTCTCGACACCGTGCAGCAGCTAAGCAAGTTTCAACAGTTTAAGCAGAGCATCACCAAGCGCATCAACGACAAGCTCAATGAACCTTACGACACCACTCGCGACAACCGCTACTGGTGGCGCGCCATGAAACATGGCAAGGTCAACTTCAATGACAGCTCTATGCGTTATCCCAAGTTTCTCATGTTTTGCTACAAGACCTACAAGTGGGGCGACAAGGCCTTTAACAGCTACGACAGCGCCTACGTGGTGGGTACCGGCAAGAATTGGAAACTCATTCTCAAGAGCGACAACTGGATAGACAGCTACACCGGCACGCCATTTAAGGGTGCTAGCATGATGATTAACAGCAATCTGGTGTCAAACATAGGTGTGTCGCTGTCTTTCATGGCAGTGAGTGTGGGTTATTCTGTGAGCATCAGCAACTTGGTGCACGGGGGCAAGTTGTCTAACAAAGTGGATTTCTCCTTTACCTGCGCACGCTTTGCTGCCGATGCCTTTTACTGGGAGAACAGTAATGAGATTAATGTCACCTATAGCGACAAGAACATTGATGACCAAAAGCACAAGTTCAGGCTGCCCGGCGTGAAACGCAAAGCAATGGGACTTACAGCCTATTATTTCTTCAACAACCGCCGTTACGCACAGGCGGCAGCCTATTGCTTCTCGAAGTATCAGAAGCGCAGCGCCGGCTCTTTCCTGGCGGGTTTCAGCCTCCAGCATTTTGACGTGAAGCATAATGCTGACCTGTTCACTGATGAGGCCAAAGAGGTTCTACCCGAGCAGACCGAAATCCCAGGCATCCTCTACAACGACTACTGCTTGCTTGTGGGCTATGGCTACAACTTTGTGCTCGGGCGCAAGTGGCTGCTGAACCTCACCTTGACACCCTATATAGGCTATCGCTACAACATCACGGTGGAGCCAGGCCAGAAGCGTAGCGACATCTCGCTCAACCTGCGTGGTCGCATAGGCCTGGTGTATAACCACAAGAAATTCTTCATGGGGCTGCAAGGCTATGCCGACCACCACCGCTACAAGGTGAAAGACAGTCGCCTCTATAACTCCATGATAGAATTAACCGCACTGGCTGGAATAAGGTTCTAAGTTTTAGTGCATCAGTTAAGAGTTGACCAATAAAATGCATAATTCATAATGCACGAATGCACGTTCCTCGTTCCACGCGCCGTAGGCGCACAGTTTACTCAGTTAAGAGTGGCACGGGGTACCAAAAAATCGTTATCTTAGAGTCGTGTTCTCATTAGATTCTACATTTTGATACACCATTGTTTTGAGATTTGAGTGGAGCATTGCTGTTACGCTCGTTGCTCGCTGTGCACTGTCCTCATGTTCTGTCTTGATGTATGCTCGTTTCATTTTTTTATATTAGTGTCCGATAAAAATCAGTAATGGGCAAAAAACACCCTCGGCAAAATTATCTTTGAAAAAAGCACCGATAAAAGACAAAGTTTTTGTGCCTTTGCATTAAGTATTAATTTTTTAAATAATAAAAATATGAAAAACGTTCTCATTTCTTTATCATTGATGTTGTTATGTGCGTTGTCGCTGCGTGCACAACGTGTCCAGGTGCTTGACAATGACGGCTTGCCTGTTCCATTTGTGGCGGCAACCACACCCGATGGCAAATACATCGCCAGCACCGATGCCAATGGTTGGTTTGATGATTTAAGCGGAAACAAAACCATCCATCTGTCTCAAGTGTCTTACAAGCCGCTGACGATTGATGTAGCCAACATTAAAGGCAACACAATCGTCCTCGATGACGCGAACTACAACTTGCCCGAGGTTGTTGTCAAACCCAAGGAGCTGCTGTATTGCCAGACCTATTTCCGCACAGTCTATATCGATGATGATGGTCCCAACTATTTTCGTGGTGGAGTAGTTGACAACTCTTATAATATTGCCAAGAAAAAAGTAGATGCCAAGTCTCGCCATCTCTCCAAGGCTCAAAGCGCTTTCTGGCGTGCCCTTTACAGCAGCACGTCAGGGAGGTATGACAGATATACAAAATTGCCTGAAGAATCATATTACAATAAATTGTGCAAACTTCAGCAGCAAGGCACAATCACCATAACCGATGCTGGAGATGGACGTCAAATTATTGCTGACAGCCTAAGCCAACTAGGCTATATCTACTGGGATAAAAAAGAACGCACTCGCACTGTGTCGTTCGACATAAGCACCTACATTAATCATCGTGAGAATAAAGAGAAAGAAGAGGAAGCTGCCAAAAAAGGTAAAACATTTGTCCCCGACACCGTAAAGCAACAGCGCCATAAGGTGACATTCTATCAGGTGTATCGCACCGACTCAATAGGGAATTCAACTACCGACGACTTTTTAATGACGCAGTACACAGATATTGGACGCCACCGTCATTCTGACAAAGAATACATTATTCAAGTCCAAGCCTTTGCCACCGACTATGCCTACATCGACAAGAAAGATTATAAGCAAATGCGCAATGACAACAAGGTGGAGATGAATATTCTCGAACTGCGACAATTTGAGAAAAACAACAAGATTCCCCCACTTGCATCAAATATTCAAGAGCAAATAGACAAACTCTTTGAGAAAGAACTGAACAACTAGCATTGAGAAGCTGAATTTGATATCTGCCCATTCAGAAGTTTCAGTTGTTTATAATTTTGAGTTCGAATTTTGACACGCCCTCTATTTTTTTCCTCCTCTCATTTTTTTTATCGGACACTAATGATTTTTTATAATTGTATATTTGGAATAGTGTTCAAAAAGTGGTAATTTTGCACCTTTATAATAGTGCTATATTTATAATTATCTGCTACTAAGTGAAATGAGAAAGGCATTAACATTCCTGTTTACAATGTGGTTAGCGCTCACGGCAGTAGCTCAGGTGACGCTCGACTCATGCAGGCACATGGCACTGCGCAACAACAAGCAGATGGCCGTGGAGCAGCTCAAGATTGAGCAAGCTGGCTACCAGCGCAAGCAGGCCGAGGCGGCCTACAAGCCCTCTATTGACTTTGCCGGCACCTATCTCCACACGGGCCGCAACATCTCGCTTGTGGATATCAACAATATCACTCCCACACAGTTCCTTAACCCCTCCACTGGCAATTATGATTTCACGCTCGAAGCGCTGGGAGGACTAGGCATCTCGGTTGACGGCAAGTATGTGAATGCTGCCACGCAGCGGGTGAAAGACGCCCTCACCTTCGATGCCAAGAACGTGTTTGCCGCCGGCGTGCTGGTGACGCAGCCCATCTATATGGGTGGAAAAATCAAGGCGATGAACCAAATCACGAGGTATGCCGAGCAGATAGCTCAACTTCTCCGTGACAACAAGGCCGAGGATGTGATATGCGAAGTTGACCAGGCTTACTGGCTGGTGGTGTCGCTAAAGTCGAAGGAGCGTCTAGCCGAGAGCTATCTTGACTTGGTCACTAGTCTCGACAACGACGTGAAAAAGATGATGGAGCAGGGCGTGGCAACACGCGCCACACTGCTCAGCGTGGATGTGAAGGTAAATGAGGCCAATGTGGCGCTTACAAAGGTTCGTAATGGCCTGGTGCTCTCACGCATGGCACTGGCACAGATATGCGGCGAGCCACTTGATGAACCAATGATTCTTGCCGACGAGCTGCGCACCGACCTTGACGTGTCGCTGCATCCGAGCACTATCAATATGAGCGAGGTGTATAACCGCCGCAACGACTATAACGCTCTGGAGCTAGGTGTTAAGGTCTATGACGAGAAGGCCAAGGTGGCGCGCAGCGAGATGCTTCCAACGATAGCCGCCGTGGGTACGCTATTCACCTCCAATCCTCATGTTTACAATGGCTTCAAGAAGGAGTTTGGTTTCAACTACGCCATTGGTGCGGTGGTCAAGATTCCGCTGTGGCATTGGGGAGGGTTGAGCAACAAATACAAGGCTGCACTTGTCGATGCCAAGATCAAGCATCTGGAGATGGAAGAGGTCAAGGAAAAGATTGAGCTTCAGGTGACGCAAGCCAACTTCAAATATCAGGAGGCATATAAGACCTACGAGGCAACCAAAGCCAATCTCGCTAAGGCCGACGAGAACCTGCGCATCGCCCAGCTGGCGTTCCGTGAGGGCATGGCTACCAGCGACGAGGTGCTCACCGCGCAGACCGCCTGGCTCATGGCTCACAGCGAGAAGATTGACGCCGAAATTGAGGTGATGATGTGCGATGTATATCTCTCGAAGGTAACCGGAAATTTGAATTATTAAGCTGACGAGCTGACAAGCAAACAAGGCAATTGCAATATCCAACTCTCACTTGATGCTTACGGACGAGGCAGGCCTCGTCCCTACAAAACTGACAACAGATAACTGACAACAGATAACTGACAACAGATAACTGACAACAGATAACTTATAATTATGGGAAAGAATATTAACGATAAAAAATGCGATGAAGGCACCCAGACCGAGGGGTTTCCCACTTTTGATGAGAATAAGGGAACTGCTGAGGAGGTGAAAAAACAAACTCATGCGAAAGAAACTGCTGACGTGGAGGCTAAAGAAGACGACAACGCCGTCACAAAACCGCTCACCGAGCAGGAGGAGAAAGCCAAGCGCCGCAAGATAAGGCAGGCTAAACGCTTGGCGCTTATCGCCTCTATGCTCATTCTTGTGGCCGTGGTCGCCAGCATGGCGATTTGGGGCATCATGCACCTGCGACCCAGCGACAAGTCTATCCAAGGGCAGGCCGACTGTGAGGTGGTGCGTGTGTCGGGCAAACTTGCCGGACGCTTGGTAGAGCTTTACGTCAAGGAAGGCGACTATGTTCACAAGGGACAACGTTTAGCAAAAATCTATTCTTCGACCACCGATGCCACTTACTCTAAAGCTAAAGAGATGAAAAACGTGGCAGCGAGTCAGAACCAGAAGGTTGAGAGGGGTACTCGCTATGAGATTGTTGAGTCGGCACGCAAAATGGTTGATCAAGCAAAGTCGGTGCGTCAGCAAGCGATTGCCGCCGAGGAGATTACCCGTAAAACATACGAACGCACCAATAACCTTTATAAAGAAGGTGTAGTCACCGAGCAAAAGCGTGATGAGGCAAAGGCGGCTCTTGATGCCGCCACTGCCGCTGTGGGAACTGCTAACGCTGCGGTCGAGGCCGCCGAAGCCCAGTTACAGATGGCTCAGAATGGTGCTCAGGCCGAGGACAAGGCGGCATCACGTGGCATGGAGAATGTGGCTCAGGCATCGGTGCGTGAGGTGGAGGCACTTCTCGAAGACGAATACCTGATAGCACCGTGTGACGGAGAGATTACAAGCATCTATCCCCATGTGGGCGAACTTGTGATAATGGGTTCTCCCATCATGACTATCGCCAATATCGATGATATGTGGGCTGCCTTCAGCGTGCGCGAGGAGAAACTCAACGACCTGCCCATGGGCAAGGAAATTGACGTTGAGATTCCCGCTTTGGGCAACACAAAGGCGAAAATGCAGGTGTTCTACGTTCACGACATGGGCAGCTATGCCACCTGGAGCGCTACAAAAGCCTATGGCGATTACGACAGCAAGACATTTGAAGTGAAAGCCCGGCCAGTGTCGCCAATACCGAATTTCCGCCCTGGAATGTCAGTAATTCTAAAATAAGTGTTAAGCTCTAAGTGTTAAGTTTTAAGTAGATTTTTCTTCGAAAAATGGACGATATTAAACGCATAAAGTCAAGGAATTTTGCTCTGAGAATAATAAAGTTATATCGTTTCTTAATAGATAATAGAGTTTATGACATTGCTAAACAAATTTTGCGTTGTGGAACTTCAATAGGAGCTAATGTGGCAGAGGCAGAATGTTCTGAAAGTGATAGCGACTTTATTCACAAACTTGCGATAGCCCTAAAAGAAGCAAATGAAACAGAATATTGGTTAGACTTATTGTGGAGGTCTGACTTAATCACAATACAACAATATGAGTCACTTAATAATGATTGTGTTGAGCTGATAAAAATATTAAAGTCAATTATTAACTCAATGAAACAAAAGAAGAACACATAACACTTATCACTTAACACTTAACACTTATCACTTATCACTTAACACTTAACACTTAGAAGATTGTGCTACGCATTTTAGTCAATTCAATAATCCGTGGTTGGAAGCAGCTAGCTCGGCGGCCGTTGTACATTTGTATGATGGTCATCGTGCCGCTTTTGAGCGCATGGTTCTTCTTCGACCTTATGGAGGATGGCGTTGTGAAACGCACTCCCGTGGGGATTGTTGACCTTGACAAGAGCGACATGTCTCGCAAATTGACCCGCAACCTCAACACCTTGCAGCAGGTGGAGATAAAAAACACCTACGGTTCCTATCAAGAGGCATTAGATGCTGTGCAGCGCGGCGAGGTGTTTGGTTTCTTCTTTATTCCCAGTGACTTCTCTACCAAGGCATTGAGTGGCCATAAGCCGACGTTGAGTTATTATATCAACTACTCTTACTATGCGCCAGCGTCGATGCAGTATAAAGGTTTCAAGACTATTACAGTGCTTGCCAATGGCGGCATCGTGAGCAGTGTACTCACCACCGCTGGCATGCCTAAGGAGATGGTCAGTGCCACCCTTCAACCAGTGGTGACCCATGTCCATCCCCTCAAGAACCCGTGGCTGAGTTATAACTACTACTTGAGTAGCTCGTTTGTGCCTTGCTTGCTGGCACTGATAGTGATGCTTATCACGGTGTTCAGCATAGGTATGGAGTGGCATGCCGGCACAAGCCGCAACTGGCTTCGCACCGCCGACAACTCGATAGTTCTCGCTACCTTTACCAAACTGTTCCCTCAATCCTTCATTTTTATCAATGTGGGACTGGCGATACAGTACATGATGTATGTGAAATATGGTTTCCCGCTGAACTGCAACCCCTGGAACATGATAGCTGCGATGGCGTTGCTGGTGCTTGCTTGTCAAGGGTTTGCGCTGTTCATCATCAGCTTGGTGCCCAATTTCCGTTATGCCTCCACGATATGCACTTTATTCGGAATGCTATCGTTCTCGTTCTGCGGATTCTCGCTGCCCGAGGAGGCGATGTACTCTTGGGTGTCGCCGTTAGGCTACCTGATGCCTATCAAGTATTATTTCTTGATAAATGCCGATCAGGCGTTGAACGGCATCGATTTGCACTATTCTCGCCTCTACTATGTGATATTAATCCTTTACAGCCTCCTGCCTGTGACCATGCTGTGGAAACTGAGGAAGCATTGCCTTGACCCATTCTATATACCTTGATGACGATGAAACGCGATAGTAAAATATTAGGGTGGTTGCACAGCATAGTGCTCACGATGAAGCAGGAGTTCAAGCACATCTTCCGCGACGAGGCTGTGGTGATTTTCTTCGTCGTGCTGGCGATAGTCTATCCCCCTCTCTACTCGCTCATCTATAACCCCGAGGTGGCACGCGATGAGGCGGTGGTAGTGGTTGACGACAGCCACTCGGCACTGAGTCGCCAATTTGCTCGCGACCTTGACGCCAGCCCCGACGTGAGCGTCATCGCATACGCCCACGACATGGACGAGGCCCGCGAGTTGATGGCGAAAAAGAAATGTTATGGTATTGTGTATTTCCCTGCCGACTTCGAGACTGAAGTGATGCGTGGCAATCAGGGCCATGTGTCGCTCTACTGCGACATGAGCGTGATGATGCGCTACAAGGCGATGCTCACGGCATTGACTAACGTTCAGATGGAGACCTGCTCGCGGTTGCAGGGCGAAAAGTCGTTCAGAATAATCAGCCTTGACGGTGGATTGGTAGATAACCGCCAAGTGCCGCTTGGCAACACGGCGATGGGCATCGCGTCGGCTGTGCTGCCTTTCATTTTGGTGTATGTGCTTCAGCAAGGAATGTTATTGGGTATCGCCATGCTCCATGCCGGCAGCATGGGTCGCCGTCGCCGCAACCGTGGCATCGACCGCCTCGACGAGGTAAAGGCCACTCCTGGCGCAATGCTCATAGGCAAGACGTTGGTTCACCTGTTCTACTATCTGCTGCCGGCGATATTTGCTTTGCACATTGTGCCTATCATTTTCAAGTTCCCGATGAACGGCAATTTCTTGGAGATTGCCATGCTCATGTTCCCCTTCCTGATTGCCTCGTCGCTTTTCGGGCAGGTGATGCGTGTGTTTGTCAACAACCGCGAGGGAGTGTTCTTAGTGCTTGCCTTTACATCGCTGATTTTTGTGTTCCTTACCGGTGTGTCGTGGCCTCATTACCAGATAGCGCCTTATTGGGATGTCTTGAGCAGAATGATACCCGGCTATTGGGCGGCAACAGCCTATGTGCAGATGCAGGTGGGCGGTGCCTCCCTCTCGCAGATGAGCGATATCTACATAGCGTTGTGGGTGCTGGTAGGAATATATTATGTGCTTGCCTATCTAGTGGAGCTATTTGTGCTTCGTCCACGCTACCGCGCCATGCAGCTCGAGTGCGAGCTCGACCCCGAGGCGATGCAAAAACGCACCCTCTTCCTTCAGGGCGATGATGACATGCTCAACCCCGAACTGCTCGAGGATGACGAGGAAGATGAGTAACTATTAATTCAAGTTACTGTTTTTTATTTGATCAAGCATTTAGATATAGTTTCAACATGCCTAAACAATTGTCCCTTGTTGAAAAAATTCTATTACAAAGTGGTTAATCACATTAATGGATTTATAAAATAAATAAACGTAAAAATGCTTGTTCCTTTGTCGGAGATTGTTTAACGATTTGGGTTTATTGTTCAATACCGAGCATCACGTTGTAGCCGTAGGTGATGTCTGAAGAGTTTATTATTCCGTCTCCATTAAGGTCGAGTTGCTCCTCGTTATATTCTAGGTCAGTGCCTAGCATATAGTTGTAGATTTGGGTTATTGTTGCGGCACTTATAGTGAATGGATCGACATATCCTTTGTGCCAACGATTGATTTGAGATGTTATGCTATTATAATTTCTTTGATACCAATTCATTACGTATTCCACTTCTTGGTTAATGTCTTCGGTGATGATGATTCTCTCGTCATAGTCCTCACCCTCTTCCACACTTTCAGCTATATCTTTCCAGAGGTCATATTCACGTTGCCAAGCTCCGCTATCCACGAATCGCTGAGCAATGGCTGTGATGTGGCTCCTGATGTTTTCAGGTGAGAATACCGAGTCTTTAAGTTCGTCCCATCTATCTGCTACGCGGTACCTGAAGTCATCGATATTGTAGGCAACGATGCGGTTGAATGGTCCAAATGCGTTGAGGCGGTTTAGCAGCGATGTGTAGAACTGCGGGTTTCCGTTGCAGTTGCGCCCCAGGCAGGCATCCATGTCCCATGGCGTAATCATGTAGCGGTGTTCAAAATTGATATCGGGAGTGGAGAGAAAAGTGTTCTTGTAGGGCATATCGTCAATACCAAGAGCTACCAGCAAGATAAAATAATCTACCAGATTGTCGGTGTAATACCACTCGTATAAGTGAGCCGTGAAGTAGTCAAGTTGGGTCTTGCCGTTAAAGTCGATAAGTTCCATCAATGGCTGCCAGCTCTCAAGCGATGGGTAGTCTTCGGGGTATTGAAGCTCAAAGGTGTTCCATTTGGTGGTGTCGGTGCGGTCTTCCTCGTAGTCGAGCAGGGCATTCGACACTCCGCTGCCCTTTCCCTTGTAGAGCACTCCCTTCACTGTCACTGAGCCGTCGTCATTCACCTTAGCTTTGCGCAGGTTGAGCAGCTGGCGGTTGATTTTGTCGCTCAAGTGGTAGATGCCGGCATAATCCCCATTTATAAACACCTCAACCATCGTTCCCACTGTGCCGTTGCGATTGCCAAATTTGGTGTCCCACATAGTGTGGCTGTATTCATTCCAGATGTCGAAGCACACACGGTTACGCATCCTTAGCTTGTCGATGCCCATGGCGTCGAGAATCCAGGAGTTGTCGGTGCGCAGTCCTAGCAGGTTGGCGTCGAGCTTCTCGCCTACTTCGTCAACGAGCTTGATGGCAAATGACCACTTTTGCAAGAACAGTGCCGTCTTGCCACGCTGACGCACCAGGCAACTGTAGGTCTGCGATGTTGTCGCCCCGTCTTTGTGTTCAAAGAGAGTGAACCTTCCCGGCATGAAGTACAGAAATCCCACCGAGTCGATGTCCACTTCCACATTGACCAACGGCAGCGACTTATCGCTCATGCACGCTACCATGTCATCGAAGTTTTGGCTCCATCCCTGCAGAGAAATAGAACACAGCAAAATAATATGTAGTAATCGCTTCTTCATCAATGAGAGGATAATGTTACTGGTTTTCAATGCCTAAAATGAAGTTATAGGCCTCGGTCACGTCGGTGGCGTTTATGAATCCGTCTTTGTTGAGGTCTATTTTTTCGTCAAAGGTAGCATCAAAACCGAGCATGTAGTTATACATTTGGGTTATTGTTGACGTGTTGATTTCCACATAGTCCTCGCGCCAAGAGTCAATGCGCACATTGACGAAGGCGAGGTTGGCTCTGTACCAGGTGAGCGCATACTGCACTTCGGAATATACATTGGGTCTTACCATTGTCATATAAGAATAATTCCACCGCTCGTACTCTCGTTGCCAGGCTCCGCTCTCCACAAAACGCTGTGCTATGGAGTTTATGTGGTTCTCAATGTTGGTGGGCGAGAGTGATGACTCTATGAGTTCAAACCATCGTTGCGCCACTTTTTGCCTGAAACCGTCAATGTTCTGTACTGAGAGGCGGTTAAAGGGTCCATATCTGTCGAGGCGCCCCAAAGGAGTATAGTCAGGAGCTTCTAAGCCGCTCCATTCCCTCCCGAGGCATGCGTCGAGATCCCAGGGTGTGATCATGAACCGATGCTCGAAGTTGATGTCGGGTGTGGAGAGGAAGGTGTTTTTATAGGGCATGTCCGAGAGTCCCAGAGCTGCGATAAGCACCCAGTAATCGACAAGATTGTCAACATAGTACCACTCGTTGTAGTGTGCCTTGAAGTATTCTAGGTCGCTCTTGCTGTTGAAGTCGATAAGGTTCATCAGCGGTTGCCACGCTTGGAGCGATGGATAATCGTCGGGATACTGGAGTTCAAAACAGTTCCATTCCACATCGTCGGTGTCGTCCTCGTTGTAATCAAGGAGCGTGTTGGTCGTGCTGGTGCCATTTCCCTTGTAGAGAAGTCCCTTCACAGTCACAGAGTCCTCCACCTCTTTGGCTTTGCGCAGGTTGAGCAGCTGGCGGTTAATCTTGTCGCTAAGGCAGTAGATGCCGTTGTAGTTGCCGTTTATAAAAACTTCTACCATCGTGCCCACTGTACCATTGCGATTGCCGTGTTTTGTGTCCCACATCGTGTGGCTGAACTCGTTCCAGATGTCGAAGCACACACGGTTGCGCATCCTCATCTTGTCGTAGGCCATAGCGTCGAGAATCCAGGAGTTGTCGGTGCGAAGTCCCATTATGTTAGCATCGAGTTTCTCACCCTCGTCGTCAACGAGCTTAACGTTGAAGGATTTCTTGGGATTGGTGAGCGCGAGCATTCCTCTATATCTCACCTGGCAGTTGTAGCTGGTTGTTTCTACAGTATTGTCTTTGTACTCTGAAAGATAGATTTTTCCGGGCACATAATTGTTGCTGTTAACTTGGCCTATTTCCACCTCCATGTTGACCAGTGGCAGCGATAACTCGCTCATGTCTGCCACCATGTCGTCATAGCTCTGTGCCCATCCTGGCAAGACAAGAAGGCACAGCATAATGATATGTAGAAATCGATAAGGCTTCATAATAATCTGCAAAAATATTGATTTTTTTTGGTATAATTGTGATATTCAACCGAAATTCTGTGTATTTTTGCAAAAAAACCGCAATTTATGAAATGTTTTCATGCCATATATTCTTTTTTTATGCTCTCGTTTGTGGTATTGATGCCGCAGCAAGCTATAGCACAAAGCGATACTGCCAATAATTATCTCCTCATGCCGCTGGTCTTTGACAGGCAGCAGTCACCGCAGTCGCCGCTCTTGCCACTAGCGGCAGGCACCTCTCAACAAGGGCTGCAGCTTGATGACGGCTGGCTCAACAAGGCTCGGCAGCGGTGGGGTAGGGTACACGACACCCGCTACAGCCTGATGATTGACAATCCTGAACTGGTGCGCTATAACGAGGACTTGCTGCCAAAGCCTCCTAAGGAGGTGGTGGTGGAGGCCGACCCCTCTAAGACCGAGCTGCAAGTAGATACTAAGGATATCGACAGCGAGAAGTTCAAGCCTGTTGATCGGCGCGAGGTTAGGATGCACAACTGGCTTCACACTTTTGTGGGGAGCCTGCACGGCACACAGGCCTATATCAGCAACAACTGGTATCAGGGTGGAGAGAACAACCTCAACCTTCTCGGTGATGTGCAGTGGGATTGCAACCTCAACCAGACTCTTCATCCCAAATGGCTCTTCAACAACACCCTGCACTACCGCTTGGGTGTGGCGACGGCTAAGGGCGACAGTCTGCGTAGCTACAGCATCAACGAGGATAATTTCGAGTTCAACTCGCAGCTCGGCTACAAGGCGGTAAAGAACTGGTACTACTCGGCGACGCTGCTCTTCAAGACGCAGCTGCTCAACTCCTACGTCACCAACAGCCGCGACTTGGCGGCATCGTTCCTCTCATCGGGTGAGCTTAACGTGGGTCTTGGTATGACCTATAATTACAAGGACAAAGACGGCTACAAGGTCTTCACGCTCTCGATAGCTCCGCTGTCTTACAATATTAAGATTTGCCGCGACATCGTGAGGCTCGACCCAACGAAGTTTGGCATCGATGCCGGTCACCACACCAAGCACAACTTTGGTTCGAATGTAGAGGCGAAATTTGAGTGGAAAATCACGCCGAGCATCACTTGGAAGACGAGGTTCTATGCCTTTACCGACTACCATTATGTGCAGGGCGACTGGGAAAACACCCTCTCGTTTGCTGTCAACAGCTTCCTCAACACCCAGATTTTCACCCATCTGCGCTATGACAAGTCGCGCCCTTGGGTCGAAGACTGGAAATACTGGCAGTTCAAAGAAATCCTGAGCTTTGGACTTACCTATAAGTTTGCTACGAAGTAATTTGTCACACTAATAGGATGGATATATAATTTAATTAAATCTGAAATAAAAGACTAAATTGTTGTAATTATGGAAATAAAAAGACATTTTAAACATCCGTTGTCGAAATTGACAATCATGCTGCTTATGGCACTGCTTCCACCACAAGTGGCAACTGCTTATGATTTTAAAGATAGCAACTTTTGCTACCAAATTAACGAAGATGGCAAAAGTGTGACACTGACGTATGATGAGCATGAAAAAGGAAACTTGATAGGCGAAATTGTTATTCCTTCATCAGTATCTTTCAATGGCAAACGATATTTTGTGACTACAATAGGCGTTGGGGCGTTTGAAGGTTGTTCTCGCTTAACAGGAATTACTATTTCCAAATCAATAGAAGAAATACAAAGAAAGGCTTTTTATGGATGTGATGGCATAACGAGTATCACTGTAGAGCCTGAGAACAAAGTGTTTGATTCACGTGATAACTGTAATGCTATCATAAGAACAGCCGATAATGCACTTTTAAAAGGATGTAAAAACACAATAATACCTTCATCTGTAACAGCATTAGGTGGTAATGCTTTCGATGGCTGTACAGGTCTTACGAAGATTACTATTCCAAGTTCAATAACATCAATTGATGGAGGTGCGTTTCGTGGATGCACAGATTTGTCAAGTATCATTGTTGAGGAAACCAATGAGGTATATGATTCACGAAATAACTGTAACGCCATTATTAAAACAGCAGACAATACTCTTATTGCTGGTTGTAATAATACAACCATCCCTAACTCTGTGAAGACAATCGATATTGGTGCTTTTGATGGTTGTGCAGGCTTGATGAGCATTACAATACCAAAATCGGTTACAGAAATTAAACTTTGGGCTTTTGTTGCTTGCTCTGGATTGACAAGCATCATTGTTGAGGATGGAAACAATGTATATGACTCGCGTGAAAATTGCAATGCTATTATAGAAACATACAGCAATACCTTAATAGCAGGATGCAAAAATACAACAATCCCCCCATCAGTGATAAATATCGGCTCATGGGCATTCTCAAACTGTGCTAGTTTGACCAACATCACAATTCCCCAATCTGTTAGAAAAATTAGTGATTTAGCTTTTTCTCATTGTACGGGCTTGACGAGCATCACCATACCCAAAAATGTTGAGTCAATCAAAAGCGATGCATTTCGTGGTTGTACAAACTTAATAAGCATAATTGTAGAGAAAGGTAACAAAGAATATGATTCACGTAACAACTGTAATGCTATAATAAAAACATATAGCAACACTCTTATTGCAGGTTGCAAAAATACAATCATTCCCCCTTCTGTTACATCAATCGAAGCTAGTGCATTTGCTGATTGCACAGGCTTGACGAGCATAATTATCCCCAAATCAGTAACAAATATTGGCTTAAGTGCATTTGATGGTTGCATTGGTTTGACATCAATTCACAGTCAAATTGAGAATCCTTCCAATTGTGAGATGCTGAATTCTGTGACTTTTGCAGTCTTTAAAGGTGTTGACAAGGAGAAATGCACACTCTATGTTCCCAAAAAGTCTGTTAATTTATACAAAAATGCAGAACAATGGAGCGATTTTAAAAATATAAAAGCTGAGACGGGAACTTCAACCACTCAAAAGGGCAATAAAGGGACAAAGAAACGCAATCGCCGTCGTTGATGACACCAAATCTAACTTCGGCGGACAAGGCAGACCTTGTCCCTACAGAGATGGAACTATAAAAACATAATTATGAAACGTATCTCTTTTGCGATATTAATGCTGATAAGCCTTGCTGTGGTGCAGGCAAAAACTGATTTGCCTGAGCAGTCGGTGATTGTGCCGGGATTCAATGAGCAGGTGGCGCGAGAGCGGCTGCTGGATAGCGACTTGCAGCCGCTAGAGGGCATCTGGTATTATCCCAACGAGGACATGACCATCGCCATCGAGCGGTGGCAGCCCGAGCCGTCGCACAAGATAGGCTACCGGCTGCTGCTGGTCGCCAGCGACGACCTGGAGCTGCTGCCCGGCACGGTGATAGGCTACATCGAGGCGAGCGCGGTCGATAGCAAGTATCACCTGTGGCTCTATAGCGAGCGCAACAAGGTGACGCTGTGCGGTCCCATGGAATGTGTCGCCACGCTCAACAAGGACGCCACGTCGCTCACCTTCGACCCTCCGCACTGGGAGGTGAAGGTGAGAGTGAACTTCGCCCGCTTCCTGCCAAGCCTCTTCAAGGGCATCTCGGTAATTCCCGATGTCGAGAAAGAGAAGCTCCCCGTGGGCTTCAGGAAAATATTCCCCGCCGACGGAAACGGAAACAAGTTCAACAAAGTGAGATACCTGTGATAAGTGTTAAGTGATAAATGTTAAGTGTTAAGTGGGGGACAAGGCGTGCCTTGTCAGCCAAAATGTTAAGTTTTAGTTTCTATCAATTATGATGAAAATCAAGATTGCAATTTTGATAACTGTCACGGTTGTAGTGGCCTTCTTGTCGATGGCTCGCACTCGCACCACACAGAATCAACTCAAGAACAACTCGCTGCTTGTGGAGCAGATTCCTGATGTGGCAGTGCCCGACTCACTGCTGCGCGACCTAGAACCTAATGCCGTTACCTTGAAAGGCTACAGCAAGAAGGCGAGCGACTCGCGCGAGTCGTTCTTCGTCACTAACAATACTAACCACCGCATCTCTCACATACGCCTGCTCATGCGCTACTCGCTGATGAACGGTGAGATGCTCCACGAGCGCACCGCCACAGTAGAGGTTGACCTCAAGCCTGGAGAGACGCGCCTTGTCGCCATCAAGACCTTCGACGTGCAGCGACTTTTCTACTACTACGCCGGTCCCAAGCCCCGCAAGAGCGCCACACCCTTTAAAGTGGCTTTCCGCCTTGTAGGTTATGACATCCCGGTGGGATGTTGACATCTGTGTAGCGTGGACTCTTCTTTAAGCCATGGTTATGGGCGATGACAAGTTGCATAGATTCCTGCATGACGTGAGTGGCGTGGAGCTGCCTTCTCGATTTACCTATCCCATGTACTATGTTCCGCATGAGCTGTGCAAGATTGCTGCTCAGGAGGTTATGGACTACGCTCTAAATCAAGAGCTGTGGCGCGACGAGCTACTTGCCGGCAAGATGCTCGGCGTGCTGGTGGTGAGGGACAGCAACGATAAACTGGGCTATCTCGCTGCCTACTCGGGCAATCTTGCCCACAACGGCAACAACCCCTACTTCGTGCCGCACATCTACAACCTGCTTGAACCGCAAGGGATGTTCCGCATTGGCGAGGCTCAAATCACCGAGATAAACCACCGCATCGAGGCGCTGGAGAACTCGACCAAAAAGAAAGAACTTGAAAACCTGCGCCACAACACAATGATGAACCAAAGCATTGAAGTTGGCGCGATGACGGTGGCTCACGAGAAAGCGAAATCCCACCGCGATGCGTTGCGAGCAGCTGGGAACCTAACACCCGAACAGGAACAGAAACTTATCAAGGAGAGCCAGTTCCAGAAAGCAGAGTTGCGTCGCCTCAAGAAGCGTCACCGCATGGAATTGGAGCAGATTGACCAGCGCATTAGTGACCAAGACTCAACTGTCGCCCACCTCAAAGCGCAACGCAAAGCCATGAGCGAGATGCTGCAACAACAGCTGTTCCGCCTCTTTGTGGTGCGTAACGCACGAGGCGAGAGCATGGATGTGGCAACTATCTTTGAGCGACGCCTCAACCGTCTGCCACCTGGTGGCACTGGCGAGTGTTGCGCACCTAAGCTGCTGCAATATGCCTTCCTGCACGACCTAAAGCCAGTGTGCATGGCAGAGTTCTGGGTGGGACAGTCGCCGCATGGCGAGGTGCGACATCACGGTCATTACTATCCTGCTTGCCGCAGCAAGTGCCTTCCGCTCATGGTTTTTATGTTGCAAGGCCTTGACGTAGAGGTTAATCCGCTTATCACCAAGTACAATGACAACGAAGTGAAAGTCATCTACGAAGACAAGTGGCTGATAGTCATCAACAAGCCAGCTGGGATGCTCACCGTGCCGGGAAAGGACGAAGAGGCTGTCTCGGCTTTAGAGATTGTGAGCGGAATGCCAAAAAATGAAAATACTAGAACTGAAGCCGATTCCCAATCCTCGATTCTCGTTCCCCGTACCGTAGGTGTTTTTGAGGTACACCGCCTCGACCAGGCGACAAGCGGACTGGTGGTCTTTGCCAAGACCCATGAAGTGCAGAAGCTTTTGCGACAGCAGTTTGAACAACGCACGGTGAGCAAGACCTACCTCGCCCTGCTCGACGGCACGCCGTCCGAGAAACAGGGGACGATAGTGCTGCCGCTTCGCCCCGACCCTGACGACCGACCACGACAGGTGGTGGATATGGAGAACGGAAAGCAGGCAATCACAAAATATAGAGTGCTGGAGTATCGTGGCGATAAAACACTAGTGGAGTTCACGCCGCTCACTGGCCGCACCCACCAACTCCGCGTCCACGCCTCGCACCCGCTGGGTCTCAACTGCCCCATCACAGGCGATATGCTCTACGGCACCGCCAGTGACCGCCTCTATCTCCACGCCATGACACTCTCCTTCACCCATCCCATTACTGGTGAGCCAATGAGCTTCACTAGCACCACAAATTCGGCATTTTTATCAAACTGAACTTATGTCGTAACTATTCAGTCCCCCACTTAGGTCAAGCCTAAGAAATAAACAGAGGTAACACGATGCCATAGGGGTGTAAAAGCCAGATTTGCCTACTGTTGCAATTAACTCATCATATCGCGGTGGGGAGTCAATCGGTGATGCCGTTGCCTGTGTAGAGTTGGTAGTAGCGGCCTTGCTGGGCTATGAGGTCGTCGTGGGTGCCTTGCTCGATGATGCGGCCGCGTTCCATGACGACGATGATGTCGGCATTGCGCACGGTGCTGAGTCGGTGTGCGATGACAAATGTGGAGCGTCCGTTCATCAGCGAGTCCATGCCTTGCTGTATGAGTCGCTCGGTGCGTGTGTCGATGTTGCTGGTTGCCTCATCGAGGATGAGAGCTGGAGGATTGGCTACCGCGGCGCGTGCTATGGCGATGAGCTGCCGCTCGCCCTGCGAGAGGTTGCCGCCGTCGGCACTAAGCATGGTGTTATAGCCCTGCGCCAGGCGAGAGATAAAGTCGTGGGCCTGAACCAGCTTGGCAGCCGCGATACATTCTTCATCGGTGGCATCGAGCCGTCCGTAGCGGATGTTGTCCATCACCGTGCCGGTGAAGAGATGCGTCTCTTGCAGCACCATGCCGAGGCTGCGCCTTAGGTCGGGCTTGCAGATAGCTGTAATGGGGATATTGTCATAGAGGATTGTTCCGTCCTGAATGTCGTAGAAACGGTTGATAAGGTTGGTGATAGTGGTCTTTCCGGCTCCTGTGCCGCCCACGAGCGCCACCTTCTGCCCCGCCTCGGTGTCGAGGTCGATGTCGAAGAGCACCTGTTTCTCGGGCACATAGCTGAAGTCCACCATCGAGAAATCCACCTCACCCTGCTGTTTCACCAGCTCATAGCCGCCCTCCACCGGCTTTTTCCAAGCCCAGATGTGGGTGAGTCGTGGTGTCTCGGAGAGTGTGCCGTCGGCATTTTCTTCCACATTGACGAGATGGACTTTTGCCGAGTCGTCGATTTCAGTCTCTTGATCCATGATATTGAACACGCGTTCGGCTCCAGCCAGCGAAGCCACCACGCTGTTGACCTGGTTGCTGATTTGCGACACCGGCTGGGTGAAGTTCTTGATGAGCGTGAGGAACGACACCAGCGTTCCCACGGTGAGTCCTCCCCCACCGAGCGCCACCATGGCACCCACTGCCGCACAGGTCACATAGATAAGATTGGATAGGTTGCCGTTGATGGGCATGACGATGTTGGCGACCTTATTGGCATTGCAGGCGCTGTCGCGCAGACTCTCGTTGAGTTTCTCAAACTCCTCTATCGCCTCATCCTCATGGCAGAAGGTCTTGACAACCTTCTGACCGGTAAGCATCTCCTCGACAAATCCGTTCATGGTACCCATGTCGTTCTGCTGGCGACGGAAATATTTCGTCGAGAGACCGCCCAGCCACTTGGTGGTGAACACCATCACGCCAGTGAGAGCGATTGTGAGCAAGGTGAGCTGCCAGCAGAGGACTATCATACTGGTGAGCGTGGCAACGATAGTGATGAGCGAGCTGAACACGTTGGGCAGACTGTTACCTACTGTCTGCCGCAGGGAATCGACATCGTTGGTATAAACGCTCATCACATCGCCATGCGAGTTCTGGTCAAAGAACTTGATGGGAAGTGACTCCATGTGCTCGAAGAGGCCTTCACGCAATTTGAGCAGCATGCCCTGACTCACATTAATCATCAGGCGGCTGTTGAGGTAGGAACAGCCCACGCCCACCAGCAGCACGGCGGCGAGTTTGAAGAGCGTCACCGCCAATGGCCCAAAGTCAGGATTGGCGGCTGCACTCAGCGGAGCGATGTAGTCGTCAATGAGGGTGCGGGTGAAAAGTGTGGAGGTCAGTGTGGTAGCTGTGGTGACAAGAATACACACCGCCACCAGCAGCAGCGACCACTTGTAGTTGCTGAGCAACATCCTGAGCATTCGCGCCACAGTCTTCATGCCACCGGGAGGCATTTTCACTGTCCCCTGGTTGCGGTGTCCTCCTCCGCCTCTCATTCCAGGTCCCATGCCAGCCATATTAGTTTAGAATTTTGAGTTTTGAGTTTTTTCTAGAGGTTCTAGATTATCTAGCATAAGGCGCGCCTTGCACCCACTTAACACTTAATACTTGACACTTAACACTTAACACTTGACACTTATTTCTTGTTTTTCTTCTCCTTGTGCTCGCGGGCTAGCCTGTCATATTCGGGATTGCCACGGGTGAGCAGCGAGTTAAAGAGTTTGTCGTCGTTGATTACCCGCAGAGCCTCTTGCACATCCTTGTTACGGTGGTTGATGATGATGGTGTAAGCCCCTGGGTCAGCATACACGTCGCGCGCGATGAGTCCCTTGAGCACTGCCTTGAAGAGGTTCTCGCTGGTGGCATAGTCGGTCTCGTTGTACTTCACACTATCTTTCTCACCCATAGCGATAAATGCCTTCAGGTCGGCATCGGTGAGATTGAAACGCTTGTCGTAGTCATAGACATCCTTGTAGGTGTCTTTAATCTCGGCGCGGTGCTTGTCAACGTAGTCAACGGCAAACTGGTTCATGATGCCCTTAGCCATCAAGTCGCGGTAGTATTTGCTGTTCTCGGTGGTGTCGAGCGGCACAAACACGTCGGGCATAATACCTCCACCGCCGTAGATGGTGCGACCGTTCTTCAAGGTCTTGTAGCTCAGCGAGTCGTTGAACTGGATGCTGTCGAGGTGGTAATACTCGCCCTCCTTAGAGCGGTCGAGCAAGTCTTCCTCATACTGCTTCTTGTCGCCCTTGGTGTAGGGTTTCTGGATGCAGCGGCCCGAAGGAGTGTAGTAGCGTGCCACAGTGAGGCGCATCATAGAGCCGTCGTCGAAGCGGAACGGACGTTGTACAAGTCCTTTGCCGTAGGTGCGGCGCCCCACGATTACTGCGCGATCCCAGTCTTGCATGGCACCGGAGAAAATCTCGCTTGCCGAAGCCGAGAACTGGTCAACGAGCACCACGAGCTTCAAGTCTTTGTAATGTCCTGAGCCGTCGGCATTGCCCTCCTGACGCGGCGAGTTGTTGCCCTGAGTATAGACGATGAGCTGGCGACGCTGCAAGAACTCATTGCACATATCGATAGCTGCATTGAGGTAGCCTCCACCATTGTCGCCCAAGTCTATGATAAGCTGCTTCATGCCCTGCTTCTCTAGTTTCTGGATAGCCTCCACCATCTCCTCGTGAGTCTTGGCACCAAAGCGTGAAATCTGTATATAACCAGTCTTGTCGTCAATCATATAGGTGGCGTCAACACTGTAGAGAGGAATTTTGTCGCGGGTGATGCGGAAGGTGATGAGCTCGGGGCTGTTGCCGCGCTTCACCTGCACGGTAACCTTAGTGCCCTTCTTGCCGCGCAAGCGCTTCATTATATCGCTGTTTTTCATCTTCACGCCGGCAATAGTGGTGTCGTTGACGGTGATGATGCGGTCACCAGCCATGATACCTACCTTCTCCGATGGTCCACCAACGATGGTCTGAATAACATAAAGCGTGTCTTGTTTCATGTTAAACTGAATACCGATGCCGCTGAACTCGCCCTGCAAAGGTTCCTCAAGTTCTTTGGTCTCCTTAGCATCGGTATAGGTGGAATGTGGGTCGAGGCTCTCGAGCATACCCTTGATGGCTTCCTCGATGAGTTTGTCCTCGTTGACGGTATCAACATAGAAATTGTTGATAGCATACTGGGCGTTAAGCAGTTTCTGCATTGAATCGCCACTACGTCCAAACTGTGCTCCCACAAAAGCTACAGTTCCCACTAATAAAACTAATGTAATTGCAATTTTTTTCATAATTATTATAGCAAACAAGCTGACGAGCAAACAAGCTAACAAGCCAATACAATTGTTGATACTCGCTTGAAGGTCAACCTAAGTTCATAAATTCATTTTCCAAGCAACGAGAGAGGTGCGCCTTCGGGCAGATATTCACTCGCATCCTGGTGATAGTTGTAAAGTTCGCGCACGATGGTCGAGCTGATGTGGCTAAACTCGGGCAAGGTGTAGAGCAGCACAGTCTCGATGCCGCCCAAGCGGCGGTTGATCTCTGCCATGTGCATCTCGTTCTCGAAGTCCTGAATCATGCGCACGCCGCGCAACAGGCAGGTGGCACCCACCTCGCGGGCGACATCGACGGTGAGTCCGTCGCTTGCCACCACACGCACCCGTGGCGCATCTTTGAACACCTGCTTGATAAACTCCAGGCGGTTGTCGAGACTCATAAACGGCTTCTTGGCGATGTTGCTCACCACCGCCACCACTATCTCGTCGAAGAGCGGCAACGCCCTGCGAACTATCGACTCATGGCCGCGGGTGAACGGGTCGAACGACCCCTGAAACATGGCAACACGCTTGCCATTAATGCACTGTGATGTCTTCATCGTCTTCAATTACTAGGTTGTCAATAATAAAGTTCTGGCGTTCCATCGTGTTCTTGCCCATGAAGAAGGTGAGCAGCTGCTTCACGTTGTCCTCCTTGCGCAGTTTCACCTTGTCGAGACGCATCTCGGGACCTATGAAATCCACAAACTCCTCGGGCGAGATTTCTCCCAGACCTTTAAATCGTGTTATCTCGGCGTTGTCGCCAAGTTTGTTGATGGCTGCGATGCGCTCCTCGTCGGTGTAGCAGTAGTAGGTCTCCACCTTGTTCTTCTTTGCTTCGCGTCCGGCGCTGCGGTTCTTGCGCTTGGCATCCTTGCGGTTGAGCACACGGAAGAGCGGAGTCTGTAAGATGTAGAGGTGACCGCTCTTGACAAGCTCGGGATAGAACTGCAAGAAATAGGTGAGCAGCAGCAGACGTATGTGCATGCCATCGACATCGGCATCGGTGGCGATAATCACCTTGTTGTAACGCAGTCCCTCCATGCCGTCCTCGATGTTGAGCGCGGCTTGCAGCAGTCCGAATTCCACATTCTTATAAACCTCAGCTGGTGCCACGCCAAAGGTGTTGAGCGGCTTGCCTCGCAATGAGAACACTGCCTGGGTCTGCACGTCACGAATCTTGGTGATGGAGCCGCTCGCCGAGAGTCCCTCGGTAATGAAGAGGCATGTCTCCTCGCGTCGGTCGCCACGGTTGTCGTTGTAGTGCACGCGGCAGTCGCGCAGCTTGTCGTTGTGCAGTGCAGCTTTCTTCATGCGCTCGCGGGTCACCTTGGTCACGCCGGCAATCGCCTTGCGCTCCTTCTCGTTCTCCTGAATCTTCTTGAGCAGCACGTCGGCGGTGGCAGGAGTCTTGTGCAGATAGTTGTCGAGCTCCTTCTTGATGAAGTCGTTGATGAACTTATAAATCGTGGGACCGTCTTTCCACATCACGCTCGAGCCGAGCTTGATTTTGGTCTGCGACTCAAACACCGGCTCCTCAACCTTGATGCTGATAGCTGCGACGATGCCGTTGCGAATGTCGCTGTACTCGAAGTTCTTGCCGTAGAAGTCCTTGATAGTGCGTGACAACGCCTCGCGGAACGCGCTCTGGTGCGTACCGCCCTGCGTGGTGTGCTGACCGTTGACAAAGGAGTAGAACTCCTCTCCCATCTGCGCCGCATGGGTGATAACGACCTCTATATCGTTGTCGGTTAAGTGAATGAGCGGATAGAGCGGGTCGTTGGTCATATTCTCGTTCACCAGGTCGCTCAGGCCGTTGCGTGAGTGGTAGCGCTTGCCGTTATAGTATATCGAGAGGCCGGTGTTGAGGAACGAGTAGTTCTTGATCATTACCTCGATGATGTCCTCGCGGTACTCGTAGTTCTTGAAGATGGTGTTGTCGGGGGTGAACTCCACAACGGTGCCGTTCTCGTCATCGGGCTGAGCGGCGATAATGCCGGTCTCATTCTCGACAAGCCCTTCCTTGTAGGTCACTGCCGAGCACTGCCCATCGCGCACCGAGCGGATGAAGAAATGCGACGACAGGGCGTTCACCGCCTTGATGCCCACTCCGTTGAGACCAACGGAGCGCTTGTAGTTCTTGGTGTCGTACTTAGCGCCAGTGTTCATCTTGCTCGACGCGTCCTTCACCTGGTTGAGGGGGATGCCACGGCCATAGTCGCGGATGGTGACCTTGCCGTCCACCATCGTGATGTCGATGCGTGGCTTGGCGAAGCCGGTGTTGAACTCATCGATGGAGTTGTCAATCACCTCCTTCATAAGCACATAGATGCCGTCGTCGCTCTGCGAGCCGTCGCCCAGCTTGCCAATGTACATGCCCGGACGCAGCCTGATGTGCTCACGCGGGTCGAGCGTCACAAGTTCATCGTAGCCACCAAAGTCGCTACCCTGTGGCTGATTGTTATCTTGTAGTTCTAATTCTTGAGCCATTATTCTTAAAGTAAACAAGTTGACAAGTAAACAAGTTGACAAGCTAATTGCAATAACGCTTGCCGTCGCTCACTTCTCAACCTGCAAAGTTACAAAATACTTTCCAAATATAAATTAGTGCAATCTCTTTTTATAGTTTATTAATACGCAAAAACGCATCAGGTGGTTTGCCTGATGCGTTGTGTGATTTTTGAGAGGGAGGGAACTTTCGAGCAATCGAACTTTCGAGCAATCGAGCAATTGAGCAATCGAGTAATCGAGCAGTCGAGCAATCGAATAGTTGAATACTCTAGCGTCCCTTTCCCATAAGAATTACATATTCATTCCGCCATCTACTTGGATGACCTGGCCTGTGACGTAGCTTGCCATGTCGCTAGCGAGGAAGGTGGCGACGTTGGCGATGTCGTCAACAGTGCCTCCGCGGCGCATAGGAATCCTCTGTGCCCACTCTTTGCGCACCTCTTCGGGGAGGGCGGCGGTCATGGCGGTCTCGATGAAGCCTGGGGCGATGGCGTTGGCACGGATGCCACGGCTGCCCATCTCCTGGGCTATGCTCTTGGCGAGGGCGATGAGGCCCGCCTTGCTGGCGGCGTAGTTGCTCTGCCCGGCGTTGCCGTGAACGCCAACCACCGATGCCATGTTGATGATTGAGCCTCCACGCTGACGCATCATGATGGGAGTGAGGGCGTGGATAAAGTTGAACGCGCTCTTAAGGTTCACGGCGATGACGGCATCCCACTGTGCCTCGGTCATGCGCAGCATGAGACCGTCTTTTGTGATGCCGGCGTTGTTGACGAGGATGTCGATTTTGCCAAACTCCTCATGAATCTGTTTCACCACTTCTTCGGTCTGGGCGAAGTCGGCGGCATTGCTGGCATATCCTTTGGTCTTAACGCCAAAGGCAGCAATCTCCTGCTCGGTCTCTTTTCCGCTCTCGTCAATCACGAGGTCGGTGAATGCGATGTCAGCGCCTTCGCTGGCAAACTTCAAGGCTATAGCCTTGCCTATTCCACGTGCGGCACCAGTAATCAGCGCCACTTTTCCTTCTAATAACTTCATTTAATTTTCTGTTTTATTTGTTTTTGTATAGCAAACAAGCTAACGAGCTGACAAGCTAACAAGACAATAGTATTGTCGCGACAAATACTTCCCTGCCGTTAGTTTTCGGCTGCAAAAGTAGTGATAATTCATGAAACGTGGAAAGATGTAGTGGTAAAAAACGTCAATGGAGGTGTCAGTACACGATTTCGGAGATGCATGGGGCGCTCTCGTTGTTGCAGCGGTCGAGGGCGGTAACGATGTACATTGTGCCTTGCGGTCTGCGTTTAGATTTTCCCAGCGGCTTGAGTCCTAGAGGATTGGGCACGGTGACTGACGTTTGGTTGGTGACCTTTACTATTGCCCAAGGGTCGTTCATGTCGATGTCGAAATCGTAACTCCCCTGGAATTCATATACCACATATTTTACCGCCTCTTGCATAGGGTCGGAGGTCGCTGGAGCGTCCCAGGTGAGCACTGTCACATCTTTCTTCCTATCGACGCGCAGGTTGGTGACGGCGGGAGGTGGCACATCGTCAATCCACGTGACGGCAGGGCACAGCGCCTTAGTGTGCATCTGGTGGTTGCTCAACGAGTCGAGCACGCCCTTATAGTTCTCGCTTACAGAATATCCGGGCCACCAGGTTACGCCGTGCACATTGGGCAGCGAGCGCATCAACTCAATCTTGTGGTTGAGCTGAGTGGGGTTGAGGGTGTCGGGGATATCACGGTGGTCCATCACATTGCGCACCGCCTGACCGTAGTACATGTGCCTACCGTTGGCGTGGTCGTTCCACCAGTAGCTGAGCACGAGGTCGCTCGCCGCCTTATGCTCCAGCTCCCAGTAGAGCTGCGGCACCATGTAATCGACCCATCCCATCGCTGTCCACTTGGGGCAGTCGGCGTAGAGAGCGTCGTAGCACTCCAGTCCGTTGGTCTCGCTGCCGTTGCGGTCGCTCTTCTTGTTGCGCCAGATGCCGAAGGGGCTGATGCCCAGTCGCACCCACGGCTTGACGCTCTGGATGGTGTTGTGCAGCTGCTCGATGAGCAGATCTACGTTGTGTCGCCTCCAGTCTCCCTTGTCGCCCCAGCCTTTGCCGTATTTCTCAAAGGAGGTGGAGTCGGGGAATTCCGCGCCTTTCACGGGATAGGGGTAGAAATAGTCGTCCATGTGGATGGCGTCGAGGTCGTAGCGCGTAATCATGTCGCGCACCACGAGGTTGATGAAGTCGCGGCTCTCGGGCAACGCAGGGTCGAAGTATATCTTGCCGTCGGCATACTTGAGGAACCACTCGGGATGCTCGTAGTAGATGTGTCCAGGCGCGGGCTGGTCTTTTTCGCCGCTGGTAACGCGGTAGGGGTTGATCCATGCGTGCAGCTCCATGCCGCGGCTGTGAGATCGGAAGA